>Ga0307423_1002038_pt1 | contig 11621 bp, 9 predicted proteins | sample SalMarWE160310MG_FD_202154 | JGI IMG/M metagenome (GOLD analysis project Ga0307423, IMG submission 202154) | Salt marsh sediment microbial communities from the Plum Island Ecosystem LTER, Massachusetts, United States - WE1603-10 | ecosystem: Environmental > Aquatic > Marine > Intertidal zone >...
TTTATTGGTTTGTCGGTATTTAAAACGCTGAGTTTTGGATTGACATGAAACGGTAATTAACATATCATTATTCAAATTTTTCATCCCAATATGGCAAAAAAGCCTTTGAAGCGGCAGGCCGAAATCAATCTTTAAGGCAAATTATTTCATCGGGACATGAATATAACAAAATTTATTTTCCCAAAAAAGGGGGATCTCATGCTCAAGAAATCAAGAAAAGCGAATGCCGAGCCTAACGTCTCCACCAGTCCGGTCACAATGGTTGATCGAACGATTATCGGAGATCAAATTTATATAGAGGGCACGATTCGCGGTGAGGAGGATCTGCTTATTGAGGGGTCGGTCAAGGGAAGTATTGAAATGAAAGCCCATCATTTAACGGTAGGTTCAAAGGGGCAGGTCGAAGCTGAAGTTCGTGCTGCAAATGTCACTATCAGCGGCAAATTGGAGGGAAACATTAACGCGACCGGCAGGGTGGAGATAACAAAGGCGGCTGACTTTAACGGAGAAATCAAAGCAAAGAGTATCTCCGTAGAAGACGGAGCCTATCTTAAAGCGGTCATCGAGATGGAACGCGAACCGACGCAAAAAGCCGTTCCTTTAGGAAAGCCCGACGCAAAAGCATCCGCTGAATCGACAAAAGAACCATTTGTTATCGCCGGCAAAGACAGCAAGGGGAGTTGATCATTGGCTGCTTCCGCTACAAATCTGAATCAAAAGGATCTGAACCAACACATTGGATTGGAGGGTTACACCAGCAACGCCTTGAAGCTTTTTATGAAACATCTTGATCAACAGCCTCAGAGCAGATTGTTGGATGTTGGTCCGGTGTGTCAGGAAAATATCAGGTTTTTTGCCGGCAGAGTTTGGAAACATTATGTTTGTGACATGTTCATCCGACTGGACCGGTATATTAGAAAGAACGAGCCCGCTTATCAAATCTGGAAGGAACTCGACTATCATCATGAAAGTTTTGATGGAATATTGGTGTGGGAATTAGCAGACCGCCTGGATGAACAGGATGTTAACCGGCTGGTAACCTTATGCCACTCCATGTTAAAACCAGGGGGAATGGCGGTGGTCATGGTTATGGGTGATCAGGTCGCATCATCTGAGACAAGGTCCTTTGTTATGGGACAAAACTATCGAATTTACTTGCGGCCCCAGCCTCATCTGGACCTGCCGTTACGGGGGCGCCAAAACAGAGACGTATTGTCTATGATGTCGCCGTTTATTCCGGCCAAATCCTTCATTTGCCGTCCTGGTTTTATGGAATTCCTCTTCCAGCGCGAATAATCCGACCGGGTCCCCGAATCTTGGGACACTATTTAGGCCTTGGTTTAACAACATACGCTATCCTCACCTTGTCTTTTGAACCCGGGGCAATTTTCAAGGAAGCAGGGGTGAGGGCCAGATTCGCCCATATTGTTCCAGTTCCTTTTAAATTGTCCAAGGGAACCTTTTCCGTGAATAGGGTCGATATATTTCCCAAAATCCGTTTACCTCCGATAATTTCAATTTTATCCGGGTCTATTTCCACTTCTGAAAGAATTAATCCTTTCGGTAGTTCCCCAACCCAATCGACCTGCAAAGGAATTACTTTTTTAATGGTTTCATCAAGGGTTACTTCTATGACAGATGGAATCACCTTTCTTAAAAAAATTCCGGGTGGCAAGGTAATGCTATCCTGTGTGATGGAAAAAACATTTCGACCGATAACAGCATTACCAAGGTCCAACTTAACTTGAATCTGTTCGGGTTGAATCGATTTTATCAGGGCACCCGATCCTCCCAAATTAAGGCGAACGGCATTAACAGATGCATCTACGATTTCAAAGCCGGGATTGCGGTTTGTATATTCTACAGGGATTTCAAGGGTAATCAGGGTATCCAAACCTTTTGAGAAGCTGAACCAGATTCCGGTGACAAAAAAGACTGAAATTATCGCCGCTAGGCTCATTTTAAATTTTTCTTTTTGTTGGTAAACGTTTTCCTCTTCATGTATTCCCACGTGTTCTTGCAATATTTTCGTAAACATTGCGTTATTGGTGATATCCATGATTTTGGAATCTTTGGCCACAACCACTTTTCCGGTCTCTTCGGATACGACAACAACCAAAGCGTCTGTTGTCTCGGACAAACCGAGGGCAGCCCGGTGACGGGTTCCGTAACGTGGCGGGAGATCGCTTTTGTACGATAAAGGAAGAATAACGCCGACCTTGGCAATTCGATCCTCATCTATGATGATGGCGCCGTCATGGACCGGATTGTCTCCCCAGAAAATACTAGTGATCATCTCCTTGGAAAGTAAACCCCGCAAGGGTATGCCGCCCTGAACGACATCATCCAAATTTTCCTTCGACGGCAGGACGATCAAGGCGCCGATGTGCCGTTTGGACAATGCTTTTACACTTTCAACAATGATTTGTATCGTTGTTGGAACACTTTTTTGGGGAAATCCCCATAGAATGGCCCTTAAATTCTTTGCCTGGAGAACACTTCGTATTTCATTCCGAAACACAATAATGATAATGAGTGTGACAACTGCTAGAATACCCTGCATCACCCAACTGGTCAAAATGAGTCCGAAAAATACAGCGATGCGCTGGATGATCCAGAGCAGGGCAATGCCGGTGAGCACCCTGAAAACATAGGTTTCCCTAACAAGCACATAGAGACGAAACAGAATGTAGCTGTTTAACAGGATATCGATGACATCTTGCCAGCGAATGAATTCTAAAAAAGGCATAAAGCAAATTCCAGTTCCATCAGTCGGTAATGCTGAATCTCAAAATACGAAGAAGATTGCCTTTTTGGTCGGAAATTTCAACGCGCCATGGGCCCTTGTCGGTTTCTCGAAGTTGTATACTGCTGTAAGTTCCCCAGCGAGGCGGTTGAAGCGTTAACCGCTTTGTTGTACTGAGGTCATCTCTGTGAAACCATTTGTGGTATACAAACGTTTTTTCGGGAACCGGATCAAATGAGGTAAAACAGGAGACTTTTCCAATTGTTATGGAAAAAACAACCGCTGGGTTTTGGGGTGTAAAATCTTTAATTTCTTCACACATTATAGCCTGATCTATGGTCAACTTTTTTTGCACGGTACCGGATTTAAAATTTTGGATGTTTTGCGAAAACGACCCATGAGAGGAAAGAAGATCTACACAAAGCATCACAAAAAGGAAGATGATAAATCTAAATTTGATGTTCATTATATTCGACCTTCCGGTTATTAAAGAACCCGAATAAGTGATAACAGTTGCTCGGGTGTTATGAATCTTTGCATTACGAGTAACGGATTTCAATACTATCTGAAATTTATAATTTAGCAAGGAAAAATATCTGTTACCAATGGATCCGTTCTATGGCTGGATCACAAAAAAGAGAGCAAGGATATATCTGGCGTGACCCTCTTGCTAAGGATGTCTTCATGGATCACCCATCGACACTTTACTTCCCTGCCAGGCCCGATAAAAAGCCATTTATTCTTAAAGGCCGCATGGGGCAGATAATAGGAATGCTTAAAGGATTTGAAAAATAAAATCGTATTGTGATCTTATCAATTTGAGGTTGGCACAAAATTTGCTTTTAAAATAAATCAAATGGAATCAAGCTTCATGCTTTTTTGATTCCCACCTCCTTTAAACCCTGTTAGGTCGTCGCTGCCTAACAGGGTTTTTTTATTTCTGGCTTTTGGCCGGGCAAACATCCAAGCGTCAATTTGTTGCGCATATCCGTCAAAGAGTTGCCGGAATCGGTTAGATCTGTTCCTAAAAAATTTAATGCAAAAGAATTTGGTTTAAAGGTGTTGAAGGAGTGCATACAAAAGCGGTGGTTGACCTGCCGATTGATAATGGATGGACACAAATTAGTGTCCATCCATGAATCTAAAACGAACACCATGGGTGCCCAATTCAGAAATGAGCAATTTTTGTTCTGATCAAGGCCGCACAAGGGTTTGCGGTCCCCGCTCACGGGACAGGAAGGCGTACGTCTGTACACCGCAGCCGGTAACCCGCGGAGAACGCCGATCAGGACAAAAATGGCCATTTATGGATGGGCACTAATTAAAGGCGCTGGTCCGGATTTGAATTCCGCTCATTGATCAATGAGATTTCCACCCGACGATTGGCCTGACGATTTTCAGGCAAAGTGTTATCAAACAGTGGTTGATATTCTGAGAATCCCTGGATGGACACTCGCGCAGGGGAGACACCGTTGTTGATGAGTGAATTTGCCACATTAATAGCCCGGGCAGCGGACAACTCCAGATTCGAAGGAAACGTTTCCGTATTAATGGGCGTGTTGTCCGTATGACCGGAAATCACCACCTGACAACCCTTTTTTGAGGCAATGAACCCGGCAATCTTTTTGGAGATAGAATGGTAGGCTTCGAGCAGCGTTGCTTCTCCCTCCCTGAATGTGATGCGCTCACCCAGAACAAAGACAAGTCTGTTCTCTTCCCTTCGGACGGAAAATACGTCTTTATCTTTTTCGTCCACAACGTTTAACACTTCGGTACGGAGTTGATGAATCGCCTTGTCTAGTGCGGTGTTTTTGTTTGTGGTAAAAACAGGTTCTGGATCGGTCTTCTTATCAGGTTCTGCCACAGATTCATTTTCCAAGGGCTGTTGAGAAGCAGGTGGTGTTTTGATCTCTATGGTCGGCTGATCAATTTCGGGATGGTTTACTTTCAGGGTCGTCTCTTTAACGGACATAGAATGAAGGAAGAGAAAAAATACCAGAAGAAGGGTCATCAGATCAACCATGCTCCAAAGCGGTACTTCTTCATCAACGGTTTTTCGAGCCAGCATTTTCTGAAGCTGTATTCTTTTCCGTTCGGACAATTCAAGCTGATTCTTGAGTATTTTTGTGCTGTTGTTCCTAAGCATTTTGTCTTTTTGCTGTCAATTTCTCCATGGGATTCGATGAAACCGGCCATTTAGATGGAACTTGTGATTCAAACAAATCCTTTTGCCTTCCCTGACAATTCTCCATATAGGACTGCAGATGGTACGCAACAGCTCTGGAATTTTTGTCTTGTGAAATATCTATCACACCTTCTATAATCGCATAAAGAAGAGCGGACTCTAATTTAAGATGTTCAGATAGCTTTTTTTGCAGCGGAAGAAAAAGAAAATTGGCGATCAACAAACCGTACAAAGTGGTGAGAAGGGCGATGGACATACCTTTGCCCATATCTGCAGGAGATCCCAGATTGTTCAGAACGCTGATCAGGCCGATAATGGTGCCCAAAAACCCGATAACCGGCGCAAGCTTTTGAAGGGTATTTAAAATGTTGACGAGAGACTCCTTTCGAGAAAAATAAATTTCAAATTCTTTTTCCATGATTTTGTGAATTTCAAACGGATCATATCCATCAACAATCAGGTCGATTCCTTTGCGCAGAAAAACATTTTTAATACGAGGTGCTTCTTTCTCCAATGCCAGGTTGCCATAGAGCCTGTTTACCCGGGACAATCTTGCGATATCTTTTACCAGAATCCCGTAATCCAATTCTTTGCGGCGAAAAATCACAACCAATGTTTTGAATAGATCTCTATAGCTTTTCATGGGAAAAGATAAAAAACCGATAATAAGGGTACCGCTAAACACCAAAAAACCGCTTTTAAGGTTCAATATCATAGATGTTTCGCCGACGAGCTTTGTCGAAAGCCATAGAAATAACACTATTCCTGCTGCTGGGATTATTTTTCGAATCATTTTCACTCTCCGTTGTATACAGTAAAATAAATTGTACACAAACCCATATGCAGCTAGTGTGCCACAAAGATCAATCCGAATATTTTTCAAACGACTATAATAAAAACATAGTGATCTAAATGGGTTGATAGATAATATAAAAATGTTCAGGTGGGACAAAGCACAAGGGTGAGGGGAAAATATTTCCTGTTGTTAAATGATACACAGAAAATATCGCCACCATAACCCTATTGTTGCAAAAGTCGAGGGTGCTGCAGATCCAAGGCGTCAAGGGCGCAGCTGTAGTAATTTACCGCAAGCCCTTGACAACGCTGGAGATGCGGTGCCATCGGCTTTCTCGTAGGGTAAATAACATGGCTGCTTTTCACTTATTTAAGGGTGACATCTGGAGTTCATTCCAGCAGAATAATTAAAAGAGGTATAATAATTTGTAATTATTAATTTTAAACTCATTTTGTCATTTTATTTATGGAACTATAGGGTTAACAGATGGTAAAACTATAGGGCAGGTTTTTGTTCGAAATTTATTCGGAAGATGATCCTTTGAAAGAGGTGACAAAAAAACATTGATAATAAAATAAAATTCTTTTACTATTAAAAGTTGGTACGCCTGGCAGGATTCGAACCTGCGACCTACGGATTAGAAGTCCGTTGCTCTATCCAGCTGAGCTACAGGCGCACATAAGAAAAAACGCTTTTGAGTACCATATGCTCGAATTTATGTCCACAAAAAAGATGTGGACAGATAAATCGGTCAGGTTTTTTCAGGGTCAGGATATCAATATTTACGTTTAAAAACATAACCTGAAGCGCCTTTGAAATTGATTGGTTTCAAGGGACTAAACGATTACCCTTTTATAGATACGAAACCCTGTTGTTTATACAACGTTGGGGTTCATGTGAGTTATGAGTAAGACTTCAAAACAACAAAAAGGCAACAAAAAGCAACCCGATAAAATCAAAAACAAAAATTCGGGTGATATTAAAAAGCCGGAGCATTCTTCAGCAGACACCGCTCTTGTAAAATTTGATCCGCTGCAGCGCTATCTGGCCGAAATAAGCAAATACAAACTTCTCACCAGAGAGCAGGAAATCGAGCTGGGCAAAAGAGTTCTGGAAGAGGGAGATACAGAGGCTGCTTACGTTTTAGTCACAGCCAACCTTAGGCTTGTGGTGAAGATTGCGCTTGAATTTCAGAGGGTCTGGATGCAGAATCTTTTAGACCTGATTCAAGAAGGAAATATTGGGCTGATGCAGGCGGTTAAAAAGTTTGATCCTTATAAAAATGTGAAGTTTTCATATTACGCTTCATTTTGGATAAAGGCCTATATACTTAAATTTATTATGGATAACTGGCGTCTCGTAAAAATAGGGACCACCCAGGGTCAACGGAAACTATTTTTTAAGCTCAAAAAGGAAAAGCAGAAACTCGTTGATCAGGGGTTTGATCCCAATCCAAAACTTCTTTCCGAAAGATTGGGTGTGTCTGAAAGAGAAATCGTAGATATGGATCAGCGACTTGATGGATGGGACCTTTCTCTGGATGCTCCGTTAAAGGATGATTCTGATGCGGGAAGGATAGAATTTTTAAGTTCGGAAATAGAATCTACAGAAAATCAAGTGGCAAAAAAGGAGATCGAAACCCTTCTTCATAATAAGATTGACGAGTTCAAAAAAACGATGACGGAACGGGAGCTTGAAATATTCGAACAGCGAATTTTTGCAGACAGTCCGGCTACCTTGCAGGATATTGGTGATCGTTACGGCATATCAAGGGAACGTGTTCGTCAGGTTGAAAAAAATATAATCAAGAAACTCAGAGCGTTTTTTAAACAGGAAATGCCTGATTTCGATTCTTACGACAGTGTTGAGGTTTCAAGTTAAAACAGGATATTTTTTAAAATGAGAGTCAGATCACTAAACCTGGCCATTGTTATTATGGTCATTTTATTTTTATCGGGTTGTGCACCTGATAGAAAAAAAATGTTGCGATTAGACGAAAGACAGACAGATACGGCGGTGGATAGCGTGGCGCCCGAAAGTTCCTATTACTACTTTATCGAGGCACAGTTCCATCGGAATAATGGTGATTTGGATAAGGCCATTTATTATCTCAATAAAGCCATTCAACAAGATCCGGAGTCTTCATATTTACAATTAGAATTGGCAATTCTTTATCTTCAGCAAAAGGATAATACAAGAGCATTAAACATTGTCGAAAATGTTATAAAAAAGGATCCTGAGAACATCAAGGCGCTGATTATCTATGGAAAGCTGAAACAGGAAGCAAAAAAGTTTGAGGCTTCTGAAAAAACATACGAAAAAATCATTAACATAGATCCAAAGCAAAAAAATATATATTTGGTTTTGGGCGGTTTGTACATGCAGGAAGACAAGCTGGATTTAGCCTTAAAGACCTTTCAGAAGCTTGTTCATAACTTTCCCGAATCGTATGCCGGGCATTTCTTTATTGGAAAGATTTATGTTGCTCAAGACAATTTAAAAGGCGCTGAAACGGAATTTAAAAGAACTTTGGAATTAAATTCAAATCTTGAAGAGCCACGTTATGAACTTTTGAATCTGTATAAAACTTTAGGAAAAGAAAAAGAAATTGTTCGGTTATATAATGACATTCTAGAAAAGGATCCCGAAAACATCATCGCCCAAATGGAACTGGGGCATTTTTATTACCAAAAGGGAAAGAAAACGGATGCTGAAAAAATATTCAAGGCGTTGGGCGATAGAAGCACCGTTCAAACAGAAGTGGTGAGAACGGTCGTCCAACTCTATTTGGATAAAAAGAAATATGAGGACGCCGTCGTTATACTTCAAGGAATGTTAAAGGGGGCGCCGAAAAACTCGGATCTTCATTACGTTATCGCCGTTGCGTTTGATGGGAAAAAAGATTGGAAAAAGGCGATCGAGCATTTTAAAAAAGTAACGCCGGATTCCAAATTTTATCCAGAAGCCACGGTTCATATTGCATTTTTATATCAGAAACAGAAAAAGACTCAAAAAGCCATCGATTATTTAAAAAGTGTTATCAAAAAAACGCCGGACAATGCAGACTTTCTGCTCTATCTGGGTTCGCTTTATGAAGAAGAAGAAGAATTTGAAAAGGCTGAGAACGTTCTCAAGCAGGGTCTATCAATTGAAGAAAACAACCCCAGGATCCATTTTCGTCTGGGTGTCGTTTATGATAAATGGGGTAAGAAAAAGGATTCCATAGCACAGATGAAAACCGTTATAAGCATTGAACCCAAGAATGCCAATGCATTGAATTATCTTGGTTATACATATGCTGAAATGGGGGAAAATCTGGATGAAGCCGAACGTCTTGTCAAGGCGGCGTTAGAAGAAAAACCGGATGACGGTTATATTACCGACAGCCTGGGCTGGGTTTATTTTAAAAAAGGACTTTTCAACAAAGCGGTGGAGTATCTGGAAAAGGCCGTAAGCCTGGTGCCTGACGATCCTATTATATTAGAGCATATGGGAGATGCATACTTTAAAATAAACCATAAAGAAAAAGCACTTCAATTCTATAAACGGTCACTGTCTAAGAAAAAGAAAGACAAGGAGCATCTTGAAAAAAAGATCCAGGAACTGACCGGTAAATGAAGGGTTCAACTCACAATTTGCAGCGACCAGCGATTCTTATCATCTGCATATTTTTCTTTTCTGCCTGCGCCGGCCTTTCCCCAAAAATTTCGAAAGAATCAAAAGACTTTCGTTCACCATCAGAAGCCAAAGCGATTATTTCGATTCTGAAAAGTCAAAATCCAAAACTCAAAACCATCAAAGGTGTGGGTAGAATAACCTTTTTGGAAAAAGAGGAAAAGGAAATGACCACCCGAATCGCATGGGTCGCATCCACGCCCGATAAAATTCGAATTACACTCAGCAGCGTTTCCGGGCATCCTATGATCAGTGCCGCGAGCGACGGCCAGTGGTTCTATTTTGTCTCCCATGCCAGTGGTGATTTTTATAAAAAACGTCCTTCAAATTTCAACATGAAACGTTTTTTTTTAATATCCATTAAATCCGAAGACCTTGTTAGTATTTTATTAGGCCGTATTCCGTTGGTAAATTATAATACATCGAGTTTTGTGGAAGACAGGTCTTTAAGGGGTCGATCCGGTAAAGACCTAGAGAGTGCCGGGGTTTCATCTTTAAATAAGGATATTAAAGAGAATAAGAATAGCTCTGTTCTTCTTCTTAAAAATAAATGGGGAAATGTTCGAGAAAAAATCTATCTTAGCGATAGAGACGATGTTCACAAGGTCGAAATGTTCGATTCAACCGGCACCCTTGTGTACCGGCTGGAATTAATCGGAATGCAGGAAATTAAATCTTATCGAGTTCCCTATCGATTGAGGGTTTCAAATGACGATGGGGCGGGTTTTCAACTCGATCTGGATCGATACTGGGCCGATGCTACCGTTTCTCCGTCTGTATTTACGTTGACACCTTTGAAATAAAGTTGAGTTCAGAAAAGTTTATTTCGGCATGCTGCTTAAACCATTAATCAGCAAAGATCCGCGGTTAAGATAAAAGTCGTTTTTTGGGTAATACTTTATCCTTTTTAGAAGATCGCCATTTCAGGTATGATTAAATTTTTGATGAAAGAACTCGTGAATAAGGGCTCGTAATGAAAGAACCTGCCCGGGCTATTCATAAAGGTTTTTGCTTTGACAGGAGGCTTCATCCATAACGTTAAGCCGTCTATGGTTCTTTCAAAACGATTCCTAATTCACTCAGACAGCTTCCAGTCAAAAATTTAATCATACCTGAAACGGCTTTGAAATCGATTTGTTTGAACTATTACGTTTTTGAAATAAAAAGCGCAGAATTTACAATTTATGGACCCATGGATCGTTCAAGTGAGATACGCTTTGCAGCGGAGATGACGTTGGGGAAACTGTCGAAATGGCTTCGAATACTTGGATTTGATACCGTTTATGCGGCAAATGTTGCCGGAGAAAAGTTGATCGATACAGCAAGAGACCGTATCTTGCTCACCCGCACAAAACGAATTCGGAACATGAAAATTTCAAAAGAGCGTATTTTTATCACTTCGAACTGTCCAAGTGAACAGCTTCGGGAAGTCGTTTTGGCGCTGGGTATCACAAAGGAGGATATACGACCGTTTTCAAGATGCATTCAATGCAACGCATCGATTAGCTTGGTTGAAAAAAATACTGTTCGGGGAAAGGTTCCCGATTATATCTGGGAAACCCGGGATACGTTCCACACATGCCGTCATTGCCGTCGAATATACTGGTCCGGAAGCCATATCCGGCGGAGTCGTGATATCATACACAGGTTATTTACATGACCAGGGAAAAACCGACTAAAGTCATCGCGCTCGAGGCCCGTCTTAAAGATTGCAATAATGTCATTACCCTTGGTGTTCGCCCCAATTTTTGTGATTACAGCCCCGAAGAAGCGGGCATGATCCGCGATGCCCGAAAAATATATTATCCAACCACGTTTTATGCCGAACTGTTCGACGCCATGGGAAAAGAAACATTTCCCAGTTATCATACCTATAAATGTGTACAGGACAAGATCAAGCAGACCGCCTTGTTTGATCTTCTCGAAATACCACACCCTAAAACGAGGGTGTTTTATGGAAAACGTCAAAAAGGCAACATCCGCAATCATTTTAAATTTCCATTTATCGCCAAAATTCCAAGAGGATCGGCCATGGGGAGAGGCGTATACCTGATACGAAACCCGGAAGACCTTTTATCATACTGCAACCAGGCAACCGTGGCATATATCCAGGAATACATACCTTCGGACCGCGATATTCGAGTGGTGGTTATCGGAAGCGAGATTGTGCATGCCTACTGGCGCATCGCGCCTCCCGATGATTTTAGAAGCAATGTTGC
>Ga0307423_1002040_pt1 | contig 11615 bp, 15 predicted proteins | sample SalMarWE160310MG_FD_202154 | JGI IMG/M metagenome (GOLD analysis project Ga0307423, IMG submission 202154) | Salt marsh sediment microbial communities from the Plum Island Ecosystem LTER, Massachusetts, United States - WE1603-10 | ecosystem: Environmental > Aquatic > Marine > Intertidal zone >...
CTCTCGTTCCTTCAATAGAAATGATTGCCGAAAAATCACGTAACACTAAAGCAAAAGTTTTAGTAGAGACACTCGATGTTGCAATCGGTAAGTATCTTGAAAACGGACAAATGCCTTCACGTAAAGCCGGTGAAATTGATAACCGCGGAAGTTCCTTCTATCTCGCTCTATACTGGGCAGAGGCTTTAGCCGAACAGGATATGGACAAAGATATGAAAGCACGCTTCTCAAAAATGTATAAAGAGCTAAAAGTAAACGAGGAGAAAATTGCAAACGATTTGATTTCAGTCCAGGGAAAACCTGTTGATTTAGGAGGATATTATGTACCTGATGATAAAAAAGCTATGGCAATTATGCGCCCAAGCCCAATCTTCAATAAAATAATTGATGAGATGTAAACTCATTCATTAATATTTTAATTTGATAACGGATAGGAAGAAAATTTCTATCCGTTTTTTATTTTCGCTATCATTACTCATCCCAACTTTCAAAAGGGAATATATTCGTTGTGAATTGCTATAAAGGTCTGATGAATCTTTTAGTAGCCTGTGCAAATGTAAAAGAGGGATATTCAAATCAACGAAGAGAAATAAAATATTTTCTTAATTGTGAGCAGTGATAGGTTAACTATCCCGATTTACTGTTTCCGGAGAGAATGCAGGCAAGCAAACGGCAATATACTCTACAGTTTCATCATAAGGTGTGCTGTATTGTATCCACTCTCCTTTTGGAGTTAGGATTGCAGAGCCTGCCTTAACATCATAATTTTCTTTTTCGGTTTTTACTTGCAGTGTTCCTTTTAGTACAAGAGTATATTCATCAAATCCAGGTCTTTGTCCCGGCTCAACCCAGCCGTGCGGACTTGTCATTTTTGCAATACTAAGGGTTTCGGTTTTTGAGTTTACTCTTCCAAAATATTCTTCAATTATTTTGGGTTTGTTTCCAGCAGATTCAATTATTGTTGGTGCTTTAATGATGAGTGGCATCTAATTTCTCCATTATTTCTTTTTTGCAGTTGTTAAATAAAATATAACTGATGTTTTAAATATAGTTTGAGGGTTTTGTTTAATCTGATTTTTAATTTTTGCAATTCCTCTTTCATATTCTTCTTCAGAAAGATTTGCAAGCTGTGAACAATGATTTTTCTGTAAAAACGGGTCGTTAAAAACATCGTTGCCAACTATATCATTATTTATCTCTTCTACAACTTTAATTTGTACGTTTGTAAATTTTTCAGCTTCAAACAATTGTTTTAATAATTTCAATGAAGGAAATCTCTTCAAATCATTTTCATAAACAGAGTCAAAATAATCATAGACATACCAGTGTTTATCAATATGCGGGTCAACACCAAATACAGCCAACATTCCGTTATCTGATATAACTCTTCTGCACTCGTTAACGAATTTTTCTTTATTGGAAAAGTGGTGAATCGCATTAACACAAAATATTAAATCAACACATTTAGATTTAAATGGAACACAAATCGCGTTAGCATTTAATATGTTCAAATTCGGTTCGTCAGTTTTTGAAATTTTTAACATTTCAAGGGAGTAATCCAATCCAAAAACATTTTGTGGATAATTATAAAGTGATTTTATCCATCGCCCAGTTCCACATCCCGCCTCTAAAACTGTTTTATAATTGTTAAATGAGATGAGGTTTTTAATTTCATTTTCGATATTAACTAAATAATTTGTAGTATAACGGCTATTATAAGTCGCTGCAATTTTACTGTAATTAGTTTTTATCATTCTGATTAGAAAATTTCTTAATTAAAACTATATATAAGAATAAGAATACTCAAGATTATCTTCAGATTTTATTGCAATGATTCTGAGTTTTTTTTAGATTAAAGTTGAGCGAATAATCACAAATTTATTTTTTTATCCTAAGGAGGTACAATGAAAAAGTTTTCTGGTATTCTAATCGTAACTCTGGTTTTTTCAACGATTTTACTGGCTCAGGATGTTGAAGCAGTAAAAGCAAAAATTGAAAAGATGAACAAAATGTATGAGAAGGCTATGCTTGATAACGACATGGAAAAAATGCTATCAATGTACGCTGATGATATTATTTCTATGCCCAGCTACCAACCAACTGTAAAGGGAATTGAAAAAGTTCGAGAACTTAGTGAAGCCCAAATGAAATCTGGTTGGAAAACAAATAAATTTGTTTTAACTACTACAGATGTTTTAATGGGTGGAAATTTAGCAATAGAGGTTGGTAATTACGATATGGTTATGTCCGGTCCCCAAATGCCTGAATGGAAAGATAATGGAAAATATTTAACGGTTTGGGAAATACAGAAAGATGGATCACTTAAAGTAAAAGCTGAAACATGGAATACTGATCATAATCCCTGGCAAGAAATGCAGCAAATGAATAAGGAAGAAAAAAAATAAATCATTCTGGTTTTGCAACCTTGATGGTTTGAATTAAAACCTTCAAGGTTGCTTTTGTTTAAGCTCTGAACATCTTAATAAGAACCTCTTCTATGAATTCAAAAATTCCTCTTGCCTTTTTATTTTTTGAATTTCAAAATTAAGCCATGGTGGGGTGATTTTGGATGGATTTGAAGGATTTGAGAAATAATCCCAGGTTATTTCAACAGAAATTGATAATATTTGTGACAATTTCATTTGATATATTTTAATAACCTCTTCATATTATTGGTAGTCTTTTAACAAATTATAAGAAATAATAATTTCCATCCTATGAACATAACTTCAATCGGAGAAATTCTTTTTGATATTTATCCGAATCACAAAAAGCTTGGCGGCGCCCCACTAAACTTTATATATCATATTAAAAAGTTAACAGATAACGGTAATATAATAAGCCGCGTTGGTAAGGATATTTTGGGCAATAAAATAATTAACGAGCTCCAGCATGCTCAAATCTCATCAGAGTTTATTCAACAGGATCATTTGCACCCAACCGGAATGTCTTTAGTAAGTTTAGACAAAGACAAAAGCCCGCACTTCAAAATAGAAGCCGATTGCGCCTATGATTTTATTGAATTGAATGATGAAAACAAAAATCTTATAAATTTAGAAACTGACTGTCTTTATTTTGGTACACTTGCACAAAGATCGGAACTTTCCAGGAAAACAATACAATACTTCTTTAATTCCGGTATAAAGTATTTTGCAGACCTTAATCTGCGTCAAAATTTTTATAACAAAGAAATCATTGCGGCAACTCTTCTGGCGTCTGATTTTATAAAAGTAAGTTATGAAGAAATGCATGTCTTAAATGATGTTTTCTTGCAATCAGAATACTCCACAGAACACGTAGCTTTTGAATTAATGGAAAAATTTAATTTGAATATGATCGCCGTTACACGTGGTGAACATGGCTCGTCAATTTTTGAAAATGGAAAAAGGTTTGATCACACCGATGTAGAACCTAATGTTGTAGATACAACCGGCGCCGGCGATGCATTTGCAGCTATTCTTTGTTTAGGCTACTTATCTGGATTAGAAATTCCTTATATTAATAAATTAGCAAATGATTTTGCATCAGAGATCTGCCTGTCTGAAGGAGCTCTACCTAAGAACGAAAGGATATACGAAGGTTTTAGAGAACAATTAGGAATTTTTTGATTCTTAAATTTTGTGGCGTTCTATTATATCTTCGGGAATTCTTACGGGCCTACCGGAAGTAAGAGAAACAAGCGTATAAAGCATTTTCCCCTCTACGGCAATTTTATTAGTCGCTTTATTATAAACCCAAACGTTAATTGTAACTTGTGCCCCATTCCAATCACCAAGTTGGGTTTTTACCAACGCAATATCACCAAGCTTAAGAGCACGCTTATATTCAATGTTAACACCACTTGCAAACCAGTTTAATCCTAAAGCGTGATATTCTTCCATCGGAACTTTATAGTTTTCGCGCATTTGTATAAATCTTGCTGCCTGTATGTAATCAAGATACTTTGAATTGTGAACGTGATTGTTCATATCAATATCATCTGGACGAATAACAATCTCTGTTTCAAAGATTGAATTTGTGTTTTTCTCTTTAGTCATACAGCTAAATTTCTATAAAGTTAGTAAGTAATTTTAAACCAGCCTCACCTGACATTTCGGGGTGAAACTGTACACCAAAAAAATTTTCATTTTCCATTGATGAGCAGAATGTTATCTGCCTCTGGCATGTTGAAGTAGACAAATCACTTTTTGGAAGATAGTAGGAATTATTAAAATAGAATTCTGTTTTGTCTTCAATTCCTTTAAAGAGAGCACTAGGTTTACAAAAAGTTATTTGATGTAATCCCTTAAAGGTTGTATCGTCAACGTTATCATCAAACTTAATAGATGTTCCAGGAAAAAGGCCAAGACAAGAAAAATTTCCTTCGGTTGAATAATCTGCCATTAATTGCATACCCAATCCAATTCCCAACATAGACTTCTTAACCACCCGAAGAACAGAATAAAGATTCAGTAGTTGAATTTTTTTCATAACCGAAGGCGCATTGCCACATCCCGCGAATATTATTTTATCAGAACTACAAATATCTACTTCGTTTCTTGATATTATAAATTCATCTGTAATATGTTTAAGTGCTGAAGCAACTGTTTGTATGCACTCATCACCGTAATCTACAATTGTAATCATTATTTATAATAAAATTTTGCTGTTTAAAAATCACAAAAAACTATCGAGTATTCAATATCTAAATGAGTTTATAAATTGAGATTTTGCCCACACAATCTAATTTTTATCATATAAATTTAGATTTTAGAGATTTTATATACTAATTTTTAAATAATAATTTATTAAGTAAAATTTCGGAGGTACGTAATGCAAACAATTTTGGGCTCCACAGGTGTGATTGGAAAAGAGCTTGCAAAATCGTTAATCCAATACACGGAAAAGATTCGACTTGTTAGTCGTAACCCCCAAAAGGTTAACAAAACAGATGAATTATTCACTGCTGATCTTAAAATTAAAGAGCAAGTTCTAAAAGCTGTTGAAGGTTCAGAGATTGTTTATTTGACAGTTGGGATTCCTTACAAAATTAATGTTTGGCAAAAACAATGGCCATTGATTATGCAGAATGTTATCGATGCTTGCAAAACGCATAAGACTAAGCTAGTTTTTTTTGATAATGTTTATGCCTATGGATTGGTTAATGGTTGGATGAAAGAAGATGCACTATATAATCCAATTAGCAAAAAAGGACTTGTTCGTAAACAGATTGCTGAAATGTTAATGAATGAAGTTGACAAGGGAAATCTTAATGCAATTATTGCAAGAGCCGCAGACTTTTACGGACCAAATACTCCCCTAAGTTTTGTAACTGCAACTGTGTTTGAAAATTTCAAAAAAGACAAAAAGGCACAATGGTTTCTTGATGTAAATAAAAAACACTCGATGACCTATACTCCGGATGCAGGAAAAGCGACTGCTATTTTAGGAAACACAAATTCTGCTTATAACCAAATCTGGCATTTGCCTACGGATAAAAACGCTCTTACAGGTAAAGAGTTTATTGAACTTTCTGCAAAAGCCTTTGATGTTAACCCAGATTATATGGTTTTGAAAAAATGGATGATTAAAATGGCTGGGCTATTTATACCAATTGTAAAAGAAAGTTTTGAGATGTTATATCAAAACGAATACGATTATTTATTTGACAGCACCAAATTTGAAAAAGCTTTTAATTTTAATCCAAGGAACTATCAGGATGGAATTATTGAAACAGTTAAGTCAATGAAATAGACTAGAATAGATTATCCCAATCAGCTTTTGGTTTGCCGAGCCAAACCCAAACAATAAAATCAACTGATGGTGGTTCACCGCCTAGTTCTCGTAAGCGAATATTGACTTGCGCACGATGATATGTGCTGTGCAAAGCAACTTGCAGCATGGTTTCTTCTAAAGTGGCGGCAACAACTTTTTTTCCAGTTCTTCTTTCCATAAATATTGACCAGGGGATATTGATAATTCTATCTTTTAAATCTTCCGTTGATGATAAAAGATATTCATCCAGCTTTTTTTGATAATCAGCACACCATTTTGTAATTGATTCAAGGTTTTTAAATGTATCTAGTTTTGGAATTTCCATTAAATGATCTATCCAAAGGGAATAAAAAGCATACTGAACCTGGTGAATATGATATAAAAGCTTTTTAATTCTTTCATCATTTTCTGCTGCTTTAAAAGTTAAAACTTTTTTCCAGACTTCGGCGTCAGCCCATTTCATATGCATTAAAAGTGAATTAATGTTATCCGGATTGATCATTAGTATTCCTCTTTATGATTTTATATACTTCCAATTGCGGGGTTTTCCTTCAGCTAGCCATTTAATTGTTGTCTCCATTCTTTTGTTTCTAGTTGCTTCAGTTTTTGCTTCTGTAATCCACTCTATATATTCTCTTTTGTGCGATAGACTGAAATTTTCAAACGTAACCAACGCAGTTTTACTTCTCTTTAGAGCTTTTAAAAAGTAATCTGGGGTAACAATTTCTGGATTAACTGTTTTAGGTTTCTTTTTGGGAATTTTTATTCCTTCTTCATTTAGTTTCATTGCTTTTTTAATATAACTAATAATCTTATTATCAGATGGAAGATCTTTTAATGAAGTAATCTTCCCCAAATGTCCCATCGCGGCCTCAGATTCAGCATTTACAATTAAAGTTTTATCTTTCATCAGCGGGGCTTTCCAAAAAGTAAACGCACAATGCTGCTTGAATGCTGCCATACTGCACATCATTCCCTTATAATCAAAATGAGGAAAGCCCCACTTTATTTTTTCTTCAACATCCGGGCAGGCAGAATGCACCAATTTTCTTAAATGAATTAAAATTGGTTTGGCAAAATCTGCTGATTTAGAAATATATAAATCAATTCGTGCATCTTTATTTGCCATATCAAGCTTTTTTATTTATTCCACTTCTGAAGTTCAATCATATTTCCTTCTGGATCTTTTACATAGCACCAGGTTACTTTTTTCCCGTCCGTCCTTTTAAGTGTGATTATTTTCCCAACTTTCCTTCCGCCGCTCTCGATTACTTTTTTATAGGCTTTTTGAACGTCGCTGACTTCAAATGCGAGATGCGTGATACCGGGAGTGTTAACTTTGCAGTTTTGTTTTTTTAGCGATGGGTTATAAGAATAAATTTCTAAAGTTGGTCCTATTTTATTATAACCGGGTAATCGTAAATGAACACCATTTAAAGTTACGCTCTTTATATTAACAGCTGATTCTAAATTTTTGCCTTTGTAATGTCTGACTGGTGGGACAATTGTGCAACCAAACACTTTTATATAAAAATCAGCAAGCCTCTGCCAATTTTTTGCAACTATGTTTGTATGTACATATTTAATTTTCATTTACTCTTCAAGCTATTCGAACAGCTCTAGCTAGTTGTCTTCAGACAATGCATCGAATTCTTTCTTCCTATCTGCAAACCATTTGTTCATTGCATCCGGATCTTTCATAAGCCCCATCATTTCATTCATCTTTTTAATATGTGCCCCATCACCCTTTTGAAACATTTCCATACCATGCTTTTTGCTTAATTCAGCTATATCCTCAAAAGTATTTGCTTTAAATTCTTTATCACATGCGCCTGCAAGTTGTCTGCACGTCATTGTTTTCATTTTAGATGCTTCCTAAAATATTTGAAAAATTTAATTAATAAAAAAAATCCCCTCGAACTAAGAGAGGATTTAATATAAAAACTATTTTTTAGTCATACCAAGATCCGGTCTTGGGCTGCCGTATTTATTTTCAACTGAAGTAATATAGGGAGCCATTTTTGTCCAAAGGGCTTTCGCTTCTGTCTCCATTAAAGCATTGTCTTCTTTTGTGGTTGTGTAAAAATCAGCGCCATCCTTATAACCCTCGGTTAAAGCTACCATATTATTGTCTAATCCTAACTCAATAAGCCAAACACTGTATCCATTTTTAATATTTTTGTCCTCAGAGAGTTTTTTCCACTCCATCATTATTTCCATTAATTCTTTACGGTTTTCTGGTTTATAAGTGAAGAACATCCAGTGAATAAATTTCACATCTTCAGGTTTTAATCTGGGTTCTTTGGGCAGAAAGGAATATTTTGCGGATCTTGTAACAACATAATCTTTACTTGATTCCATGCTGGAGTTATTTTCTACCATAAACTTACTCCACTTATCTTTACCGATCTTTTCCACTGCAGAATTAAATATGCCCTGCATTTTATCTAAGTCAGCATAATTTGAAAGTGGAATAAGATAATAGTAATGAGCATCATCTCTCTGTGATGCCTGCATGTATGGTATATCGAGTTCAGCTTCGGTCATTAGCTTAATCCACTCTTTAGATGTGGATTCATATTTATCCCACATACCAACTTTGGCAACTTCCTCATGAACCCAGAATAACTGGTCTTTCATTTCCTGTGAGAATGATGTTGGTGTGATTAGAAACAGTCCGCAAAGTAACAAAAGTGTAAACATAATAGGTCTACGCATAGAGCCTCCTTATAATGATTGATGATTATTTATTATGACACTCAATCGGAAAAGTGTTATAAAACATTTAGAAATTAAATAATGATTAATTAAGTGGCAAGAATTTATCAGAAAATAATTGAATATAGCCTATCTAGGCTTAAAAACACTGTTTATTCTGATCAACGTAGTAATCACAAAATGAAAATCCCCTCGTTTTAGGAGGGGATTAAATAAAATACTACTTTTTAGTGTAGCTTAAATCGGGTCTTGGTTTGCCATATTTTTCTTCAATGCTTAGAATGTTGGGAGAGAACTTTTCCCATAATTTTGATTCTTCGTCTTTTACTTTTTCACTATTTTCTTTTGAGTTGGTATAAAAACTTGCTCCGTCTTTAGCAGATTCAGTTAATACAATCATATTATTATCCATGCCCATATCCATCAACCATATACTATATCCATCGGGGATATTATTTTTATCGTACAAAGCCTTCCAATCAGCAAGAAGACCAAGAACCTCTTTTCGTTTTTCGGTTTTGTAAGTAAAGAACATCCAATGAATAAATTTACCTTCTTCAGGTTTAATTCTAGGATTTTTTGGCACGTAAGAATATTTGCTGGACCATTTGACAACAAAATCTTTACTGTTTTCAATACTGGAATTATTATCTTCCATTAATTTTCCCCACTTATCCTTGTCCAACTTTTCCACAGCAGAATTAAAAACGCTCTGCATGTTATCTAATTCAGCATAATTTAAAATTGGAATGAGATAATAATATACCCCATCATTTCTTTGGGATGCCTGAATAGAGGGAATATCAAGCCCCGCTTCGGTCATCATGTCAGTCCATTGTTTGGAGGTTGATTCGTATTGACCCCACATATCAATTTTAGCTTTTTCCATGTGAACAGCGTATAGCTGATCTTTCATCTCCTGAGCAAATGATTTTGTAGTAAGAAAAAACAATCCGGAAAGTAACAAGATAGAGAACACGCTAAGTTTACGCATAAAGGCCTCCTTATATTGTTGGTGAATAATTATATATGACACTTAATCGGAAAAGTGGTTTTGTGCTCATTGGAAACTATGAAAGACAGGATTAAGTTGCAAGAAAAATAATGTTTATCAATATTAGCAGTTGATACAGTTCAGTATTTTATTCTAAAGTTATTTTCTATTGTAAAAATTTACACCCTCACTTTTTAGTTTTTCAATCCACAATTCTTCAAGCGAGTTCAATTCAGAATCAATCTCCTTATCTGTTTCATTTTTTAATTCAAGCTCATCAAGAATTTTTATTTCAAAATTTTCTTTACCTAGTTTTTTATAATCATCTATCAAATCCTGGTAGGGAAAACTTTCCATCTGCAATGTAAATTCAAATCTTCTTACAACTGCTGGTAAGTTTTTGCTTGTACCGATATACATTTTGTTCTCAGTCTTATTATGGACAGCATAAATACCGGTAGGCTGTTTTTGTTGTTTATACTCTTTCGTTATTTGTTTTTTGTCAATCATAATGGCTCTCTGTTTTTATCAATCCAATAGCCCCAGAGAATTATTAACCACTCAGCGTTTCCGACAATGCCGATTGCTTCAATTGAAGGCGGCGGTGGGCCAATGAGGTTTGAAACATACATAACAATTAAAAACACAATTAATCCAATAAGAGAATAAGTGCCGATTTTATTTTTAGCCTTAGTTACTTTGTAGTAGAGGTAAGCTCCTAAACTAAAAATCAATCCCTCAACAATTATGGAAGCTGCAAAACTATTCCATAAACCAAATCCAACTTTTAAACTGTAGCCCGGGAAAATTGGAAGATCCGGAATATGAACGAGCAAATCTAAAAGCCAATGGCTAAGAACAAGTAGTCCGAGTATTATCGCTGTTTGGGAATTCTTTTTGATAAGAAAATAAACCATTCCAAATAAAACTGCCCAAACAATTACTCCGAACAAACTATGTGAAAAAGGGTAATATGTAAAATTTAAAGGAGTAACAGAAGTAACACCTGGTTTTATTTCTGCTTTTTCAATTCCGAGTAAAAGCAGTATTGGCCAGATAAGATCAATCCATTGAGCGGCCATAAAATAAGTTCCGAGCGAAGCTGACTTTTCAAATTTCTTTCCTGCAAACCCGGCTCCGAAATGTCCAATAAACATGTTTGCCTCATTTGTGTGATATATTTTTAGGCTAAACTAAAAAAAAATTACGATTAAGTCATCTCCAAGAGGTTTAAAATAATATTTTATTCTGGTTTCATACTCAACTGAATTCGTTTTCTTTCAACATCAATATCAACAACTCTAACCATTATTTTCTGGTCTAACTTTAAAACCTCGGAAGGGTCTTTAATAAAACGATCTGTTATTTGAGAAATATGCAGCAAACCGTTTTCTTTTATTCCTATATCTACAAAAGCACCGAACTTTGTAAGATTTGTTATTACACCCGGTAACCGCATTCCCGGTTTTAAATCTGTTATTTCGTTTATCGTTTCTGAAAATGAAAATACTTCTGCTTTACCTCTTGGATCCAGCCCCGGCTTTTCCAGTTCCTGCATAATATCTTTTAATGTTGGCAAACCGACTGTGTCAGTTACATAGTTATTGATATCAATCTGCTGACGTAAATTTGCAGCTTCAACTAATGATTTAACCGGCTGTGATAAATCCTTTGCCATCTTTGCAACTATGGAATAACTTTCCGGATGAACAGCGCTGTTATCAAGTGGATTTTCAGCACCGGGAATTCTTAGAAATCCTGCAGACTGCTCAAACGCCTTTACCCCAAGTCCGCTTACTTTTATCAGTTCCTTGCGCGAACGAAAAATTCTGTTCTCACGCCTGTACTTTATAATCGATTTTGCAAGCTTAGGTCCGATGCCTGATACATAACTAAGCAAATGCTTGCTTGCTGTATTTAAATTTACACCAACCTGGTTTACAGCTGAGGTTACCACTTTATCCAGGCCATCTTTCAAATTATCCTGGTTAACGTCGTGCTGATATTGACCTACACCGATTGATTTGGCATCAATTTTAACAAGCTCGGCAAGCGGATCCATCAAACGCCTTCCGATAGAAATTGCACCGCGGAAAGTTAAATCGAGATCAGGGAACTCCTCTCTTGCAGTTTCTGAAGCAGAATAAAT
>Ga0307423_1002041_pt1 | contig 11606 bp, 8 predicted proteins | sample SalMarWE160310MG_FD_202154 | JGI IMG/M metagenome (GOLD analysis project Ga0307423, IMG submission 202154) | Salt marsh sediment microbial communities from the Plum Island Ecosystem LTER, Massachusetts, United States - WE1603-10 | ecosystem: Environmental > Aquatic > Marine > Intertidal zone >...
TAAACTGCTTAAAATAAAAATAAGCTTAGGTGATGAGGAGCGCCAGCTTGTAGCGGGAGTTGCGGAGCATTATACGCCGGAAGAGTTGATTGGCAAAAACATCATTGTTGTTGCCAATCTGCAGCCAGCTACCATCCGCGGTGTCGAATCCCAGGGAATGTTGCTGGCAGTGCAGGATGGAGATCAATTAACGTTGCTAACCACTGAAAAAGAAACATCCCCGGGAAAAAGAGTGTCCTAAACCGCTTTTTTAGAAATGACTGTACAACATATCCTTTTAAAATCCATCCGCCCCGATCCGAAATGGAAATATCGGCTTGAAAGAGAAGATCCGATTCTTGTTAAATCCTTAAAATTAACAGGAATATTGTCGCCGCTTGTACTGCTGCAAGACAAGAGTGGTTTTGTTATTTTAGACGGCTTTAAACGCTATCGTTTCTTATCAGACACTGGCTGTGATGAAAATGATAATACGGATATAAAATTGCCGGCTTTTTTATATTCAATAGGGGAAGCAAAAGAGGGCTTCCTTCATAGCCTTGTATTGAACGAGACAAGGCGCTCTTTAAGCACTGTCGAAAAAAGCAATGTGGTCAAAATAATTCAGTCATTTAAGGAAGATGAAGATTTTCAGCACCAAGTCTATGATTTTTTGGATATCCCTGCAAAAAGGCCGTTCATTCAAAAATATGTAAATATCAACTCCTTCCCAGATGAAGCAAAACAGTACCTCCATGAAACTCAGTTTAGCCTCCGGCAAATTGAGCGCATTATGCCTGTTTCAACTCAAGCATTGCTTCCCTGGATACAACTAGCGCAGGAGTTAAATATCAAAGCACAGGAATTTGTCAATCTTGTAGAAATTATCTGGGATATTTCAATAAAGAAAAATATTGCTGTCGATGCATTATATCAGAAACTAAATATAGAAGAAATACGAAACAGAAGCCTGACCAAACAGCAAAAAGTAGCATATCTAAAAAGTTTCCTTCATGAAAAACGATACCCAATGCTCAATCACGTCCAAAAAAAAGTAATAGAACAGATCGATCGTATCCGGGAAAAAAGCAAGCTGCCACTTCGGATTTCCTGGGATCAAGCGCTTGAGCAAAGTGGGTATCAACTAATGATATATCTCGAGAATGAAAACTCAATTAACCAATTGCAGGCCTTTCTTGAATCCCCGGAACTGATGAACAATTTAAGGGAATTGTTCCCCATATTAATCAATAGCCTGGAGAATTTAGATGAAACGACGTGATTTTATAAGGACATCCTTTGCCGCAGGGATGGGATTATCGCTCGCAAAGGTTGATAAAGTATTCGGACAGGAACCTTCAGCTGAAAAACCGATTTTTCCGGTGATCATATCCAGCGCCAATGGAGAGAGGGCGGTAAAGAAGGCAACGGAATTATTACAAGACGGAGCCGATCCTCTGGATGCCGTCATTAGCGGCGTAAATATTATTGAAGAAGATCCGGATGATATAACTGTTGGATACGGCGGTTTACCCAATGAGGAAGGCATTGTCGAACTGGATTCCTGTGTAATGCATGGTCCAACCCATAATGCTGGCGCAGTGGCTGCATTGCAAAATATAAAGAATCCGTCTAAGGTGGCAAAGGTTGTCATGGAGCGAACCGATCATGTGCTATTGGTTGGAAAAGGCGCCTTGAGATTCGCCAAAGCACACGGTTTTAAGGAAGAAAATCTGCTCACCGAAAAATCCCGGAAAATTTGGTTGTATTGGAAAGAAACGCTTAATAAAAATGATGATTGGTTTCCACCTCCATTAAACGAGGTGGAAGAGGAAGTTAGAAAATATTACCATTTGGGTGGCACCATTAATTGCTGCGCGGTTGATACCAATGGAGACCTCGCCGGTGTAACCACGACAAGCGGCCTTAGCTTTAAGATTCCCGGAAGAGTCGGAGATTCGCCAATAATAGGAGCAGGTCTATATGTGGATAATGAGGTGGGTGCAGCCGGGTCAACAGGCAGGGGAGAGGCGAATCTTAAAAATCTGACCTCATTTATGGTTGTCGAATTTATGCGGATGGGGAAATCACCGGAAGAAGCCTGCCTGGCTGCCTGCCAACGGATTGTCGATCACACGAAGCTACCAGTATTAATGAATGAAAAAGGAAAACCCAATTTTAATGTTAAATTTTATGCTGTAAATAAGAAGGGTGATTACGGGAGTGCTGCTATTTATAGTGGCGGCAGTTTCTGGATTTCGGATTACAAAGGAGCGCGATTAGAGCAAATGGCTTACCTTTTTCAAAAAAAATAATAGCTTTTTGGTTTATCGTCCGGATGAACGATCTTCTAAATAGATATATATATGTCCACTATTTAAAGCTAGGCCGTTTCACGTGAAACGATTTTGGCGGTTTTGCGCTGACGATGTTTCTTTTCGAGATATATCATTAGTACAGCCACATCCCCCTGCCTGACCCCCGAGATCCTCAAAACCTGTCCCAATGAGCGGGGTCGAATTTGTTTAAGCTTTTCCCGGCTTTCTGTAGAGATAGAAGGGATATGGTCATAATCAATGTCGGGGGGAATAACTTTGTCCTCCGCCATCTTAAATTTCTCAACTAAATCCTGCTGACGCTTCAAGTAGCCTTCGTATTTTATCATGAACTCCACACTATCAATTACAGAAACCGGATATTCGGCATCCAAATTCACCATTGGGAGCAGATGCTGCAACTGAACCTGCGGTCTCTTCACGAGTTTAACTGCCGGCGTTAAAGCATCAATAGGAGATATATTCAAAGTTCTGGCATATAGATTAAAGCTCTCCGGTTTGATGCGCTCTTTGTGCAGACGCTTTTGCAGGGATGATATTCTTTCCTGCTTATTTTGCATTTTTTCATATGCAGAATCCGGCAATAAGCCGATCCTATGCCCATGTTCCATCAACCTCAGATCGGCATTATCATGGCGCAACATCAACCGGAATTCAGCTCTGGAAGTAAACATCCGATAAGGCTCAAGAATTGTTTTATTGATTAAATCGTCGATTAAGACTCCAATATATGCCTCGGAGCGATCTAATATGAGGGGCGGTTCTTCTCGCAGCTTCAACGCAGCATTAATTCCGGCAATTATCCCTTGCGCCGCTGCTTCCTCGTATCCCGAAGTGCCATTGATTTGCCCAGCAAAATAAAGATTGTTGACTAATTTCGTCTCCAGGGTTGGGCGCAATTGATAAGAGGGGAAAAAATCATATTCAACAGCATAGCCGAGGCGAATAACTCTGGCGTTTTCCAAACCCTCAACTGTTTTGATGGCTTGGATTTGTACATCCTCCGGAAGGCTGGTGGAAAAACCATTCACATATACTTCTGGATCATCGAATCCCTCCGGCTCCAAAAATATTTGATGCCGCTCTTTATCTGCAAATCGTACAACTTTGTCTTCAATAGATGGGCAATAGCGCGGACCAAGCGCTTTAATGACGCCTGTATACATCGGGGAGCGATCCAGCCCGGTTTTTAGCAATTCATGGGTAATGTCACTTGTATATGTAATAAAGCAACTAAGCTGTCTTCGCCTAATTTCTCTGGTTTGAAAAGAGAAAGGAGTAATTGGATCGTCCGGTGTTTGTTCCGTTACTTTGCTGAAATTAATCGAATCGCGGTGCACCCTCGGAGGAGTGCCAGTTTTTAACCGTCCGGTTTCAAATCCAATATTTTTAAGATTCTCAGTTAGCCCTTTAACAGCATTTTCACCGGCGCGCCCACTTTCCAGGTTTCTTAACCCAATATGAATACGACCATTTAAAAAAGTACCGCAGGTTAAAATCAAAGACTTGCAAGGAATGTTGCTTCCATCTTCAAGAATTGCGGCATTCACTTTATTGTCTTTCATTTGTAAGGCATTCACAGAACCATTAATCACTTCTAAATTTTCCTGCGCAAAAATTCTCTTCTGGGAATCTCTCATATAGGCGACGCGATCCGCTTGCGCCCGTGGGGACCACACTGCTGGTCCCTTGGATTTGTTAAGCATTTTGAAATGGATTCCGGTCGTATCGATAATCTTGGCCATTTCTCCGCCCAAGGCATCTATTTCTCGTACAAGATGCCCCTTAGCCAGCCCGCCAATCGCCGGGTTACAGGACATTTTCCCAATAGTCTCAGCCTTTAAGGTCACCAGAGCGGTTCTCAGTCCCATTCGAGCTGTCGCCAAAGCGGCTTCGATTCCGGCATGCCCGCCCCCGGCAATCACAACATCAAATTTGTGCATTATGATATATCCTGCGTTTCACGTGAAACATGGTATTATTTTCCGATACAAAATTTTTGAAAAATTTGATTAAGGATATCTTCCGGTGTTGTTTCGCCTGTAATCTCTCCTAATTTATCCAATGCCGTTCTGAGATCAACCGATATAATTTCTTCTGTCGCATTTATATTCGTAGCTTTTACCGCCTTCTTCAGTGCATTAATCGTTTCAATAATTACCTTTCTATGACGAGAACTAGTAATTACAATTTCTTCAGTTTCAAGGTCGTGCTCGCTAAATAACTGTTTCTTCAACTCCTTTTTTAATCTATTGATTCCCTTTTTCTTTAAAACCGAGATCTTTAAAAATGGGAATTTAAGGCTTCGCAGTTGCTTTAAAGTTCTTTGGTCTTCTTCCAAATCGATTTTATTTGCAACTACTATATAAGGAATCCTTTCCCGGTCTTCTGCCAAAATTTCAATTAGTTTCTCATCATCTTTGTCTAAGCGATTGTTTGCCTCAAACATGCAAATGGCGATATCGGAGCTATTTAATTGTTCCAGAGTTCGATTCATTCCGATTGCTTCAATGGTATCCGTTGTGTTTCTTATTCCGGCAGTATCAACTGCTTGAACGGCGATTCCATCAATTTGAAGCCCTACTTCCAAATAATCTCTGGTTGTGCCGGGAATATTACTGACAATGGCGCGCTCCTTTCCTAAAAGCAAATTCAATAAGCTCGATTTGCCGACATTTGCCTTGCCGATCAACAAGAGCTTTATCCCCTCTTGAAGCAATCTTCCATAATCATAACTTTTCTGTAACCGTTGCAGGCGCTGGATTGTTTTTTCAATTCTTTCCTTTAGCTCCATCAGCGGTAGTGCTTCGATTTCCTCATCTGAAAAATCTAAATTAATTTCAATTAGCGATAGGTAGCCTATTATCTCATTTTTAACATCAAAAATAACTTTCGACAGTTCGCCCTCTAAATGGCGCAATGATTGGTTTAAACTCTGGCGAGTTTTAGATTGGATAACTTCTGCAACTGCTTCTGCCCGGGAGAGATCCAGTTTGTTGTTCATAAATGCCCGGAAGGTGAATTCACCGGGCTCAGCAATCCTTGCGCCTAATTTGACAGTCTCCCGGATAATTGCATCTATAATCAACGAGTTGCAATGGCAGCTAATTTCAATCACATTCTCGCCGGTATACGATTTTGGCGATTTGAAAAATGTAACAACTATCTCGTCGATGAAATTCTTATGTTCTCCATCAAGGAGTTCCGTAAAAATAGCCTTGCGATCATCGTTTACAGTGATTTGCTGTTTGGTTAACTGATTAATAATGTGGAGGGCACTTTTTCCGCTTAGACGTATGATTGCAATAGCACCATTCCCCAGAGGAGTGGAAAGCGCAACAATGGTGTCTTTGTCATTATAGATATATTTCATTAACTATTTGAGTTGTATTAATCCCTTCCCTTCCAGTTTTTCTTGGGAGCCGGTTTTTTGGAATCCGGTTTCCCTTGTTCAGTTTCCTGTCCAGGGTGCATTTTTTGCTTAATCCTCCGAGTTTGAACCATGCTAAATAAATTAAACAGACTATAATAGAGGTTTAATCCTGAAGGAAAAGAATAAAAGATAAATATCATAAAGATGGGCATAAAATAAGCCAGCATTTTTTGTTTCGGATCGGTAATATTCATTTTGGATTGCCAAATCATGGTTATCCCCATAAGAATGGGCAAGACATGGATGGTATCTCCCAAGAATGGGAGATTCATTCCAATAAACAAGTTGTCCGGCCGAGATAGGTCGTCGATCCACAACATGAAAGGCTGGCCTCGAAGTTGAATGGTTGATCGAAAAACAATGAAAAGCGAAACCAGGAGCGGCATTTGAAGTAACGTTGGCAAACACCCGCCCAGAGGATTGATGCCATGTTCTTTGTAGAACTTCATCATTTCCTTCTGCATCCGTTGCGGCTCATTTTTATATTTTTCGCGCAGTTCTGCTATCTTCGGCTGAAAATATTGCATTTCGCTCATCGATTTGTAGCTTTTCTTGGTTAGGGGATGAAGGATCAATTTTATCAGTATTGAGAAGATTATGATAACGACGCCATAATTAGGAATGATGCTATGGAAAAACTTCAGGATCGGCAAAACCAACAATGCTATCGGTCTAAATAATCTTTCATACCAACCCCTATTCATTATTAATGATTGCAAATCTCGTTCGTAAGATTTAAGGATGCCATAGTCTAGCGGGCCTAAATAGGTAGTAAAGGTATCAGATTGGCTATAACTCGGAGTGAAAGGCACATCTAATGATATGGAGTAGACTTTCTTTACATGATCATCTTCACTCTCCCCAACTCCAGTTACAATTGCTCCGTTCATTTTGCGCGGAGAATTGGGTATTAATGATACCAGAAAATACTTTGTTCGGATTGCAGTCCAATCCACCATCCCATTAAATGACTTCTCTTCTTTCTTGGTTTTGGAGACATCCAAATCTTCCAGTTCACCAGCCATCGATGCATAAGCTTGTGCATAGCTGTAATCTTCTTTAGCATTTTCCTCGGTGGATTCCAGTCCATTTTCCCAACTGAAAAAATATCTTCCATTAATCACATAATCATTTAATCTTTCAAATTTGACAATGACATCGACTGAGTATTTATCAAAATAGAAGATCATTTTCTTTGTGATTTGTCCATTCCGGATGGGCAGGTAGAATTCTACCTCATAGACTGGATTTTTTTCATTTAAGACAATATTCTTATTGATGTTACCTTTAATGAACAAGGAATAATCTCTCAAGTTGAATCGTTTTCCATCGCTATTTGTCAATTCAACATCGAGTCCATTTTCATTTATTATATTCACGAAGGCTTTATCAGGTTCTTTATAATTTTTTAATTTCCAATTGGTTATGGCACCCCCATCTTCATTGGAGACTGTGGCTATCACAACATCACTTTCGATCTGAATGGTCTGGCTTTCGGTGGATTCGGCTATCGATTCTTCCTTAGCAGATTCCTCAAGCTCTTCGGTAACTACGCTATCTTGTTTTACCGGCTTTTGTTCCATGATTTTGCGAGGCGAAACTGCGGTAGTATCCATTGCCTGGCTATCCGCAGCAGCAATTGGCTTTTCAGGCTGCCGATCCCCCACTATCAATCGCTGGTAAAATGGGGTATACATTAAAATAACGACCAAAAAAATTAGGACGAATCCTATTATAGTCCTTTTATCCATTCAATTAACCTTATATTCCTTTTATTAGATATTAGGGTACCGGATCAAAGCCTCCGGGATGAAAATGATGGCACCTTAAAATCCTTTTCAGCGACAGCCAAAATCCTTTCAAGACCCCATATTTCTGTATAGCCTCAATCGAATAATTCGAGCAGGTGGGATAAAATCGGCATGAGGGCGGAAAAATGGGAGAAATTATTAACCGATACAACTTTATCAATTGTATAGAAATAAATTTCATGTTATTGATAATAAATTTTTAATTTCCTTTTCTAAGGAAAAATAATCATTTAGCGGAGTTTTTATATAAATGATTATTTTCATGCCTCGAAACCAATCCGGGTTTAATCGGTATATCTCCCGGATTAACCTCTTCATCCGATTTCTATCAACAGAACTCCCAATCTTCTTCCTTAACAGTACGGCAAATTTCTCTTCCTTTGCTTTTTGCATATATAGATTAATATGATTGCCGATGATCCCCTTATTAAAAAGATTCCGTATTTCCTGGTTATCTCGAAGTACTTTCTGGCGGGGAAGCCCAAATCTCTTAGAAATCATCGCTCACGGTTAGACGTTTGCGACCTTTTGCCCGTCTTCGCGAAAGAACTTTCCTTCCGGCTTTGCTTGCTTTTCGGGCTCTGAATCCGTGTTTGTTTTTTCGTTTTCGGTTGTGAGGTTGAAAAGTCCTCTTCATAGTTCCTCCGTTTTAGCTAATAAAACTTTCCAGCCGATAAATAAAACAAATTTTTCATGCCAAATCAACTTCTAACATTCTTTATATTTTGACCAAAACAATCCATTTGCTATTCAGCAAACCTTTTCAGCTTAAGACATTAGATGCGAACTGAAAATGGTATCCTTAAATGTTTTGATATACAATTTGACCAGCTTGCACAGTTAGGGCAACTTTTGTATCCAATAAAACTTCAGGAAGCTCCGCAAAAATATCTTTATCAATTACGATCATATCCGCTTGTTTCGCAGCTTCTATGCTGCCTAAATTATTCTCTTCGCCCACTGCGAATGCGCTATTTGCTGTGTAAGCCATAATGGCTTGGTTGATTTCAATTTTTTCATCAGGATAAAAAGAATCCTCTGCCGGATTCACTAAATATTTTCTTTGCAAGGCAGTATAGATTGCGCTCCAGGGATCGAAGGATTCAATGGGCGTATCAGAGCCGAAAATAAGCCGGGCGCCTGAGCTTTCTAAACTCCCAAATGCGTAAGCATATCTTCCTCTTGCGCCCCAATATTTTTTGATCATTAGTATGTCATGGGCAAGGTGGATGGGCTGAACGCTGGCAATTATATTATTTTCTTTAAACAACGGGACATCTTCCGCCTTCAACAATTGTGCATGCTCTATCCGGTGGCGTAAGCCTAAACGTTGGCTCTCAGTATTGAATTCGGTAAATGTTCTTAGCACATTGCGGTTTGCTCCATCACCAATCGCGTGAATTGCGCAATTCAGCTTTTGCGAAATACATCGTCCAACCAGAGTTTTTAATTCTTCCCGGGATAATACCTCAATCCCACTGTGATTCAAACCATCATACTTTTCCAACATGGCAGCAGATTGGGATCCCAATGCGCCGTCGGCAAATAATTTGACGCCACAAATTTTTAAGAAGGAATCTCCAAAGCCTGCATGAATCTGCAAATCTTCAGCGGAGTATAATTTATCTATGGGAAAATAATAATAGACCCGCAGTCTCAACTTTCCTTCCGCTTTTAATTGCTGATAGATTGAAAAATCATAGCCAGTTTCCATGCTGTGGACTGACGTAATACCCAATTGATAAAATTCCTGAAACGTTTCCAGGAGGGCTGGTCTGAGCTGCTCTGCAGGCGTTCGTGGTATTTTTTCTAAAATCAATTTTCGTGCTTTTTCCTGCAATACGCCGGTTGGTTTGCCGTCCTCTCGTCGGCGGATATGCCCCTCTTTTGGCTCTCTAGTGCTATTGTCAATTCCACAAACCGATAAGGCAGGAGAATTGACCCAAACAGAATGCCAATCCTTGCTGTCCAGGGCGATAAAATGATTAACCGAAATGTTATCTAATGCTTCTTTATCAGGAAAATCCGACAATCCCCATTTATTCTTGTCCCATCCTCCTCCGGTGACCCAGCCATTCTGAGGGGTGGAGTCAACTTTAGCCCCGATTCTCTGCAGCGCCTCTTCCATCGACTCACAGTCCGACAGATCCACCTGCAATTTTCGGGCAGCATAGCCGGCTAAATGGGTGTGTGAATCCATAAAAGCAGGAAGGATCCATCTCCCCTGCGCATTAACCACTTTGGAGTTGGCATTCGATAAGTGAATGATATCCCGGTCGGACCCTATAGCGACGATCCTATCATTTTGAATAGCTATGGCAGTATCACTCACAGAATGACCGTAAATTCTACCATTATGGATAATAAGATGACAGCAATAGTTTGGCTTTAACATGATAAATCGGTTATAAATATCCATCTTTAAAGACTCAAAAGTAAGTGCCTATCTCTTCCATTGCAAAATCTTTTAACAATAGCTGAGTTATTTCTAATTATGAGTGATTCCCCCGCCAAATAATACCTTTACTTTCAAAATTGTCTTAATTAACTTTATTTTGTTGGGCATTTAGGGCAGGATGCATTCATCATTATGGTCCATGTTTAATTTACATTCCTTGTATTTAATGCAAAACCTTGATAGTCCTCTACCTTTCACACAATTATTGAATTATTGCAGCGACACAAAATCGCCCTACTGGCAAAGCGCCTGGAGCGAATTTTTAAACCGGTATAAAGACAATATTTACCGATATATCACTAAGCGTTGTTCTTCCTGGAATGCTCCCCGGCTAAAACGTCAGTTCTCCGATACCGTCAACGATGCGGTCACTGATGTTTTTATTATTTTGACAAAAAATGATTGCCAGGCGCTCAAAGACTTCAGAGAGCGGGATAATGAAATAAAATTCCTTTCATGGCTGGCGATATTATGCAGCCGCGCTGCAGGGCGTTACATGCGCAAAAATTTTCTTCCTCAAATTTTGGATGGAGAAATCGAAGAAATCAAAGAAAGTCTGCATTCCGTTGACCCGGATGATCGGTGGGAACTCTATGAAACAATCGTATCGACTCTCCGGCAGGCTTCCCAAAAGGAGCGCGATATTAATATTCTGCTAACCTATACATGGGCTGATTATAATCAGGAAATGATTTCAACATTACCGTGTTTCCAAAATATGGGGCACCGGGTGGTTGATAACGTTGTTAACCGGCTGCGAAATATCTTAAAAGACGCACAAAACTTGTGACCCTTTGAGAGAAAATCCGAGGCGTGCTTCTCTAATAAGATGTAAACGAAAAGAAAGGGAAACGCCATGCAACAATTTGAAGAGATACAAGCATCCGAGCTCATTCTTGGGAGAGCGCTGGCTTATTTATCCGCAGAAAGAAATGGTATCTCGCGGATAGACGCCAGTCAATTAAGCAGCAACGAATCGGAAATTTTTGGGCTGCTGCGAGACCGCATGAAATTAATGCATACCGGCGCAGATTTTACCGGGATGCTGCCGCCAGGACCTTGCGAGACGGATAAGCCATATCTAAAGGATAATGAAGATATTTTCCTGGCAATGCTGATTTTAGCTTCCCACGATAGTGAATTAAAGGGGGAGTGCAATAAAATTTGGACGCATTTGAATGATTGCTACCGGTGCTTCGATTATTTCTGCAAAGTAATGAGGGGTTATTCTTTGAAAACATTGGAGTTGCTAAATAAGGAGACCAATCATGAAGAATAAAGCCGCATTGGCCCACCCGGACTTTGTTTCCCTAATAACAACTTTGGATAAAGTTGAAACAATCGAAAATATCCGCAGCCTGCGCGAACAGGATGCCTCTTTGAACTCGCTTTTCGAAATTATAGAAGAAATGGAGTATCGGGCTAAAATGGAAAATGAATTACCATCAGAAATGCCGGCTCCAAAAAGCTTTGATGAGATTGAAGATCTACTAATTAAAGTCTTCTCCGGGGATTATCAAGACGATGAAGCGCAAAAGTTCATTAGTGGAATGGTATTATCTCCACTATTTTATCAAAGAGCTTTATTA
>Ga0307423_1002042_pt1 | contig 11605 bp, 8 predicted proteins | sample SalMarWE160310MG_FD_202154 | JGI IMG/M metagenome (GOLD analysis project Ga0307423, IMG submission 202154) | Salt marsh sediment microbial communities from the Plum Island Ecosystem LTER, Massachusetts, United States - WE1603-10 | ecosystem: Environmental > Aquatic > Marine > Intertidal zone >...
CTGAATCTCAAAAAGCAATGAATGATTTGTTAATATCTAGTAGAGTTAGAGCTTCTTTAGCAAAAATACCTCAAATTCGTTTAGGATATTTAGACATTAGATCGGATAACGGTAAAGTTGTTATAAACGGAATATCAAAATCCCAAGAAATATTAGATTCAATTATTGAAGTTGCTAAAAATGTTCCAGGAGTGACTGAAATTATAATGAACGTTGAAATTGATTATAGAAGTTATAAAATCGAATGAGAGTAAGACGATTTATTGTTAATACACATTAATTAATTTGCTAATGTTTCACATACAACTTGAAGTGAACTCAATTATTATAATGCAATGTTCATAAAAAGTATCCCTCAACTTTAAATCCTTAGGAGGAATTTATTATGCCAGTACTATTTATTTCGCGAGGGACCATGTCAGGAGTTCAGGAATTTGTAAAACAGTTCCACTCACACACAGGTCTTCGCTGCATTTCCCGTGAAGATCTACTGGCAGTTGTTGCAAAGCATGGAGATTTAGCACTCAAAGTAGTAACACAGTTATCAGAGGCAACTTCAGCATATGATCATTTTAGTAAATTGCGACGTCCTTATGTCATTTTGATGAGACAGGCATTATTAGAAGAGTTGCTACAGGATAATATATTATATCAAGGTTTCTCCGGTCAATTACTTGTTCCTCGAATCAAGCACTTTGTAAGAATTCGTATTAATGCACCTCTTGACCTGCGTATTCCCCCAACCATGGAACGATTGAAAATCGATAAAAAAAGTGCTTGCAAATATATTCGTGAAATGGATGAACAGCGTGTGCGTTGGGCTAGATATACATACGGCAAAGACATTCGCGATCCCTTACTATACGATCTGCAATTTAACTTAGGACATATGTCAATGATGGTTTTGTGCGATATTTTAGAAAATCTAATGTCGGCAACTGATCTCCAAGCATCCGAAGAATCGCAAAATCAGGTGAGAAGGCTTTTTCAAAGCACAAATATAGAAGCCGCACTCGTATGTGACCCGCGTACTCGGAACTTTGAAGTGCACGCACAATATGAAGAAAACATAATACATCTGGTTGGTCCATATCTTGAGGAAAAAGATCTTACTGTAGTAAAGGATATAGTTCAAGATACTGTACAAGTTCAAGAAATCGACTACAACCCCGGATACACTTCAACAATCGATATTGACGGCTGGCAACAATTCGCAACTCCTGGTACTATAACATAACTTGAATTCAAAGAGATTATTATTTAATCGAAATATATAGGAGATTTATTATGAACGAGAGCAATTTTCATGAGAAAGTAGGTATTGTGCTCGATGATGTTCGCGCTTTGTTTCATCGATCAGTAATCTTACAGGAAGAAGATATTGATTTGAATAAAATAAATAGCGAGACTACCACAAATCTTCTTACCTGTGCACACACCGAAACTTCCCTTGCTTCAGATCGAACAGGATTATCGCGTGAAAGAACTTCCCTTGTTCGAGAGCAAACTCGTCTATCAACACGTTCAACCGAACTTGGACAAATTCGTACAGACCTCTCTCGTGAGCGAAGCATGCTTGCCGGACAGCGAACTGATCTTGCGGTATTGCGTACTGATCTTTCTCGGGGTAGAACTAATCTTGCCTACGATCGAACTAATATGGCAACGAAACGCACGCAACAGGCAAAAGAAAGAACAGACATGGCAATTGTAAGAACTCTTCTTTCCACCAGCCGCACATCACTTGCAAAAGGACGAACATATCTGGCTCTTGCTCGAACCGGCTTAGCCTTTCTCGCCCTGGGTATCGCACTTTTCCGGTTATTTGGTGTATCATGGTGGACATTGTTTGATTTGAGTCTTGCAATTTGCAGTATTGGGATGACTTTAATTGGTCTTAAGGGTTACCTATTCACGACTCGACAAGTCAAGGAACTGGAAACAAAAATTGCGGCACATCAAGTTTATTACTGATCTGTCGAACATGAGCACTGAAATTATTAGAATGATTAATCAATCTAATAGAAAATATTAATATTTTAATTTTTTATAAAAATGTTGAATACAATTCCATGGCTGGATTCGAAATAAATTTGATAACTTATGTTATTAAGCAGACGAGGGAAAATTTCCGGATTCTAGATAGATAATAATGTTTAATGAAATCATTAGATTGGAAGAGCATATAATAAAGCATAAATTAAATTTGAAGCTTCATTACTTATAGATTATAACAGTTCTCTAAGGAATAAAAATAAAAATGGCCCTTGACATATATGAATTACTGAGAAAATTTTTCGATAAAAAAAGGCGTGTCAATTTAAATGAATTGAAGACAATATTCGATAAGTTCAAGAGGATATTATCTGGGAACAATACAATACTTGAACTAATATCTCAGCTTGAAGATAAGCTAAGCGGTGAATATATATTTGATATAAATTATTTAAAACAAACTGTTACACAGATTTCGGAAGAGATATATGGTGTAATACTCAATCTTAACTATATATCAGGTAACAATTATACAGAACTAATAACCCGCCACGTTGAGATTCAGACACAATTAGAAAACATCCTCGATGCATATTCCAAAAATATAACCGACGTTTACGTGCTTAATTATGATGAGATTAATCCGTACCTGACGAGTAGTGTCGGGGGAAAAAGTGCAAATCTGGGTGAGATAAAAAATTACCTTAAAATGCTTACACCTGACGGTTTTGTATTGACAACATATTCTTACCAATGCTTCATGGAACACAATCAGTTATGGCCACAAATAAATAAGATTTATAAAATTTTAATAGAGGACCCAAAAGGATCTGCAAAACAATATGATGAAGCTATCGAGACACTTTTTAACAATGCAGAATTACCAGATGATATCAGGAAATCTATTTCCAAAAATTTAAATGCACTTTTTGCAAGACATAAGAAAAAATTCAATTTAGCAGTCCGCTCTAGTGCTTATGGCGAAGATGATGAAAGATTAAGCTTTGCTGGACAGTTTGAATCTGTATTAAATTGCTCTCCTGCCGAGGTATATTCAGCATATATTAAAGTAATAACAAGTAGATTCAAATACAATATCATGGTCTACAGTAAAGAAAAATCTCTGGAAGAAACAACATTGCCAATGGCTGTCGGTATTCAGAAACAAATAAGTGCTAGTACTGCAGGTGTAATTTATACAATAGACCCTTCTGATGATTGCATAGATTGTCTGTTGATTTCAGCAAGCTATGGGTTAGGTGTAAGCGTAGTATCAGGTACAGCAAATGCAGATTATTTTAAAGTTTCTCGACTGGATCCTGGACAAATAAAAGAGCGAAGAATTGGAAATAAAAATACACAGATTATCTGCAATGAAACAGGAAGCATTAAAAATGTACCTGTTGAAGAGGATTTGAAATCAAAAGCTTGTTTATCTGATCAACAGATAAACGAATTGACAGAAAGTGCTTTATTCCTCGATAGATATTTTAAGCGTCCATTAGATATCGAATGGTGCTTTGATAAAGAAGGTAAGCTATACATATTGCAATGCCGTCCATTGAAGCTGCCACAGAAATCAAAAATCTTTATGAAGAATCTTAAAGAGATACTCGCTCAAAAAGAAATAATTATGTATAAAAAAGGACAAGTTGCACAACGAGGAATAGCCGCAGGAAAAGTTTGCCATATTAATGAAGATGATGACCCAGCATCTTTTCCAGCCGGTGGAATAGCAGTAACTAAATATACTTCCCCTCGTTTAAGCCGCATAATTCGTCGAGCTAAGGCTATTATCACTGATGTTGGTAGTTCGACAGGGCATATGGCAACAGTAGCCAGGGAGTTTGGTGTTCCCTTAATAGTAAACTCTGAGGATGCGACCAAGATTTTACAAAATGGTGCGGAGATTACTGTTGATGCTGAAGAGAATATTATTTATTCCGGAATAATTAAAGAATTATTGGTATATGAAACAGAAGCTGAGGATGTATTCCGAGAATTAAAAGAGTATAAAATGTTAAGGCAACTTTTAAGGAAAATATCCCCTTTATTATTAATTGATCCTAAAGACGCAAACTTCATTGCAAAAAATTGTCAGACATACCACGATATTCTACGATTCAGTCATGAAAAATCTATGCAGGAATTGATTAACCTTAATATGTCTTCCCGCCGTTTTAAGGAAATAAAAACAAAAACCTTAAAACTATTAATCCCTTTGGATCTTTCTGTTATTGATTTAGGTAACGGTTTAATTGATGACCCATCTTCTGATAAAATAGATTCTATTAATCAGATTCGTTCAGTGCCAATGCGCGCTATCTTAGAGGGTTTAGTATCCCCAGGTGTATGGAGTACTGATCCGGTTCAGTTTGGATTCAGTGATCTGATGTCAAGTATTACCCGCTACTCTTACTCAGAAAGAGCAGGTAAGTACACAGGGCAAAACCTAGCAATAATATCGGAAAAATATACCAACCTAAACTTAAGACTCGGATATCATTTCAATGTAATAGATACTTATGTATCAGAAAATATAAATGATAATTATATATATTTTCGATTTGTAGGAGGTGTTACTGAAACTAAGAGGCGACATCTGAGAGCAATCCTATTAAAAGAGATTCTGGAAAAAATGAATTTCATTGTAACTGTTACAGGCGATTTAGTAATTGCTCGTTTAAAAAAATGGGAAGCTGATCAAATTTTAATAATATTAAAAAATATTGGAAAACTAATCGGCTTTAGCAGACAGTTGGATACTCAAATGGAAAATCAGGAGTCAGTGGAAAAGTATTCAAATGAATTCTTTAAGGAAGAACAAAGAATTTTATAAACTCCTGTTATTTGTTTTTATCCTTTTGGACATCATAAGGATTTAGACATCCGGATTTTAATTTTTTAATTGAGTGGAATCGTCTGAAATATTTGCGTAATCCTATAAAAAATAGGATTGTACTAAACAGAATAGCTACCCATCCTAATGCAAAAATAATTAGTATATCTGGAAATAATTTGAAAACAGTTATACCTGTAATGAAAACCATAATAGCAGTTCGTGAGTATGCAAGAAAAGTCCGTTCGATTGCCAGGGTAGTTCTTTCGAGTGCTAAACATTCCTGAAGGTTTATAATATCTTTTTGAAGTTGTTCTGTCATTAATTTTACTCCATTATCATATTAAAATTTTATCAGTCTTTTTCTATTTGCTTCTTTTAGTACCACTTGCTCAGTAAATTAAGCAAATTAGGTTTGAATCTGATTAAATGAAAAAAAATGCTAATTAAAATGTAATAGATTCCGAATAAAAATAATAAAAATACGATTTATTTGAAATTTTTCTGCTAGCAAAGAAGGCTGCCCTAAGATACAATGTTACAATTTCATTATTAAAGAATATTGGAAAACTAATCTGGTTTAAAAGTCAAATAGGAAATCAATAATTAGTGAAAAAGTATTTGAGTGAGTTTTTCTAATGAAATTGTTAAGAAGAAATATTTGATGGAATATTGGTTGTGGGAAGAAATACTTTAAAACTGGCACCATTACCCTGTTTGTTCTCTGCAGTTATATACCCTCCGAGTTTATTAACAATTCCTTTTGAAACTGAAAGTCCTAAACCAGTCCCTTTTCTTATCGATTTAGTAGTAAAAAATGGATCGAATATTCTTGGTAAAAAATGTTCTGATATCCCGGGTCCATTATCTGTAATCTCTACAACCACATAATCCTTTTCTTTGCTCTTATACGTGCTGATTGTAATCATTCCTTTTTTAGGTAATATTTCAACAGCGTTAAGAATTAAATTTATAAATACTTGCTGTAACATCTGTGCACCACCGTAAATAGGCGCAAGATTAGTAGCAAAATTTCTTATGAGAGTAATCTGTGAAAGTTTTATCTGATTAGCAACAAGTTTAATTGAATCTTCGACAATCTCATTTAACTGAAGAGTAATTAGCTTAACTTCACCCTCCCTGGCAAAATCAAGCAAATTACGAACGATCTTTTGAGAGCGTTCTGTTTCATTAATAATATCCTTTATCATCTCTAATTTTTCTTCATCTTTAATATCATTAAAATCTTCTTGAAACATCGAAGCTGTAAGCATAGTATTATTTAAAGGGTTATTAAGTTCGTGAGCAACACCAGCGACAAGAGTTCCAACGGCCCTAAGTTTATGTGATTCAACCATTATCCTCTCACGTTCATCAATTTCTTTTATCATTTTATTGAAAGCCATCCTTAGCTGGGAAAATTCATCACGGTACTTTCTCTGAGGAGGAATTGGAGAAAAATCTCCTTCACCGATACGTTCAGTATAGAGCATAAATCTTGCTAGCGTTCCTAATAATTGACGAGCTAGAAATGAAACTACAAATATTATACACAACAATAATAATAAGAGAAAAACGAAAGGTATTCTGCGTGTCAATACAAGCATCTGGTTAACAGATTCCCTTTCTTTTTTTTCAAAATTTAAGGCAGTTTCAATCATCTGAGAACCATGATCGCGAAGAGCACTTTCAATAATTTTTTTTCCCTCTTCATCATGTATATCACCAAGTTTTGTAAGCAGATTATGATAATCAGTTAGATGTTTATTCATAGTACTGAAATCAGATAAACCAATAATTTTTTCTATCGTTTCAACATTTTCCTTCAATATTTTCTCAGCCTTTTGAAGATGCATTTGAGCATCATCTAAATTAGTACCATAAAGAAGGTAGTTTTTCTCAAAACGGCGGGCTTCTTGAATTTCAGCTTTGTAATTATCAGATGTTTCAAGAAATTGGATTTTATCCATAACCTGAGCAATCGTGAAAATAGACCAAACTGTTATGATAGCACATAAAGCAAATATCAATGAAAATGCAATTATTAATCTGGTTCTAATACTTATAGAGAGTCTTTCCGGAGGTAAATTTTCTTTTTCGGGATTTAGCATCTTATCTTTCCATTGCTGAGTAAAACTTTACTCAATCAATAATAATAATCCGAATCTTTACTGCTCAGAACTTAATTGCTGTGCAGCCTTTTCAATAATAGAGCGAAGATCATTAGGTTTGAATGGTTTTGCTATAAAATCAAAGGCTCCTTTAGCAAGGGCTTCACGTGCAACTTCTACTGTAGCATAGCCTGTTATCATAATCACTTTAGTTCGCTTTGAACGTGAGGTGATATGTTCTAATACTTCTATACCATCAATGTTTTCCATTCGTATGTCAGTAATTACAATATCGAAATTTTTCTCATCAAATCTTTCAAGAGCTTTCCTGCTGTCTACAAAAGTTTCTACAATATCGCCGCGTTTTTCTAAAGCCGGCTGAAGACGCTTTCCAACTATATTTTCATCATCGATTATCATAATGCTTAATTTATTTTCCATCTAATACTATCCCTCTAAATAATTTAATAAGAATTCTTATATCTGTTTATGGATTTTCCTCAGCCAACTTTTCTTTCACAGTCAATGGATATTTGGCAGAAAAACTTGCTTGAATTTTTCTACGATGAAGGTAAGCTTTAAATACATAATAAAGAATTAGCAGTCCGCCTGAAATTCCGCTCAAATACAACATAGCTTTACTTGCAAAATTAAAATAATCATTGTTGGCAGGATCCATATCAAGAAAACCAAGTTGTTGAAGGTACACAGGAATTGCAATGAATCGGCTTATAACACATAATAAAATAATAATTGCTGTTACTAACCGAATGGAAACTTCCTTGACTACCTTGGTCCCATATACACCAACGTAGATACCAAATAATGATCCAATAAAGAGAAGTAGTGTCAGCCTTATATCGACAAGTCCTTCAAAAGCATAATTAATTGCTCCGAATGCTCCCATATACATTGCTAGGTATAGTTCACTTCCTGCAGCAACACTTGCCGAGGCTCCAAATACGTATATCATTGCCGGAACACCAATAAATCCTCCCACTCCAATAGTTCCTGCCAGATAACCGCAAGCAAGTCCAACAATTAGAACAACCCATAACGAAACAGAGATGTCAGCAACCGGAAAATATATTAATGGACGTAATTTATATTTATTTAAAAATTCTACTATTTTCCTTGAAGGGCCTTTATCAATTTTTTTACGAGATTTATTAATATCCCTGAGCATTGATATAGAAACTATTGTGAGAACAACCACAAAGACCAAGCTTATGTATAAATCTGCACCTGCACTCTTTGTTGCATTATGTCCTTCATTACCCTCGAACATATATTTCATCAACATTACAGCTATTCGTATTCCTATAGCAGCTGTGATCAACATGAAAATAGAAAGTTTTTTGTCGACGTTTCCTAATTCGCTATGACGTTTAGAACCAACCATAGCTTTGCCGAATTTATGAGTAATGTTACTTGCTACTGCAACAGGACCTAATACTCCTAAATTCATCATTCCGGGGGTCATAAAGAACGCTCCTCCAGAACCAATGAACCCACTCAAAATACCGCCAATGAAACCCAGCATTACTACTTGAGCAGCTGTTGACCAGGTAATATCAACAAAATATTCTAAACCCATAATTACCTCTCTCTATTGCCAGGATATTATTTTCAGATTACACCTATTAAAAATTTCCTCATTCTAACTTGACAAACTTTAATATATTATGCCAAAAACCGCTAATTACATAAGCCGCAAATGGAACTGATATGAGAACAACAATTACGGCTAATATTTTAAATTCAGTATCTGAAGCAGATAAAAATTTTAATATCATTTTCTGATATGTAAACACTATATAAAAAATTAATACACTTAATAAAGCATAAATTATAGTTTTAATTCGCTGCTTAGGTCCAAACAAATACTGCTCTTTAAGATCATCGGAGCTGATTACGGGCACGCGTGATTGATCGGAGAGAAGACTTATTAAATCCCTCTTCATCCTTTTCTGTGAGGCACTTCCCGAGGCCAGAAAAACATCCCCAACTACAACAAGACAATTGCCTTTAGCACTTTTTACAATGTTTACCAGAGACTGTATCCCTCCATAGACAGTGTTTACTGCACCGGCTCTTCCTACCTGAATTAATCTATTGAAAGTTTCCGGAATGCCGTATTTGTCTTTTTCATCTTCTTCCGGTTCTAAAGTATCATCCAGTATTCCTCCATTAATTTCCCCGTCTGATATTTTTTTAAGATCCATTTCTTCTAATGGGATAGTTTTATCTTCTTTTATCTGATGCACGAGCCGGATTAGTTCTACTGATGCATTCCATTTACCGGCTATCTCTACAAGATGATTAAATGTATCCGCCTCTGGATTAAATCGCTCTTGAATATAAAGTATGTTTGTAGCAGCCATGGTACAAACCAATGATTTTATATTCTCTATCTTCTTAAGAACCTGTGGAATTAATTCAGCTTGTTTTACAAATGCTGGTAAATAGGTCAGAGATACATTTCCATGAAATGCCTTCACATCTACTTTTGCCGCTCTAGTTCTTGAATCTTCGGCAATAGCAAGTCTGCATTGTGCTTGTAAAAGTAGATCTTCGATTTTTAGATTAGACTCTGGTGTGGGCTGAAATTCTTTTAAGTGCGTTAAATTTATTAGAGCACCAACTGAATTTTCGATAGATAAATGTGATGAATTAATACTTATATCAAAAAGAGTCGGATCACCGCAATTTACATTATAGAAAAATTTCGTATATCGGCATCTGTCCTCATCAACCTGGTCAATATAATTTTTCGCCTGTTTACGATCCAAATTCATTCGTTTAACAACTCTATTGATGCGTTCTCCTTCATTAGCTACAGCTCTTATTCTTAATACGTTGGAAAGACCCTGAAGAACCATGTGACCCATTCTACCGTGATAGACAACTCCACCTTTTTTTGCTCTTTTACATATTTCAGCTGTAATGAAAGCTTTAAAACGTTCAATTTCAATTGAAAGTTCTTCTGTGATAAGTTGTTGTTTTAGAATGGCCGTTTCTAATTTGCCAACCGGTATGCCATATGCAGTAGCCTTGTCTGCTAACTCTTCTCTCGCAATGTGATCATAACTCAGTTCGGATGCCAGTTTTTCTGCTAATTCTTTGCCGTAACCATAACTGTGACACGATATACAAATAATTTGCATAAAAGAGTTTTCCTTAAAAAGTATTTCTAATTCTAAAATTTAAATTTTTTGAATAATGGAAATCAGTCCTATAATTCTTTTGTTTAATTAATTTAGTGTAATTGGCATTCCCATAAGCGGCCATAGAACTAAAATTGTAAGACCAAGTACAACTAATAAAATAATACTTGCAAGCACACCATATTTAAAAAATTCTCCAGAAGTAAATTGCTTTGAATCGTAAGCAATAGCATTTGGTGCAGCACCAACAAGCAGTAGAAAAGGCATACCAGCAGTAACCAAAGATGCAAATAAAATCACTTCAGATGATACATGCAGGTAAGGTGCAATGACTAAGGCAACAGGCAGTGATATTGCAATAGCAGCAACGTTCATTATAAAATTGGTCATAATTAATACGAACAGACCGATTGCCATAATAAAAACAAACCAGTGGGCGTTCTGAAAAAAGACAAGCCAGTTGATAGCTAACCATTCAGCGGCCCCTGTTTCCCATAAACAAAATCCAATACTCATAGCTCCGGCAAAAAGAAGGATGATATTCCAGGGCAATGCTTCAAGGTCATCTATATCAAGTATTCTAAATATGAAAAAAAGAATAGTGGAAACAAGTATTATTGCAGTTTTATTTATTGGCTGAAGAAATGGTATAAAAGAAACCATAGACAAAGTAATTATGCAGCCAACTACTATGAGAACTGATAGAATCTCACGTCTGCTAATGGGTCCTAATTGTGAATTTAATTGTTTAGCTTTTTCTTTTAAACCAGGAATGACTTTTTTCTCCGGTTTAAAAACAATCATAATATATCCCCATATAATAAAGACCATCAGCCATCCTACTGGAAACAAGAAATAACTTAGTTTAAAAAAAGAAATATTTTGTTTAACAATATCGTGATAAAAGCTAACTGCCACTGCTGCACGTGCCGAACCTAAAAGCGTTATAATGCTCCCGGCACCGGCAACATAAGCCATACCTATAAAAAGCCCCTTGCCAAATTTTGTTGGTTTATCCCCCTCCCCATAAAGATTATAAATGGCTAATAAAAGTGGATATATTGTTGCAGCAACTGCCGTGTGAGCCATAAAATGAGTGAGTAATGCTGTGAAGATAAAGCACCCAAGATAAATCATGCTTGTTTTTTCACCAATAATTGTAAGCATTTTGTATGCTAGACGTTTTGTCAATCCTGTCTTTGTAAACACTAAACCAATCATTATGGAAGCTAAGATGAACAATACTGAAGGATCCATAAAATCATTAAATGCAGATTTAGCAGGACGAATTAAAAAAATGACTTGCAGTACTCCTATAGTAAGACTTGTAATTCCGATGGGTACAACTTCAAACACCCACCAGATGCCGGCTAAAAGGAAAACAGCTAAGGCACCTTTTCCTTCTCTAGTTAATACAAAATGCTTTCCTGCCGGATCTACTGCATCAGGCAAAGGTGGGAGATAATTGACCACTGCAAAAAGAGTTATTCCAA
>Ga0307423_1002047_pt1 | contig 11587 bp, 6 predicted proteins | sample SalMarWE160310MG_FD_202154 | JGI IMG/M metagenome (GOLD analysis project Ga0307423, IMG submission 202154) | Salt marsh sediment microbial communities from the Plum Island Ecosystem LTER, Massachusetts, United States - WE1603-10 | ecosystem: Environmental > Aquatic > Marine > Intertidal zone >...
AATCAACCCGTACCAGAAATTCTATGGAAGCGGGAATGACACAGCTTGGCGGGCATGCTCACGATTTAACTGCTGATAAAATGCAGCTTTCGCACGGAGAATCTGCAAAGGATACTGCAATTATTCTCTCTCGAATGGGACACGGAATTGCTTCAAGAAATTGTTTTTATGGAATTGGCAAAGATTATCTTAAAGAAATGTCCAAATATTCCAAACGACCTGTTATGTCTTTGCAGGATGATGTTTATCATCCTTTCCAGGGTCTCGCTGACCTGATGACAATCTTTGAACACTTTGATAAGAATCATAAAGGATTGAAAGTTACTATTTCATGGGCTTATGCTGATACACATTCAAAACCGCTTTCCGTTCCTCAGACACAAATATTACTATTCCCTCGTTATGGAATTGATTTAACAGTCGCACATCCTAAAGAATTTCCTTTGAGTAAAAACATTGTTGATAAGGCAAAACAAAATGCTGCAGCAAGTGGTGCAAGTATTAAATTTACAAACAATATGGATGAGGCATTTGAAGGTGCTCAAGTTGTAATTCCAAAAAATTGGGGCGGCTTTGGTGCTTATAGCGTATCGGATTATTTAAAGAATGAAGATGAATGTAAAAAAGAAATGAAATCGAATTTAGAAAAATATAAATCCTGGATATGCGATGAGAAAAAAATAAAACTTGCTGATAAAAATGTCAAACTGATGCACGCTCTCCCAGCTGATAGAGGACACGAAGTAACGGATGAGATTCTGGATAATGAAAATATTTCTATCGTCTTCGATGAAGCAGAAAACAGACTTCACACAGCCAAAGCCATAATGGCATTAACAATGTAAAGGTTGTATAAAAATAATGTCGAATTACATTTATAAATGCTCAAGCTGTCAAAAAGAATTTAAGGCTGAAGAAATTGAATTAAATTTCATTTATCTCTGCCCATCCTGTGGTAATGCTGAAAAGAATAGACCTCTTGAAGGTGTACTTAATGTTGAATACGATTACGTTGAATTAAAAAAGAAATTATCGAGAGAAGATTTTCTAAAGTTAGCTCCAGGGAAATTCTGGTCGTATCCTGATTTATGGCCAATCAATTTTCAACACTTTACAGATGATCAATTAAACAAAATTGCACTGCCTTCTGATCAACTTTTAAAATACACTATTGATAAAAGAGAATTTTGGATTTTAGACGATACGCGCAATCCAACACTTTCTTATAAAGACAGAGCATCTGCTCTAGTTACACTAAAAGCTTTAGATCTTGGAATAACAGAAATTGCTGCCGCATCGACTGGTAATGCGGGTTCATCACTTGCGGGTATTTGTGCACGACTTGGATTAAAAGCAATAATTTATGTGCCAAAGAATATTCCCGAAGCTAAACGAATACAAATAAAAGCTTACGGTGCGGAACTTATTGTTGTTGATGGTGATTATGATAGTGCATTCGATGTTTGTCTTGAAGAATCTAAAAAAAATAACTGGTACAATAGAAACACAGCCTACAATCCTCTAACGATTGAAGGGAAGAAATCTGCTGCGTATGATATATTTATTTCAACGCATGGAAATATTCCGGATGTCATTTTTGTTCCTGTTGGTGATGGTGTAATTATATCAGGTATTTATAAAGGATTTAAAGAATTACTTGCACTCAACTGGATTAATAAACTTCCGAGATTAATTGCTGTTCAATCAACCAGCAGTGACGCTCTAGTTAGATATTTAGCAACTGGTAAGTTTGAATACAAACCTGCAAACACAATTGCTGACAGTATATCCGCCGGTGCGCCGCGTAATCTTTTTGTGGCTGCTGATGCTGTAAAGAATAGTAACGGATTTGCATTAGCTGTAACGGATCAAGAAATCTTAACTGCACAAAAAGAATTTATAAAACAAACAGGTATTTTATGTGAACCTTCTTGTGCATCCGTTTATGCTGCATATAAAAATTTATTATCTACAAATAAGCTCAATTCATCCGATAAACATCTATTGTTAATGACAGGGAATGGATTGAAGGATATAGAATTGTTAAGAAAATTAGGAAGGATTTAACGTTTCGTGTATCATAGGTAACGAAACTTGCAAAACCATTTTTACCAGCCATTGTTAGGCCGCGTAATTATTTCTCCGATTTATTTTCTCTAATCAATTTTAATGTATATTCTAATGTATAATCCTTATCATTAAGTAAATCATCTAATGTTGGTGTTACTTCATAATCAGGGAACACACCATTTATCTTATCATTATTATTGCAAGGCATATAAACAGTTGACAGAGCTGTTATGCAGACTAATTTAGTGTTAGGTAAAATGAACGTATCCTGATCACCATTACTTAATAACGGTTGTCCTGTTTCTTCTCCAACGATAAATGCATTATGATTACACTTAGCTGCCGCAGAAAAACATGTACCGGCAGAATATGATAACGGTCCAGATAAAATATATGTTGAACCTCTAAATTTATTTTCACTGGCAGTGCTATGCTTTGGGTAGTCTTGAATAAAATAGCCGTCTATAATATATCCTTCTGTTTTTTTGTCCTCAACAAATTGTTTTGTTAGTGAACTAAGTTTTGTCATTTTTTTCTCGATCATACAATATGGTTCATCTGTAAAATAAGACATCAAAGAATCTGCAAGATCGGTTAGCCCACCGCCACGAAGGTTATCTATCAACAAATAATTTATTTGCTTTGCAGAGATTACACTGAAAGCAGAATCCATGAAATGCATAAAATCCCTTGGCGGCATAAACATTCTCTTATATATGTATGCTATATCATCGTCATAAAAACGCAATTCAAATTTTGGCTTTGAGGGTTCTTCAAAGTCATCCCACTTGGCTCCCTTTAATTTCAATTCAGTTTTATCTATTGATATTTTAAATTCCTGACAAGGACCATACACTAGTTGATAGAACATGTAAAATTCCTTTTCAAGCCTTTTTGTTTTATAAGATTCTTTTTCGCCAGGCATATATTTGATAAGATTATTGATTATAACATTGACTGGTATACCATTTATCTTTTCTATAACTGCCCCTTTTATAACTGATTTATTGTCTGAAAGATTATCTTTCACAAACAATAAATTATTATATATAATAACCTTAAAAGGAAAGAAAGGATTATCTACTTTGGGGTATATTTCTCCAGAGTATATAAGGGTTGTGTGTCCGTCGATAGAAACGATTGGCTGCATAATCCTAAAGAAATCCAGCGAAGACATTGGATTATTGATATTGTTTTTTATACTGTCAACCTTGCTTTGTAAATTATTGATTTTGTAATGGTTTTGAAATGTAGGATGAATATCCATTAATTTAGAAATCAATGTGTCAATATCCGCCTTTATCAGAGCTGGTTTAAAAAGTTGGGTTGTGTCTTTTTGTCCAAATAGGACTGTAGGAATTATCAGAATCCAAAGTATAAAAAAAATTTTCATTGTATTGACTTGCTTAAAGAGATTGATTAAAAACTAGTCAGATTTATGTTGCTGAAGGACTTTTATTGTGTTGCGTAAGATGATGCTAAACGCAATACTGCAATTTATTTTAGAAACCTTATTTATATTGTATGTTAGATTATTTATTCAATTATTTGAGAATGAATCAAAAGGAATTTAGTAAAAATTGTTTCCCGCTTATTTACTGGTACAAAATATAATTAAAGTTGCCTGTAAAGGTACTATAAACTACACTGAATAATCTGTTAGACAAGAATAATTTGTCGCAAAAAAATATATATGGAATAATTCTCTCCGCCGGTCTTTCCGGTAGAATGAAAATGTTTAAACCTTTAGCTAATTATAAAGGCAAAACATTTATTAATAATATTGTTAAAAAGCTTAATACGATTTGTAATGAAATAATTATTGTAAGTGGCTTTAATTCTGATGAGCTGGAAACTGAAACAATAAAAAGTTTAAAAAATGAAAATCAATCAGAAGCGACTAAAAAAATAAAATTTACTTTTAATGATTCATTTCAAAAGGGGATGTTTACTTCTTTGCAGAAAGGAATTTCTGAAGTAAAGAACTGTGATTGGGTTTTATATCATTTTGTAGATCAACCTGGATTGCCAATTAATTTTTATCAGGAATTTATTAAGCAGATTGATTCTGAATATAACTGGATTCAACCATCAGGTGAAAATCGAAATGGTCATCCAATATTAATTGGCAAAGATTTATTTGATTTAATTGTAAACTCATCTCCTGATACCAACCTTAGAGAGATAAGCAAAAATTCAAAAGTGAAAAAGAAATACTGGGAATGTAATTACGAGGAAATTTTTCAGGACATTGATACTGAGGAAGATTATTCAAAGCTACAATAGAAAAGGATGACACGGATTTTCGCTGATTTAAATCTGTAGTTATCCGTTCTATCAGTGTCATCCGTGTTCTATTTATTCTTTATTCTTTATTCTTTTCTTTATCGGTAATTTATAATAGCGAGTTCCATCGAACTGATAAAATGCATTGGCAACAGCAGCAGCTGTTGGAACAAGTCCAATTTCTCCAACACCTTTTACTCCGTAAGGTCCGTGAGGATCGGGAACTTCAATGCCGATTACTTCCATTTTAGGCATTTCCTTCGCACGTAAAATTCCGCACTTTCGTAATTTGGTACTTTTCGGAACACCTTCTTCAAGCTCAAGATCTTCAGTAAGTGCGTAACCTAATCCCATATGAATTGAACCCTCAATCTGTCCTTCAAACAAACTGGGATTAATAATTTTACCTGCATCGTGAGCAGCAATAACAGTATCAATCTTTCCTTCATCATTAAGAATAACAACCTGTGTTGCATAACTATAAGAGTAATGCGTAATAATTTCTTTTGATTTGTCTTCAGGTTTTGTTGTCCAGTCACAAATCCATTCACCATTATAAATGTTGCCTGTAAGTTCTTTAAGTGATTGTGTTTTTAAATCTTCTCTTAACTTCTTACAAGCATTTGCAATTGAGTTACCAATAATTGAAGTTGCTCTTGAAGCAGTAGTCATTCCTGCACTTGCTCCTTCCGCTGTATCAACACGAACTTCAATAATATCAGGTTCAATTCCTGTTTCTTCACATAAAAACTGAACGGCCATTGTGTTAACACCCTGTCCCATTTCCGTCCAGCCATGATTCAGAATTATTTTTTTATTTGAAACAATTTCTATTTTTACTTTTCCCTCATCTGCCATACCGTTACCAATGCCCGTATTTTTTATTCCACAGGCAATTCCCGCAAACTTTGTTTTCTTAAAAATATCTTTAACTGCCAATAATGTTTGTCTGACTCCACTTCCTGCATGTATAATCTGTCCCGTTGAAGTCATATCTCCTTCTTTTAACGCGTTGTCATACCTGAACTGCCATCTGTCAAATCCACCTTTTTCACACAGATCATCAATACAACTTTCAACAGCAAACGTAACTTGGTTAACTCCAAATCCACGCATCGCACCGCAGGGAAGATTGTTTGTATAAACTGAACGACTGACTACATCAACATTGGGAATATGATATGGTCCTGTTGCATGTCCCGCAGCTCTTTCCAAAACTTTCATTCCGACAGAAGCATAAGCGCCTGTGTCCCCTAAAATATCAGCTTTAAGAACAGTAAGCTTTCCTTCTTTATTACAGCCCAAGGTGTACTTCATCCTCATAGGATGTCGTTTGGGATGCATAATTATTGATTCATCTCTGTTCAGATATACTTTAACCGGCTTGTTAAGTAAGTATGCATAAAGAGCGGCGTGTCCCTGAACAGAAAGATCTTCTTTACCACCGAATCCGCCGCCATTAGGAACAAGAATTACTCGCACTTTATCCAAAGGGAGATTTAATATTTCTGCAATTTGTTTTTGATCTTCATAAACACCTTGACCCTGGGATAAAACTTCGACACCATTTTCTGTCGTTCGCGCTATTGAACATTCTGTTTCCATATAACCATGTTCAATTCTTTGCGTATGATAAACACCTGTAGAAATATAATCTGCTTCGTTAATTGCTCTTTCAACTTCTCCACGATTTATAATTGTTTCAGAAAGAAGATTTCCTTCAGGATGAATTTTATTTGCATCAGTGTCTAAAGATTTTTCAGGATCAGTTAATGGTTTGAGAACTTCATATTCAACTTCAAATAATTTAACTGCTTCACGGGCAATTGTTTCAGTCTCCGCAACCACACCGGCAAGAACATCTCCAACATATCGAGTCTCTTCACCGACATCAATCATCAACGGCCAATCAGAAACAATCAATCCAGAATAACGATTACCGGGAATATCTTTAGCTGTAAATATTTTCAGAACTCCTAGAAGTTTTTCTGCCTTCTTAGTATTAATTGATAAAACTTTAGCTCGCGGATGATCGCTGAACTTAAGTGCGCCATAAACCATTCCATCTAATTTCATATCAGCTATATAAGGACTTTTACCAAGTACAAGATTTGCAGCATCATATTTTGGGTGTCGTTTGCCAACCCTTCCATTTGTTTTGGGAGTTGGGGTTTCTTTTACATCTTTAATAGCATCAGCAGCGTATAAAATTGAATCGACAATTTTTTTGTAGCCGGTACATCTGCATAAATTTGGATGAATTGCCCGCTCAACTTCATCTCTTGCTGGTGATGGATTGTTATCAATTAAAACTTTTGCCTGCATAACAATGCCGGGAATGCAGAATCCACATTGAACTCCACTTTTCTCGATAAAAGCATTTGCAAAAACTCTTTGCCTGTATTCGCCAATTCCTTCAATGGTAATTACTTCGCCACCATCAACTTTTTTCATCGGGATGGCACAGGAGAGCACACCTATTCCATTTAATTCAACAACACAACAGCCGCAAGAGGCTTGAGGCGCACAGCCATCTTTGGGTGAAGTTATTCCTTCATATTCTCTCAAATAAGTTAATAGAGGAAGTTCAGGATCGCCTGTAAATTCTTTTTTATTTCCGTTAAGTGTAAAATTCATTTTCTATTAAACCAAGAGTGTGTGATTATTTAAATTAATAAATAAGTAATACATTTCAGCAGCTTGCTTTAGAACTATTTCATTAAAAGCATTAGTTTTAAATTTCAAATCAATCAAATCAAAATTATTTTTATTGAAGTTTATGATAACATTATCGCTTTCATAAATCATTAAATCATCTTTCAAAGATAAATATTCGATTCCTGATTTATTTTTATACTTAATCTGTTTTTCGGAAATATAATAACCATATTCCTCTTTATTAAAACTATCTTCGGTTAGATAAAATCTTGGTTTTGTCTGGAATGGTGATCCATTTGTAGGACAGAAGGTAACACAGTTACCACATTCATTACAAAAATCTGCAACATTTAAAATTTGCCTGCTTTGTTTTATCTCAAAATAATTTATTACTTCGAATTTTTTATCACTACCATCATTGTATATTTTATAAACTGGTATGCGAATCTTGTCTGTTTCAAATGATACATTTGCAAAATTAGGACAAACTCCAACGCAAATGTTGCAGATATCATCACAATAAAGGCAGCGCTCAGCTTCATTAATTGCTTGCTCATCAGTAAGAACAAGATTTACAAGTTCAAAACTTTTTCTTTTGCTTAAGTCTGTTTCAGGCAGTTTTATTCCAAATTCTCTATGAGCCTGCTTCTTTTGAAATTCAGCATGTGATAATTTTTTAGTTATTTCTTTCTTTTTATAAGATTTACTTTTAGATTTTTCAATAATTCTTTTAGCAGCAGTTCTACCATCGCCAATAGCATTAATAAGCGAATCAGCTCCCCTTAGAACATCACCTCCAGCAAAAACATTTTCGAATTGTGTTTCATAAGTATTGGTGTTGACTTTTAAATTTTGCCCGGGAATAAAATCAATAACAATATCCTGACCTATTGCTGTAATAATCGAATTAAATTTTAATTCAATTTCCGATCCTTTTACTGGAACTGGTCTCCTTCTTCTGCTTTCATCTTCTTGTCCCAACTCCATTTTAATGCACTTAAGAACAAGATCATTATTAGAATTTTTTATAATTGATTCTGGTGCGGTTAATTCAATTAGTTTGACGCCTTCATCCAGCAATGCTTCTATCTCATCATCACCCACAGGCATTTCTTTTTTAGTTCTGCGATAGATCATCGTTACATTTCCGTTAGATGATACAATTCTTTTTGCCGTTCTTGCAGCATCTACTGCGGAAAGTCCACCACCTATAATAGCAACCTCTCCTCCGAGAATAAAATCTTCTCCACTTTTTACTTTAAATAAAAAACTCAGTTGATCGTAAACACCTTTTAAATTTTCTCCTTCTCTTTTTAGTTTTTTACTATTTTTCGCACCAACTGCTATATAAACAAAATCATTTTCTGCTCTTAATTGGTTAAACATTTCTTCATCAACATTTTGATTATAGTGCAATTTTACTCCAGCTGATTCAATTAAATCAATATCATTCTTAACCTGATCCTCACTTAAACGGAATTTAGGAATTGTTCCTGAAGCCATTCCACCTGCAAAAGATTTGCTTTCATAAACATTAACTTCAAAATCTTCAAGCGCGAGAAAGTATGCGCAAGATAAACCCGAAGGACCTCCGCCAATCACTGCAACTTTATAACCATTTTTCTCTTTGCCATCAGGTTTTATTTTTACATCAACATTTTCAGCAATGTATCTTTTGATCCCTCTTATTAATAATGGATTATCATAATTTATTCGAGTACATTTTGGCTGGCATAAATGATCACAAACATTTCCGGTAATATTAGGTTCCGGATTGTCATCAGTTACAACTTCATAAGCTTTTTTAAGATCACCTTTTGAAACGTAATACATATATTCCGGTACATTCTGATCAACGGCGCAAGCCTCTATACATGGAGCATGGATGCAATCGTACTCAGTTAATTCGCGAGAGGTTTTTATGTTTTCATAAGGGAAATTTCTCTTGTGATAATATTTATTCTCAATGACATTATTTGCATATTCATTTAGGTTTTTAAGTCCAGCTTCATTAATATTTTTTATGCCGTAACTTCTCTTGGAAATAAACTTATCAATACTATCAACATTCACTTGTGCAAAGTGTTTCTTTAGTTCATCTAAGTACTGAATCAACCGTAAATAACCGCCGGGTTTTAAAAGATCAGAGCAAACGGTGATTGGTTTTAAGTTGCAGGTGAGTGTATCTGAAACATTAAATGCATCAACACCTGCAGAAAACGAAATATCAAGTTTTCCATCAAAATCATTTTGAAGTTTTTTTGCAAGATTTATTGTTATAGGATGAAGTGCTCTTCCGCTGGTATAAACCATTTTTTCTTTTCCAGGAAGCCAATTAGTTGAATTCAAAGATTCAAGTGTATTGGTAAGTTTTAATCCAAATTCAACACCGTTTTCTTCAGCAAGCTTTGAGAGTGATTCAATCATAGTCAAAGCCTCGGGATATTTCAAATCGTGTTCAAATGCCTCATCAGGAATTGTAATTTCGTAACCGAGTTTTTCATTTAACAAGTATCTTAATTCATCCTGTCCCAAGAGAGTTGGATTCAACTTAATAGCAGTATGCAGTTTTCTTTCTTCAATTAAATATTTACCAATTCTTTCAATTTCATCCGGGGGACATCCGTGCATTGTCGATAGGGTAATATTATCAGAAAGATGCGAAGGGATTTTGATTTCATCTATAGCAGGATAAAGCGGTTTTAATGTTTTTATTTTTTCTTCAAGTTCCGGAGAAGAGTCATTCATCTTATTAAAAAACCACTGTACATTCTCATTCAATATTCCTTTGAGATCGTAACCAACACTTAAGTTAAAAATGAATCCGGGCTCATTCATATCCCAACTAAATTTATGCTTCAACACATGGATCAAAATCCACGCATTTAAATACTCATCATAAGAATCCTTAATTTTTAATTCCTGCGACCATTCACAATTGTACCCTTCATCTTCCATATCGATGCATGGCTTTGTCACTTCAATTTCATCCAGCGTTTGAACAGTTTTTAATTCAAGGTATCTCGCACCACAAAGCCAAGAGACAATAATATTTTGTGCAAGCTGAGTATGTGGTCCTGCTGCTATACCAACAGGAGTTTCAAGAAGTTGTCCGTATCTCTTAAATCGGAATGGATCATTTTTATCAGGAGTGAATAGGTTTACTTTATATAATCCAAAGAATTTTCCTTCTTTCTCCTCGGCAAGAATCCACTTAAAAAATTTTTCTATTGGTATTCTATAAAATTTATCGCTCATCAGCTATTTTTTACTTTAATGATTTCTGCAGCAATACTTACAGCAATTTCTTCGGGTGTTTCCGCTTCTATTTCGATTCCTATCGGCGTATGCACTTTATCAAAAAAAATTTTATCAATTCCATCATCACTTAATGCATCGAATATACTTTTAATTTTTCTTTTGCTTCCCATCATTCCAATGTACTTCACATTTTTGTGTATTACAGATTTTAATGTATCCTTATCTCCTGCATGCATTGGTGTAACAATAATTATGTATGATCTTTCACTTTCAATAATTTTGTTTCCAATATCTTCATACTTTGTAATGATTATTTCATCGGCAAATTTATTTTGCTTAATTGTAAACACATCTTCGCGATGATCAAAAACCACAACATAAAATCCTAAAGTCTTCATAACCCGGGATACTGCCAAACCAACGTGACCACCACCTGCAATGTAAGAAATTAATGGAAGTCCGATGTATTCTTTGTACACCCAGTCCTCATCAGTTTTATAAGTAAAAGAAGCAGGAAGTATACTGTCTGTCGAATTAAATTCAATGCTATTTGGAGAGATAATTAATTCGTTGTTCTGCTTTTCATTTAATGCTGATAAAATATTATCAATTAGTGTTGTTTGTGTTTTATCAATTACAGAAAAGATAATTGTTTGATAACCGCCACAGATCAAACCGGATTTTTCAAAATTGGTTTTATCCGAGTGGTGAAGTTTTTTAATCAACCTGATTTCGTTCCCGAAAAGAAGGTCAAGCGAATACTCAATCATATCTTTTTCCATTACCCCGCCGCCGATAGTACCGACCATTTCGGCATCCTCATTCACTACCATCTTAAATCCTTGTCTTCCGGGAGAAGAATTGGAAGACTCTGCCACAACAAGCAACACCACTTTTTTGTTTGCTTTAATGTTATCAGAGATAAAATTCCAGAGTATAACTTCATTCATAATTTATATTGGGGATTATAAGTAAATCAAATGGTTGCCGGCACATTAATTTTATTGTAAAGATTCATCAATACTTTTTCCGGTGTAATCGGTGTATTAATTTCAAACTTCTTTTCAGGTCTGAATGCTTTCATAGCATTTAATATTGAAAAGTAAGCACCGATACCGTACATCAATGGTGGTTCTCCAATAGCTTTGGAATTAAAAGGTCCGTATTGATTTTCAGAATCTTCCAGAAATTCAACTTCTATTTCTTTCGGTGCAGCATAGATATCCGGTACCTTATAAGTTGAAAGACTATTTGATAATAATTTTCCTTCATTGGAATGCATTACTTCTTCAACAGTGAGCCAGCCGATTCC
>Ga0307423_1002048_pt1 | contig 11587 bp, 8 predicted proteins | sample SalMarWE160310MG_FD_202154 | JGI IMG/M metagenome (GOLD analysis project Ga0307423, IMG submission 202154) | Salt marsh sediment microbial communities from the Plum Island Ecosystem LTER, Massachusetts, United States - WE1603-10 | ecosystem: Environmental > Aquatic > Marine > Intertidal zone >...
AATCGCTATTCTTGGCATTCTTGAACCAAAAACCGTTATCGATTGGGATTTGGTCATATTTAACGGCCTGACCCTAAAAGGGATTTACGGGCGGAAAATGTTTGAAACCTGGTATAAAATGACTTCATTGCTGCAAAGCGGGCTGGACATCTCATCAGTGATTACCCACCGTTTTCACTACACCGATTTTGATAAGGGTTTTAAGTTGATGCGCGCGGGAAACTGCGGCAAAGTGGTTTTAAATTGGGCAGATTAAGCTGAACGCTTAGATAACAAGGTAAAGGTTCACCACCACACTCACCCTGGTTCGACTTGACTGGACTACTTCTTTACCTCTTAAAGAAAGGAGAACAAATGTTTGGTTCAATAAAAGGATATCTACAAGAGCAAATTGAAAATATCAGAGTGGACGGCCTTTATAAAGATGAACGGATTATAACCAGCCCGCAAGATGCCAACATTGAAATAAGAGGGGGAATAAAAGTACTTAATTTTTGTGCCAATAACTATCTCGGGCTGGCTTCTCACCCGGAAATAATCGAGGCCGCCAGGTCCAGCTACGACAGCTGGGGGTACGGTTTATCGTCGGTTCGCTTCATCTGTGGCACCCAGGAAATTCACAAAGAATTGGAAGCCAAAATCGCGGAATTTTTAGGGATGGAAGACACCATCCTTTATACCTCCTGTTTCGATGCCAATGGAGGACTGTTTGAAACGCTTCTTTCCAACGAGGACGCTGTCATCAGCGATGAACTGAACCATGCCAGCATTATCGACGGTATCCGACTGTGCAAGGCGAAACGATTTCGTTACAAGAATAGCGACATGGCCGACCTGGAAGAAAAACTCAAAGAAGCTGCCGGGGCCCGCTTTCGATTGATCGCCACGGACGGCGTTTTCTCAATGGACGGCTATATCGCGGATTTGAAAGGAATCTGCGATTTAGCGGACAAATACGATGCCATGGTCATGGTTGATGATTCCCATGCCGTTGGATTCATGGGGGAAAACGGAAGAGGCACCCACGAATACTATGACGTTATGGATCGGGTCGATATCATTACCGGCACGCTGGGCAAGGCGCTGGGCGGGGCCAGCGGAGGGTATACCAGTGCCAGGAAAGAAATCGTGGAATTGCTGCGGCAGCGTTCGCGGCCGTACCTGTTTTCTAACACAGTTGCCCCCAGTATCGTTATGGCCTCCTTGAAGGTTCTTGATGTTTTAAAGGAATCCAATGAACTGCGGGTTAAATTATCGGAAAACACGCGTTATTTCCGCAAAGAGATGACCCGGCTGGGTTTCAATATCCTCCCCGGGACCCATCCCATTGTTCCAGTAATGCTGGGAGATGCCGTGTTGGCGCAAAAAATGGCGGCCAGAATGCTTGAAAAGGGCGTTTATGTGGTCGGTTTCTTTTTCCCGGTGGTGCCCAAGGGTAAAGCGCGTATCCGAACCCAGATTTCGGCCGCCCATTCCCAGGAAGATCTGGAATTTGCTGTCCGGATGTTCGGTGAAGTAAAAGCGGAGCTTGGAATTTAAAAGAAGAAATCATGAAAATAAAATTAAAAAAAAGGAGAACATTGTGATGAAATTGCGAAACTACATTACAGCTTTTTCTGCTGTGGTCCTTTTGGGTATGCTGACCGCATCCGTTCATGCCAAAACCTTTGTCTATTGCTCCGAGGGAAGCCCGGAAGGATTTACCCCGGCCCTTTACACGTCCGGTACCACATTTGATGCTTCATCAAAAAACATATTTGACAAGCTGGCCCATTTTGAACGGGGAAGCACCAAGATTGTTCCCGGCCTGGCAACCTCCTGGGATATATCGGAAGATGGCATGGTTTACACCTTTCATCTAAGAAAAAATGTTGATTTTCATACCACCTCCTTTTTCACACCCTCCCGCCAGTTCAATGCGGATGATGTCATTTTCTCCATAGAACGCCAAAGAGATCCCAACCATCCATACCATAAAGTATCCGGTGGCAATTATGAATACTTTACCGGCATGGGGATGAAGGACCTGATCAAATCCATTGAAAAAAAAGATGACTATACGGTTGTCTTCACCCTTACCAAACCGGAAGCACCGTTCATTGCCGATATGGCCATGGATTTTGCCTCCATCCAATCAGCTGAATATGCAGACAAGATGCTCAAGGCCGGTACCCCGGATCAGTTTGACCAGAAACCGGTGGGTACAGGACCCTTTGCGTTTGTCTCCTATCAGAAAGACTCTTCCATCCGTTATGTTGCCCATGAAACCTACTGGCAAGGGCGTGCCAAAATAGATAGGCTGGTCTTCTCAATCACTCCCGATGCTTCTGTCCGCTATGCAAAGCTCAAGGCTGGTGAATGTCACCTGATGCCCTATCCCAATCCTGCGGACCTGGAGCAAATGAAAAAGGATCCCAGCATCCATCTCATGGAACAGGCGGGGTTGAATGTGGGATATCTGGCATTCAATGTAACCAAGGATCACCTCAAGGATGTCAGGGTGCGCCAGGCACTGAGCATGGCTATCAACAAGCAGGCCATCATTGATTCCATATTCATGGGTGCCGGCATAATTGCCAAAAACCCCATTCCACCCACCATCTGGTCCTATAACGATGCGGTTAAGGATTATGACTATGATGTGGAGAAGGCCAAAAAACTTCTGGCCGAAGCGGGATGTGCCGATGGCTTTGAAACCGATATCTGGGCCATGCCGGTTCAGCGTCCTTACAATCCCAATGCCAGGAGAATGGCTGAAATGATTCAGGAAGACTGGTCAAAGGTGGGGGTAACGGCGAAAATCGTCTCTTATGAGTGGGGAGAGTATCTGAAACGCTCCATGAACGGAGAGCATCAGACGGTCCTGCTGGGATGGACCGGAGACAATGGAGATCCGGACAACTTCCTTTCCGTTCTTCTCGGATGTGATGCCGTGGGAAGCTCCAACCGGGCACGGTGGTGCTACAAACCCTTTGACGATCTGCTGAAAAAGGCCAAACTGACTGCTGATATTGCTGAAAGAACCCGACTGTACGAAGAAGCTCAGCTGATTTTTAAAGAACAGGCACCCTGGGTGACCATTGCCCACTCTGTTGTGTTTGAACCCATGACCCAAAACGTGGTGGGCTATAAGATTGATCCTTTTGGCGGTCATATCTTTTATGGTGTTGATCTAAAATAATCCGGATGGATTTTATTCCAGAATCATCTATTTAAACCTATGATTCAATTTCTTGGCAAACGATTTTTGCAGGTATTACCCGCTTTCATCGGTGTCACCCTTTTAACCTTCTCCCTTATCCATCTCATACCGGGCGATCCGGTGGAACTCAGGGCAGGGGAGCGGGGTATTGATCCCAAACGACATGCCGAAATGATGGTAGCCATGGGGCTGGATAAACCCCTTCCGGTTCAATATCTGCATTATATCACCGGTGTGTTCAAGGGAGATCTTGGAAGATCCTTTGTCACCAAGAGATCGGTCCTGAAGGAGTTTTTTACCCTCTTTCCCGCCACTCTGGAACTCTCTTTCTGTGCCATGATCTTTGCCATTTTTTTTGGCCTGCCCGCCGGGATGATTGCCGGCGTAAAGCGGGGAACCGTGTTTGACCATATGGTGATGGGGGTCTCTCTGACCGGTTACTCCATGCCCATCTTCTGGTGGGGGCTGCTCCTGATTCTTTTCTTTTCCGTTCAGTTGGGCTGGACACCGGTATCCGGACGTCTTTCCCCCCTTTTCTGGATTGATATCGATACGGGCTTCATGCTCATTGACACCCTGAGATCCAATGAGCCCGAAGCATTCAGGTCCGCATTGAGTCACCTGATTCTGCCCTCCATTGTTCTGGGTACCATTCCCCTTGCCGTGATCGCCAGAATGACCCGATCCTCCATGCTGGAGGTACTTCAGGAGGATTATGTCCGCACCGCCAGAGCCAAGGGCGTCTCTCCCGGCCGGGTGGTCATAGTGCACGCCTTTAGAAACGCAATGATTCCCGTCATCACGGTCATCGGTCTCCAGGTCGGTGTGCTTATGGCCGGGGCCATACTCACGGAGACCATTTTTGCCTGGCCCGGCATCGGCAAATGGATGGTGGAGTCCATTAGGCGGCGGGATTATCCGGCGATTCAGGGGGGAATTTTGATGATTGCCACACTGATCATTTTTGTCAATCTTCTGGTGGATGTGCTCTACGGAATTGTCAATCCCCGCATTCGCCAGACTGGTTAGTCATCCAAATGCATTATCATTGTTTCTGATTTTTCTGTCAGGAATGAGATCGAGAATATGAGTGAAACCATTGACATTTCAGAGAACACCATCTCTCCTCCCCATCCCTTAAAGGAGTCCTGGAACTATTTCAGTGAAAACAAGGGGGCTCTTGCAGGGTTCTGGCTTATTGTCGTGGCCATTCTTGTCGCAATTTCTGCCGATTTAATCGCTCCCCATAGCCCCTTTGACCAATACAGGGACGCCGTTCTGCAGCCTCCTTTCTGGATGGATGGGGGAAGCACGGAATTTCTTCTCGGTACCGATGATGTGGGCCGGGATATCCTCTCCCGCCTGATCCATGGGGCAAGATTGAGCCTCTTTGTGGGGGTAATTGTCGTTACCCTCTCCCTTGCTGCCGGTATCCTACTGGGCATTACCTCTGGATATTTCGGTGGATTTTATGAAACCGTGGTCATGCGCCTGATGGATATCATGCTGGCGCTGCCCAGTCTGCTGCTTGCCATGGCCATTGTGGCCATTCTTGGCCCAAGCCTCCGAAATGCCATCCTTGCCATTGCAGTGGTGATACTTCCCCACTATGTCCGCCTCACCCGGGCTTCGGCGATTAGCGAAAAGAACAAGGATTATGTCACCGCCTCAAGGGTGACTGGCGCCGGGCCCCTGCGGATGATGTTTGTGGTGCTGCTGCCCAACTGCATGGCGCCTCTCATTGTTCAGGCCACCCTTGGCTTCTCCTCTGCCATTCTGGATGCCGCAGCCCTGGGATTTCTCGGCCTGGGCGCCCAGCCGCCCACTCCCGAGTGGGGAGCCATGCTGGCCAACGCCCTTCAGTTTGTCCAGCGGGCATGGTGGGTAGTGACCTTCCCGGGGCTTGCCATTCTTTTTACCGTACTGGCATTCAACCTGGCCGGAGACGGGCTTAGGGATGCCCTTGACCCTAAAATGAAACGATAGCTGCATGGTGGCTGAGCAGACTGATCTCCAGGTGACATGGAGGTAATCAAATCGCGCAATGACAAAATTACTGGAAATAGAAAATCTGTCGGTTGAGTTTGATGGATTCAAGGCAGTGGATGATGTGGATCTGACCGTTGATGAAGGAAAAGTGGTGGGGATTGTAGGAGAATCCGGCTCTGGAAAAAGTGTGACCCAGCTGGCCGTTATGGGGTTGATTCCCTATCCGGGTATTATCCGGGCCGACAGACTGATGTTCAACCATACAGATCTGCTCAGCCTGCCCAAAAGGAAGAGGCGCCAGATCACCGGCAAGGATGTCTCCATGATTTTTCAGGAGCCCATGACCAGCCTGAACCCCTGTTTTACGGTGGTGTACCAGATCAGTGAAGCCCTGAAAATCCATGAAGGCGGCACCCGTCATGAGAGACGAAAACGGGTCATTGATCTGCTCTCCCAGGTGGGGATTCCCGCACCGGAAGGCCGTCTGAAAAGCTTTCCCCATCAGCTCTCCGGCGGTATGAGCCAGCGGGTGATGATTGCCATGGCCATTGCCTGCACCCCCAGGCTTCTGATTGCCGACGAACCTACCACCGCCCTGGATGTGACCATTCAGGCACAGATTCTGGAACTGCTCCTCGGCCTTCAGCAGAAAAATAATATGGGTCTTATTCTCATTACTCATGACATGGCTGTAATTGCAGAGACCGTTGAGGATGTGGTGGTAATGTATGCCGGTCAGACGGTGGAGAAGAACAGTGCGGAAAATATATTTTCTGCTCCCCGTCACCCCTATACCGAGGCGCTGTTGAATGCCCTTCCCGAACGCAATATCAATTCAAGGCGTCTGAACACCATTCCCGGTCTGGTGCCAGGTAAATATAATCGCCCCAATGGCTGCCTTTTCCATCCCCGGTGCGGCCATGCAAGGGAAAAATGCAGACAGATCGCACCTGCTTATACGCTACAGGACATGACCGGTGTCCGGTGTCATTTTCCACTGATAAACGGATGTCCCCAATATGACTGAAACAGACACAACTCAAAGCCCGATCATTACAGCAGAGAATCTGAAAAAATATTACCCTGTCAGAAAGGGTTTTTTTTTAAAAAAGGCCGTGGCGCTCAAAGCCCTGGATGGTGCCTCTTTTATCCTCAACAAGGGAAAAACACTGGCAGTTGTGGGAGAGTCCGGCTGCGGTAAATCCACCTTGGCCCGTCTGATCACCATGATTGAATCCCCCACAGAAGGCAGATTTGAAATTGCAGGCATCAATGCCGTCACCAGAGACAAGCAACAGAAAAAGGCCCTGAGAAGCAAGGTTCAGATTGTATTTCAAGATCCCTACGGCTCCCTCAACCCCCGGAAAAAAATGGGAAGCATTCTTGAGGAGCCCTTGAAGATCAATACGGATCTGACTCCCGGTCAGATGCGGGAAAAATCGTTGGAGATGATGGAAAAAGTGGGGTTGAGCCGGGAGTATTACAGCCGGTATCCCCATATGTTTTCCGGAGGCCAGCGTCAGCGGATTGCCGTTGCCCGGGCATTGATGCTCAACCCGGATATTGTGGTGGCAGATGAACCGGTATCTGCTCTGGATGTGTCTGTCCAGGCCCAGACCCTGAACCTGCTGATGGATCTTCAGGAAGAGATGAATCTGGCCTATCTGTTCATCTCCCATGATTTAAGTGTGGTGCGCCTGATCTCCGATGAGGTCATGGTCATGTACCTTGGCAGACCTGTGGAACAGGGCGATAAAAATATCATTTTTGAAAACCCCCTTCATCCCTATACCATGGCACTGCTTACGGCTACCCCCCATGTGGATGCCAGGTTAAGAAAAAAGCGGATACGCCTTTTCGGGGAGCTGCCGTCTCCCTTGAATCCACCACCCGGATGCACCTTTCACCAACGGTGCACCCATATGACCGATATCTGCAAAAGCATGGCTCCACAGTTGAGGGAAGTTGCAAACCGACTGGTCTCCTGTCATCACGTGGAAAAGTGGAAAAGCTGATATAGCATCCATCTTCTGATAGGCACCGTACACAAAAGAAGGGTGTTGAAAATGAGGCCATTTTTTGACTATTATATTCATTAATTTCAATATGTTAAAAACAATATTCCACTATTCCATGACTCCATTGGGATTCAAGCACACTCTTCTGGGATGAGACCAAGACTGGGTTATTTGCCCCCGGACTCTTTGCTTATTTCCTCCAGCACCCGATCTGTGACGTCGACCGTTTTGGCCGTGCCGCCCAGATCGCGGGTGAAGAAACGCTCGGCCGTTACGGCTTCGATGGCCTGCATCAGGGCCGCGGCCGCCTGTTCCTGGCCCAGAAAGTCGAGCATCATCTGCACCGACCAGAGCGTTGCAATGGGATTTGCTATTCCTTTGCCGGCGATGTCGGGAGCCGAACCGTGAACCGGCTCGAACATGGAAGGGTATTTTCGGTCGATATTAAGATTGGCCGAAGGGGCGATGCCAACGCCACCGGCCACAGCCGGCCCCAAGTCAGATAGAATATCGCCGAAGAGGTTGCTGCCGACCACCACGTCGAACCAGTCCGGATGCAGGACGAAATGGGCGGTGAGGATATCGATGTGGAATTTGTCCTGCCGGATGTCCGGATACTTTCGACCGATGGCTTCGAAGCGTTCATCCCAAAACGGCATGGTGTGCATGATGCCGTTCGACTTGGTGGCCGATGTCAGATGTTGGTCCGGTCTGCTCTGCGCCAGTTCGAAGGCAAAATCGATGACGCGGTCCACACCCCGCCTGGTGAACACACTCTCCTGCACCACGACCTCGAGATCAGTTCCGGCAAAAAGCCGTCCGCCGATTTCCGAATACTCGCCCTCGGTGTTTTCGCGTACCACCACAAAGTCGATCTCCTCCGGGCGGCGGCCGGCCAGCGGGCTCTCGATGCCCGGCAGCAGACGGACCGGCCGGAGGTTGACATACTGGTCGAAGCCTCTTCGGATGGGCAACAGCAAACCCCAAAGAGAAACGTGGTCCGGCACCTTCGGATCGCCCACTGCACCCAACAAAATGGCATCGAAGACTTTCAGCCGCTCCAGACCGTCGGCAGGCATCATTTCACCGTGCTGTAGGTAGTAGCCGCAAGAATAGGGAAAGGCGGTGAACTTCGTGCCGAAACCGTATGCGGCGGCCAGGGCCTCAAGCACCCGAACGCCTTCGGGGATTACTTCTTTGCCGATGCCGTCGCCCGGTATGAGGGCGATCCTGTATTCCATGATTACTCCTTTATAAAAGACACGCCAAAACGTTCCGGATGACGCATGCTTTCATCTGATACCGAGGACGCACCTTGTATTTCTGCGCTGATCAGGTCGATTACCGTCACCTCGGGTGCCGAGAGAAAACGGATCGGCGGGCCCCACGTGCCAGATCCCCGACTTACATAGAGTTGCGCCCCGGCACCGAGTTTCATCAAACCGGCAGACTTGGGGTACATCAGGTCAATCAAGACGGTAAATGGGAAGATCTGGCCTTTATGGGTATGTCCCGAAAGTTGAAGATCGAAATGGCCGATAGACTCTTCGTCGGGCAGGGGGCGGTGTTTCAGCAGGACGGTGAAGATGGACCGGGGGAGATCGGTCAAGAGGGCCTTTTCAGAGATCATGGGTCCGGTGCCGAAACGGTTGCCGGCCGGGTCGTCCACTCCGGCGAGGTTCAGCACTCCCGGTACCGTCAGTCCCCTTCCGCGCAAAACCGTGAATCCGGCATCTTGAGTGAATTTCAAAGCGGTACCGATCCCGGCGTAAAACTCGTGGTTGCCTGTGACGGCATATTTGCCCAGGGGCGTTTTAACCTGTCGGATTTGCTCGGCCAGGCCCGCCAGTTCGTTCAACTGACCGTCTACCAGGTCACCGGTCGACACCAGCAGATCCGGATGGGCGGCAGTGACGCATTCCAAAATTTTTGCCAGCCGGCCCTGCCTGACGATCAAACCGAGGTGGACGTCCGAAATCTGGACGATTCTTACCCGGCCGATGTCGCGCGGTATTTTGGCTGTTTGAATCGCGATCCGTTCGGTGCGGATATTCAGGGCCTGGAAAAACCCGAATATCGCAACCGTTAGGGCCAGGATCAGCGGTGCAAAAAAACTCAGGCGCGGCGAGGGCATGAGGCGTGACAGGTCTACCCGGACAGCGCCCTGGAGGAGCATCATCAGGACACGGTAAAAGTCCAGCACCAAAGCGCAGGACACGAAGAGAAACAGCAGGCCCATCCAGACATAGCCGATGTGTGCCAGAATACGGGCTGGTGTCGGCCAGTCGTTTCTTTCCAGGAGTCGGACAAGGAGTGGGGCCAGCACCATCATGATCATGAAAAGCGTCAAACCGGCAAGGGGCCAGGGGCCCGGTTCGAGGGCCCGCTTCAGTCTGGTAAAACCGTAAAGGTGCAGGAGTCCGTAAAGACCGAAAAAAACGATAAAAAAAATGTTGACTGCTTTCATGTGTCAACACGCGAGAATGGGTTCATCGCGGACGAGCCGCCGGATGGTGGAGCGTCAAAGGTACAAAATGTCAGGTAATATAAACAAAGCGTGCAAAAAACACAAACACTTGACTTTTTACTCACCAAAAAACAGGAGAAAAACAAAAAGAATCGTTTTTTACGAGGTGGGTCGGGGAAATTCATTTTTCTTTACTTTTTCATTTTGATTTCATACTGTTATGATTCAAAACCAACGAAATGGAAGGGTATTCAACGGAAATTGATTCGGATGAAAACCAATGAACGGGTTTCCAAGATCCTGTTTGACAAGCGCGATCATGAGCTGCTGGGCATCGTCACCGATGTTCTGAACCGGGACAGGATCCTCGAGTATACCCGTAAAACATATTACCCCTTCTTCCATCCCAGTGGCATAAAGGAAATGGTCGAGTCGAAGGGTCTACGGATCGCCTATGCCGTGGTCCACCTTCTCAGTTCGCTTGAAATCGGCGGAGTGGACGATCGGCTCAGCGCCCTGCGCTCGCTACACGACGAGATTCTGGGCACCGCCGGCGGCAGTATGCCCAAGAACACGGCCCGGGTGCTGCTGGAGATCATGAAAGAGCTGGTCAGGGCCCATGGCGACTATCGCCGGCAGCTGGAGCTGGCCCATAACTTCCGAATAACGGCCGCAGGCAAGCCGCGGTTCGTGCGTCGGCAGCTGCGCCGTTACCATCTGCTCGAGATGCCGGAGGAATGGAACCAGATTGCCTTCGACGATCACGTCCACGATGTGAACACCAAGGGGCGCAAATCATCCACGCATCTGATCATGGACGCCTGGATCAAAGGTATCCGGCGCCTGCGCGTCATTCACTACAATTTTATCGAGCCGCGCTTCGCCGCCGAACTGCTGGAGGCAGCCGCCATAATGGGGATCGATGTGCGCATCGGCATCGAGTTTTCAACCCGCTTCCGTGGCAAATACGTACAGGTCATCTGGGTACCGCGCGGATTTCCCGACTCGCAAGCCTTTTTGTGCTTTCTGACCGAAAATGAAGTCATGCAATTGATGGAGGCCGGACGCGAGGTGTCGGCTTATCAGCAGAACTATGTCATGGCGCTATTGCGGGAGTTCAATTGCTCGCACCGGCAGGAGATCGCCGCCGACTATAAAATCGATCTGCCGCCGATCGATGAGACCGCATTTCTAAAATTCACGGCCCTCGGTCAGAAATCGAAACTACACCTGTCCAAATTCCTTCATCAGCACGTTTTAGCCGCCCTCCAGGAGCGCGTCGCAGCATTGCGCGAGCAGTACCACAGCGCCGAAGCGGAGCAGCAGAGCGAAATCGCCGCGGAGATCGTCGGTCTCAATCGCCTCGACATCGAACAGCTCCTGGAAGGCTACCTGAGGCCTGAAAAAAACGCGACAATCCCCAATCCGAAGGTGCCCTCCGACGGCCCTGAAGTCCCGGAGCTTTTACGGCTCTCCCCCTGTGCGCTGATCCAAAAGATTTCACGGCTGCACTCCGGTCACCGCATCACCCTCAACCTCAGCAATCTGAGGGTGCCGGACGTGTTGGAGTTGCTCTACGATTGCGAAGGTCTGATCACCCGGCTCGAAATCTTTAACCTGAAGGACTATGCCGCCGGCCAAACCGCCCACCTGGCCGGCATCAACGAGCTGCAGCAGGCACTCAACGAAGGGAGCGTCATCACGCTCAAGCGCGTGATCCGCAAGATAATAGACGGCCTGGAGCACGCGAACGACGTCGATCGGCTGGAACGGATCTCGAAACTGACCACCATTCTGCACGATATACTCTATTTTAAATCCTTGTACGAAGGGACGCCCCTGAAAGCCCGGATCGGCAGCGACTCTACCGGCCGGTCTCCACGGGTGCACGGCATGGGGCTTGCCGTTCTG
>Ga0307423_1002049_pt1 | contig 11586 bp, 10 predicted proteins | sample SalMarWE160310MG_FD_202154 | JGI IMG/M metagenome (GOLD analysis project Ga0307423, IMG submission 202154) | Salt marsh sediment microbial communities from the Plum Island Ecosystem LTER, Massachusetts, United States - WE1603-10 | ecosystem: Environmental > Aquatic > Marine > Intertidal zone >...
CGGAATTCAACATAACTTGCATCATCAATTATCTGACAACCGATAATATCAGGTTTTGCATTATATTGGTATTCTTAATCAAATCAGACTCTGAATATTCGGCTATCGGATAATTATTTTCAAGTCGAGCCTTTCGCCTCATCCAGAACCATTCGGATCGTATGGGCCATTTCTTCTTTGAGCAACGGCTTCAGCACAAAGGCCTTAATTCCCATTGCCTCGGCCTTTTCCTTGGTGATCTTTTCGCTGAAACCGGTGCAGAGGATCACCGGCAAGTCCGGTCGGATCTTCATCAGCTCCAGAGCCAGTATATCGCCGGTCATCTGCCGCATGGTCATATCGGTAACGACCAGATCAAATTTGTCAGGCATCGTCTTGAAAAGTTCTAAAGCTTCGAGGCTGCTTGTCCTGCCTTCAACCACATACCCCAAGGATGTAAGAATTTTCTTGCTTATGTCAATGATGGCCTTTTCATCATCCACTATAAGAACTCGTTCGGTTCCGGTGGGGATGATTGTGTATTCTCCGGGTTTTTCCTCAGCATTGTCTTCAGTGATAGGGAAATAGAGATTAAAGGTAGTTCCTTTATCCGGCTCGCTATAGACCGTGATCGTTCCGCCGCAATCCTTTACAATGCCGTGGACGACCGACAGGCCCAGGCCGGTGCCTTGGTCTTTAGGCTTGGTGGTGAAAAACGGATCAAAAATCCTGCTTATCACTTCAGGCGTCATGCCGCAACCGGTATCGCTGATCGTCAGTTTCTGGTAGGCACCCGGCTGAATCCCCGGATGAGTTGATGCAAAATCGGAATCCAGCATGACATCGGTCAGAGTTATTTCTAAGATACCGCCTTTTTCCTGCATGGCATGGGCGGCATTGGTACACAGATTCATAACTACCTGATGAATTTGGGTCGGATCGCTCAGAATTACAGATTGGCTCCGGATGTCTTGACGGATATCTATGGTGACGGGCAAGGTAGACCTTATCAGTTTTAAGGCTTCTTTTGCCAGTAAGCCCATCTGAACAGGCATTTTCTCTTCCTTTGCCTGGCGGCTGAACGCCAGAATCTGTTTTACCAGGTTTTTGGCGCGTCCGGCGGCAGTAAGCACCTCTTTAAGATCCCCACTAATTTCTGAATCGGATTCTAACTTCATTTTCGCCAGTTCCGTATAGCCGATGACAGCGGAAAGAATGTTATTGAAATCATGGGCAATGCCGCCTGCCAGGGTGCCGACGGCCTCCATCTTCTGGGCCTGCTGAAGTTGTGCCTGAAGTTTGTCTTCTTCTTTTTCTGCTCGCTTGCGTTCGGAAATATCCCGCGTGACACCTTGTAGTGAGATTGGTGCACCGTTCTTGTCGAATATGAGCCGGCCGTGGATCTCAACAGGAATCGGCTCCCGATTCTTCTTGAGTATCTCCGCTTCCAAAACGACGCCGGAACCAGCCGGTCCTTTGGGTATTTCATTGGCGACAACTTTGGCCATTTTGGCAAAGTTTTCTTCGTCGCAGTGCTCCTGTAATCGGCTTCCGATCCATTCCTCCGGCGAGTGTCCCGTCACGCTGCGGACGGCCGGGTTGACATAAGTAAACACAAGGTCCGGGTTCATGGCCCAAATAATGTCCAGGGTATTGTCGGTCAGCATACGGTACTTCCGTTCGCTTTTCTCCAGTGCCTCCGTTGCCAGTTTCCGTTCAGTGATGTCGGTGATCACGCCAATGATGCCCTCGATCCGATTCTGAGTCTCCGGAAAAGAGGCCTTGTCAAGAATTACCTCCCGGAGTCCATCCTTGCCCAAGATTTTCCTTTCATAACGTTGCTTTCCGGGTTGCATGAAAAGTTCCTCGTCTTTCTCTGTGTACTTATCGGCAAGGTCCTTCGGCAACACGTCATAAGCGGTCTTGCCGATGATCTCTGTACGGGGCTTCCCGACAAACTCCTCATAGGCCTTATTGCAGTCCGTATACTGCCCATCCGCGTTCCTGTAAAAGATAGGGGCGGGTATGGTCTCCAGTAAGAGTTCCAGAAAAGCGTTTCGTTGACGCAGGGCTTCCTCAGCCTCTTGTCGCGCCCGGACTTCTCTCCCCAGTTGCAAATTCTTCTGCTCAAGCTTTCTCACCAATCGTTCGCTGTAAAGCCTCAGCATTTTCTCTTCATTCACCAGCGCGGGCAATGAGGCAATATCGCCACGCTTGGCGGCCGCCATCACATCCCGAACAGCCTCCATGAACACATCCGGCTCGCACGGTTTGATTATGAACCGATCCACGCCGATCTTGATGGCGAACTCCTTATCCTCGGGACCGGTGTAGGTCGCGGTATAAATGATGAACGGGATATGACGAAGGGCCTCATCCGTCTTGACTTTCTGACACAACTGAAAGCCGTCCATGACCGGCATGAGGATATCGCTTATGATCAACTCGATACCACCGGTCGAGATCTTTTCAAGAGCATCAGCCCCGTTTGCGGCCGACTGCACATCATGTCCGTTTCCCTTGAGCAGGGTTTCCAACAGATACCGATTCTCTTTTTGGTCGTCGACGATGAGTATATTCATTGCTGTCTCTCCTGATCGCCTGGATTCATCTAAAAATATCGGATGATTTCGGCCACAAAGGTTTCAGGGTTGATGGGTTTTTCGATGTAACCGGTGGCACCGGCAGCCAAAATCCGTTCCCGATCCCCTACCATAGCGTAAGAGGTCACCGCGATAATGGGCATGTCCCCCAGTTCACTATGTTTCTTGAGCTCCACGGCCACGGCATACCCGTCCATTTCAGGCAACTGAATGTCCAACAGGATGGCCCGCGGCTTGTGGCGCAACGCCTTTTCGATACCTTCCCGGCCATTTCCCGCGCCGATGACGGTAAAGCCGCTCTTTTCCAGCAGAAAACGCATCATGTAAAAATTCTGTTCATTGTCTTCAATGATTAATAATGTGTCGCTCATGACAAATCTCCTGTCCGGGTCTCTCTCGGAAAACGTATAGTGAAGGTGCTGCCCCGGCCCCACTGGCTTTGAACATCGATGGTTCCGCCCATCATATCGATCAGTTTCTTGCAGATTGACAGCCCCAGGCCGGTACCCTCGTGTTTGCGTGAGAGTCCGGTGTCGATCTGGTGAAAGGGTTGGAAAAGGCCCGGGAGTTCTTCCGGCCGCATGCCGATGCCGGTGTCTGAAACCGAGAGAAGATAATGATTATTATCTGCTCGACAGGAAATTCGGACATGCCCTTTTTCGGTGAATTTGACGGCATTGTTTAACAAATTAAGAATGACCTGTTCCAGGCGACGCTGATCCGAGGTCACTCTTGCAACATTATCAGCGATATTCTGCCTCAGCGCGATCGCTTTTTTTTCCGCCAGGGGCGAAACCAGTTTGACCATTTTCACGATGGAGGGCTTCAGGGCAAACGTAGAGAAGGAAAACTCCAGTTGACCGGCCTCGATTTTGGAAATATCCAGCACATCGTTGATCAGAGCCAGAAGGTGGCGGGAGCTGCCTTGAACCATGGTCATCTGCTTTCGCTGTTCTTCATTCAGGGGCCCGGCCAACCCCTGAAGCAAAATGCCGGTGAATCCTATGATGGAGTTTAGTGGCGTCCGCAATTCGTGGGACATGGTGGCCAGAAAGGCTGATTTGATCCGGTCGGCGGCTTCGGCTTTTTCCATGGCCGCCGCCAGTTCCGCCGTGCGTACTGCGACTTGTTGTTCCAGTTCAGCAGCGTGACCTTTGACCTGTTCGTAAAGGCTGGCATTTTCGATGGCCAGGGCTACGGGGGCGCAGATGTCCAGGACCAGGTCGAGCTTGCGGGGGTCGGGCCTAACATCGGTGCGCGAAAAAATACACAGCAGGCCGATTGTCTCGTTTCGTACCGTGAGGGGAAAAGCGGCGAGAAACCGGATTCCCTCATTGCGAAAAACCTCGCTCGTGCCGAAAGCACTTGCCGAGGTGTTATCCCAGAGGATAAAAGGCTTACCCCCTTTGGCCCCATGGCCACTCAAGCCATCTCCCATGTGGAGCCCCCGGGTGCTCAAATCCGCGGTAATTTTCGGCGAGGCGTTTATGGAAGCGCCTTGGACCAGTCTTCCGGTTTCACGATCCACAAGGCAAACGAGGCCCCCTTCAAGACCTGTAAGATCCAAAACACCCTGCAATGCTTTTTCAAGCACGTGCTGTCGCTTGAGCTGAGTGGTTGTGGACCGGAGCGTCCGGTCCATGATGACCATCTGTTCGTTACGCCGAGACAGCGCCCTGGTGTGGGCATCTACCTGACGCTTGAGCACAATGCTTGCCGTGAGGCTCAGGAGCAGAACGACGCCCACGACAAGGCCGACGACTTTGACCCATGCCGGCAACTTGAACCGGACCTCCTCGGAAGTCCACCGTTTCAAAGACTGGTAATATATCGATTGTGGGTCCTTTTTCAGATTTATGAGATGGGCATCAATAGCGTTCAATAGTTCTTTATTGGTGCCTTTGGGCGCTGAGAAAAAGAGGTTGGAGGGGTTGAAAATAACCGCCGTATCTTCAAGGCCCAACTTTCTTGCATGCATCAGCCCGTAGAAACGATTGGTGATGGCAGCGGCGACTTCACCCCTGGCAACGCTCTCAAAAATGGTTTGGTAATCCGGCAGGGAAATGAGGGTGATATTTAACCCGAAGCCTGCAGCGAGCCGGGAAAACGCCTCCTGCTGAACCGAACGCTCCAGAACGGCAATACGCCTTCCGGCGAGATCCAATATCGACTTAATCTTGCTCCCTTTGCGGGCATACACCTGAAACCAGGAGGACAGAACCGGCACCTTATGAAAAGCGAATATCTTTTCACGATCCGCCGTATATGCCACGTCGGGCATGAGATCGATTTCCCTTTTTTCCAATCGGTCCAATCCCTCGCCCCAGGTGCCGGGCACATATTGCAGACGCCAACCTTCGCTTTTCGCGATGGACTCGATGATATCAATAAAGATGCCGGAGGGTTGGCCGGACTCGGAAATGAAGATCTTCGGTGCATTTTCATAGATGCCGATCTTTACAATCCGATTATCGGAACTCGCTGATGGAATCCTAAAGAATAATAAAATCAATACAACGATAGACAGGTTTAAAAAGAATCCTTTGTGACAACCTGTGTATCTATTGTTTATCATTACACGACTCCTTTGGTACAAAATCCATGGAACGTGTATATTCAGAGAAACATATTGAGTCAACTCTTCGGCAGGATAGAGTAACCACAAAATTCTTGCAAAACGGATTCTTTTTTGACCCAACGGATTCCGGCGGAAACTGTTAACAATTTTTCTGTGGTTAACCTTTTCACAATAGCTTGTGTTATCCTTGAATCCCGGCAAATTCAACAATTCTGCTGATATCTTGGTACCGGTTAAGAATGATCATTTCCACCATACCAAGAAATAGGCTTAACTTCAAGATATTATGGTCCAGTTGGATACAGTGGGACTGCAGATTACGTGCCACGACATGCAACCGTTCTCCGTCGTTTGCCTCTCGGATAGTATTCTCTTATCGCAGGACTGGGTGAGGATGTGATACGTAGCAGATATTCAAACCACCGGGTCAATACCACAACTTCCGCCACTAAGACATAAGAATCGCCTGCGATTTGCTCAAGTTTGCCCCATGACATCGTATTGCCCATTTCCACTCCTTTAAAAAGCACGCCTCTGCCTGACATGAAGATGCTCACCTCACCGTTTTTTCATGTTTGCAAGCAGGAGTGCAAAATAGATTCTTGTTGACAGATTAAATCAGAAATATAATGATTTATTTAAGTATTTACCGAAATGGATTTGAACGTGATCGATATTGTCCCTACTCTTAAGGCCGTGGCTGATGAGACGCGCTTTCGGATCATCAACCTGCTTTTGACCCATGATCTATGCGTGGGCGCTCTTGCTGCCCGTCTTAACATGTCCAAAGCTGCCGTATCCCAGCACCTTCGAATATTGAGGAAGGCCGGCTTGGTGAGAGGAGAGAAACGGGGATACTGGACCCATTACAGCGTTGATAAAAGCGCGATTCATCGAATTGCAGAAGATCTCATAAAGACGACCGATCAGATCAAAGAATGCCATGGGGATGAAAAGGACCATCCCTGTGTGCACAAAAAAGAAGGAAAATGAAGAAACAGAAATAGAAATTCAGGTTGTAGGGAGATCTGCCAATAATGAATGATGCCTTGGGTAAAGCCATTGCCGTTCATAGATTAGCCAAGCGATTCGGTGAAGTGCAGGCTGTCGCTGATGCAAGCTTCGAGGTGCTCCAGGGCGAACTCTTCGGGTTCCTCGGTCCCAACGGTGCGGGCAAGACCACCACCATCAACATGCTCACCGGCCTGGCTCGGCCCGACACAGGCAGGATCAGGATCGCAGGCATCGACTGTACAAGAAATCCCAAAGCGGCCCAGCACCTGACCGGAGTGGTTCCGGACGAGAGCAACCTCTATCCAGAACTAACGGGATTCGACAACCTGTGCTTTTGTGCAGCCCTGTACGGTATGAAAAAAAAGGAGCGTGAACCCCGTGCGAGGGATCTTTTGGAGACGTTCGGTCTTGCAGATGCTGCGGATCGGAAATTTGCCGGCTACTCCAAGGGAATGAAGCGCAAACTCACCATCGCCGCCGGGATCATTCACAATCCGGAGATACTCTTCCTGGATGAACCGACAACCGGTATCGATGTAGCCAGCGCCCGGCAAATCCGTCAGCTAATCGCCGACCTTCATCGAGGCGGAACAACCATCTTTCTGACCACGCATTACATTGAGGAAGCCGAAAGGCTCTGCGGGCGGATTGCCTTCATCGTGAGAGGTGAGATTGTCCGGATTGATACGGTGGTCAATCTTATCCAGCCTATCCAAGAAAAGCATGTGATGCAGCTTGCAATGTCGAACTTGGAACCCGCCCTGCCCGGTAAGCTGGCCGAAGCATTTCCAAATCTGATATTCAAGGCCCTTACCGGGGGGTTCATTCGGGTCGAGGCCGACGAACCGATTCGCGTCGGGCCCTTGGTGCGTTTTCTGGAGAATCAGGGGGCCGAGGTTAACGAGGCTCGGCGTATACAGCCATCCCTGGAGGACGTTTTCGTAGAAATCACGGGCATCGAAGCGGACGCGATGCGAAAAGAAAAGGAAAAGAAAGGGGGTGGCGGCCCATGAAATGGTGGATCGCCTTCTGGAACATCCTTGTCAAGGACATGCGGGCCTATTACCTCAAACCACCCAATATCAGTTGGGGATTGATCTTTCCCCTCGCCTGGACAGGGATGTTCTTTATCAAATCGGGCGGCGGCTTGGAGAGTGTCCTTTCCATGCTTCCGGGCGTGGTGGTGGTTTCCATCCTCTTTGGGACTACCTCCATGCTGTCGGTGACTGTGACCTTCGAGAAAAAAGGGCACTCCTTCGACAGGCTGCTCCTGGCCCCCATACCCCTTGAACTCCTGATGCTTGCCAAGACCTCGGGGGCGATCCTCTTCGGTACGGCCAATGCCTTCATCCCCATCATCCTTGCGGCCTTTCTGACCGACCTTTCTCAAGCCGCCTGGGGAGCCGTTATCCCTGCTATTGTTCTCCTCGCGGTGACTTCGACCTTTCTGGGGCTGTTCATAGCTGTCTCAGTGAGTGAAGTCTTCGAAGCCCAGACCTTTTCCAACTTTTTCCGCTTCCCCATGATATTTCTCTGTGGGTTATTCTTTCCGATCGAGCGTTTGCCTGTTTTTCTCCGGCCTCTTTCCTATGTGCTTCCGCCAACTTACGGCGCCGACATTCTCCATAGCGCCTTCGGCACTGGAAATGCGATCTCCATACCGATTGATTTCTCTTTGCTTCTTGTCTTCTGCATTGGACTTTTCTTCATCAGCCTAAGAAATATCCAGAAGCGCTGGATCATATGAAATGGCCGAGAGAGTGATAAAAAAGTATAGGTTTGACCGTTTAGAGTTCGCCGGTTCCCTTGGGGATCTCGGTACACTTCTCCCTTTGGCGATTGGTATGATTCTGATCAACGGGCTGAGTCCCTCAGGTCTCTTTTTCGCCGTAGGCCTTTACTATATTGCTTCGGGAATCTACTTTCGGGTTACAGTACCGGTCCAGCCCATGAAGGTTATTGGCGCCTATGCCATCGCAACGGGAATAGACGCATCCCAAATCCTGGCTTCGGGCCTACTGATCGCCCTGTTTCTACTTCTCATAGGGGTAACAGGCGCCATTACTCTTATTGGCAGGTACACACCTAAGTCCGTGGTGAGGGGTGTTCAACTGACTACGGGTGTGCTGCTTATGGCCGAAGGGGTCAAATTCATGATCGGCACTTCGAAATTCCAGATTCTCAAACAGGCCGCCGAACCCTACCTTGCGTTTCAAAATCTGGGCCCCGTACCAATTGGTATTGTCATCGGTGTGATCGGGGGTATTTCTACATTTCTGCTTCTTGAAAATCGCAGGTTTCCAGCAGGAGTCCTTGTCGTGTTGGGGGGAATAGTTGTGGGGCTGGTCCTTGGGACCCACGCTGGTCTCGGTAAGCTGAGGATCGGAATCAACCTCCCTGAGATTTTGCCTTTTGGGTTGCCATCCGGTGCTGACTTTGCCCTGGGTTTGTTTGTTTTGTCCTTGCCACAGATCCCTATGACTCTTGGAAATGCTGTAGTCGCTTACGCGGATCTATCCGGGGAGTATTTTGGGGAGGCCTCAAAGAGCGTATCCTATCGTAGCGCATGTATCAGTATGGCGATCGCCAATTTTATGAGTTTTCTGGTGGGTGGAATGCCGCTTTGCCATGGGGCCGGAGGACTGGCGGCCCACTATCGGTTCGGAGCGCGGACAGCCGGATCAAATCTTATGATCGGGCTTATATTCGTGGCACTTGCCATATTCCTGGGAGTGCATGCTCTCTCGGTTCTCTACCTCCTGCCAATGTCTATCCTGGGGGTATTGCTCCTTTTTGCCGGAGGTCAGCTGTCCCTGAGTGTGATAGACGTGAAGGAACGGAAGGATCTCTTTGTTTCTTTGATGATCCTGGGAATCACCCTTGCTTCAAACCTCGCAGTAGGATTTATTGTGGGAATTGGTGTGGCTTATGCCCTCAAATCCGACAAGCTAACTATCTGATCCCGCATTGTATGACCTACCTGCGCTCATAGTCCTAGCCGAGTTCCCTAACCAAGCTCTCTTTTCATGCTTATGAATATTTTATTGTAGAATAGAAGAAAGTTACCAAGCTAGGTAGGGAGGGATTTTATCTTTTAGGCATGCAAATGAGCCTGAGGACTCCTGTTTTGGATATCTTGCCATGACATGCTTTGTTACCGCCCGTTGTCATCCGTGATATTATTCTCATATCAAAGGGTTGGGTGGAGTTGTGATCTCCGGATTGTATCTCAGGTGGACATAGGAGGATGAATTGGCACTTTAGAAGTTCAATTCATAGAAACTGAAAAACCTAACAGGCGCCCCTTTATCCCGGACCTTCCTGAGCCCATATTTGGACGAAAACTTAACAACTTACCAGCGTCCCGATAACACAGCGTCCCGATAACACATGGAGTTCATCGCCAAGGAGAATGCAAATGCCCCCGCCTCGCGGCAGTGATGAGCAGGCGTCAGGCTCAATAAAATTGGGGAATGTGCCGTTGCGTTGTCTCTTTTGGAATCGGCGACGCCAGTGGTAAAATCGCGCTGCGGGTTGAAGTTGTGATCCCGACAGAAGGGCGCTCTCACTCTGTTGATCAACAAGGCTGATTGATCAAGTATTGTATTTGCAGATGTAACCGCAGAGAAAAAGGCTTCGGTGTTGACTTGATAATAAACACTTCACTTTCGGGTGCCGTACCGGCCAACCCCCATGATACCAGATATGAGCGACATCCCTGAGAAGTGTCAATTCATGTTGATCAAAATCAATGTTTGACACCATTTCCAAACTTTCAGAAAAGATACCCAATACTCACACTTACACCATCAAGCCTGATGGAACCGTCTGAGTCCTCCAATTCAGTCCATGTAAACCTGTAGATTCCCTTAATGAGGAAATGATCTGTAACGTCCCACCGAAAACCGACACCTAAATTATATGAAAAGTCGGTTTCGGCGAATTTAACATAATAGCGGTTTATATGACCTCTAAAATCAATAAATCCAAAACCGCCACTTATCATTGGGGTAAAACGACTTTTCAATATGTTATAATCTAGATTGAAATCCATGCCGAAAAGATCGGTATCTGTTTTGACAGTTGCCCCAAGGCCCCTTGCTGTTAAATCTGTGGATCCAAAGAATATATCCATGTTCACGTTCAAATAGTCATGAAAGTTAAATCCTGCTCCAAAACCACCTACAATGGTATCATCAACTTTCACTTCCATTCCTAAGCCGGTAACCGTATCACCGGTCATCTGCTGTCCCAAGACAAAAATTTCTCCCTTGCCTTTACGGTTCCACTCTTGAGCATCGCAGACAACAGATGTCATAATAAAAGCAACAAGGCTTAATATAATGGTTAAGCTCACTATTTTTGCTCTGTCTTTCATTTTATCCTCCTAACTGAAGATTATTCTTAAAATTATTTACAGCCTGAGGCGGGATTTTGAACTTGATTTCAAAACTGGTGCCAGGCAAAGATCCTGCACCAAACACTTATCGAGATTCTATAGTCGCTTCACCCAGACGAAGGTCGATGCAGCTACGCTGCACCGGGAAAGGTCCCACGTAAGAATGGGCCACGAAGAGCTCGCCGGACCGCGGAGGCTTCTTTCCCGGACTAGGAGGAATGGGCGCTGCAGGGAAATGGATTCTCGTATTTGCATGCCAGACGCTTGCGGGCATGTATAAGGAATGACTCCTGGCAGGAGTGATGACCTGTCAGGAGCAGAGAGGGCACATCTTGAGAGGTGTCGCCATCATGGCCAACCTCATAGAGGGTATCGCAAAGAAAACTAAATAATGTGTATTATATTGCAGGAACTTGCTGAAGGTCAAGGAAAATTGCAGTGTGTCGGGTAAGGTGGGTGTTTCCCCAGCTGGCTGCGCACATATCTGCTCTGTCAGATGTTGACCACTTGGCTGCGGTATAGGAGGCCTCCAAAATAGGTCATTGCCATGACTGATCACTAGCGAAGACCTCAAATCAATCTTTAACCGATTCCTTGCCCACTCAGCTGCAATGTTTCACCGTGAGAATCGACTTTTTTGCGTGGCGAATGCTATATTGGATGCTTTTTTGAAAAAAGCCGCTCTATCTGCGTTTTTTTGGGTGTTATTTGACAAACGGCTGAAGACCCAGGGGGCAGGGGATAGCGTCCCCCGAGTCGAGCAAGGATCATCCCTTGCGGTACTGCCCCAAGACCCCAAGATTACGACGTCTTCCCGAGTTTGGAATCAATGTCTCTGTCCTTTTGTATCCTCTCCTGACCTTGCTTCACCAGTTCGAGAAGATCCTCTTCGTTCTCCGTGAGGTTGTAATTGATTCCCAGCTGGTTCAGAACGTCCACTACCACGTCGCAGACCCCCCGGACACCGCCCCTCGGATTCGGTGTATCGCCAAGTCATATTCCCTCATGATTTT
>Ga0307423_1002050_pt1 | contig 11579 bp, 11 predicted proteins | sample SalMarWE160310MG_FD_202154 | JGI IMG/M metagenome (GOLD analysis project Ga0307423, IMG submission 202154) | Salt marsh sediment microbial communities from the Plum Island Ecosystem LTER, Massachusetts, United States - WE1603-10 | ecosystem: Environmental > Aquatic > Marine > Intertidal zone >...
AATAATCATGGTAGCCGTAAGGGAAAAATTTGATACACAGACACCCCTTCATTTCCTCTCGAAAAATAATAAGTGAAAAAAGGTAAGTGATGTGGCGTAAAAATTTTTCCAGAAAAATCATCTAAAAACTTTTACAATAATAATTATTATAGTATATATGCTTCTACCTATTAGAGTATATTTCCTATAATAGGAAATACATCCCTCTTTTGAAATAATATTTATAATATAGTATATTTCCAGTAGAAATTATGGGGTGTGTGGGCTGTCCTCTGTATGGTTCATTTCTTTTGTTCTTTTTCATTAGTTTTTAGGATTATTGTGCGCTAAAACTATTTTTTTGTACTGTATGCTTTATCTGTTCCATACGAAATAACGGTGTTACCTCTGAAAACAGCATGGGATAGCAAATGGGGAATTCAAACATACTTGATGATGTATTCGACAATTTCGTGAAAGGTGCGAAACTTTTCAAAGACCGAGAGGTTTTAAGGCACGATTATCTTCCTGATAAGTTGCCTCATCGTGAAAGCCAAATAAGGCTTCTTGGTGGAGCGATAGCGCCTGTTTTAAAGGATGCACGATGTTCAAACATTTTTATTTACGGCAAAACTGGCACTGGAAAAACTGCCGTAACTAAGTACGTACTCAGCCACTTGGAGGCGAAAGCAAAAGAGTACGGGGCGTCAGTGAGATTTTGCTATGTGAATTGCCGGATGATAGGCACTGAATATCGCATATTTGCAAGTCTCAGCCAAAGCATAGGGCTATCTGTTCCTTTTACAGGATTGTCTGTGGGAGAAGTTTTCGATAGGTTTCGAGCTAGCTTGGATGGGTCAAGAACGCTTTTTATCGTGGTTTTAGATGAGGTGGATTCTTTGATTAAAGATCGCGGCGATGGTCTTCTTTATGAGTTGACGAGGATAAATGAAACTCTTCGTAACAGCCGTGTTTCACTAATCGGTATATCAAATGATCTTAGATTAAAGGAGTTTCTTGATCCACGTGTTTTTAGTTCGCTAAGCGAGGAAGAAATGATTTTCCGGCCGTATGATGCCAGTGAGTTGCATAACATTCTGCTTGAGCGTTCCAAATTGTCTTTTAATGAGGGTTCTCTTTCTGAAGCTGCTTTGAATGTTTGTTCTGCTTTGGCTGCTGCTGAACATGGAGATGCTCGACGCGCTTTGGATTTGTTGCGTGTGGCTGGTGAGGTTGCCGAGCGAAAAGGGGCGGCAACGATTACTGAGGAGCATGTTAAAGAGGCTGAGAAAAACATTGAGCATAATCGGGTTGTTGAAGCCCTTAAAAACTTGACTTTGCATTCTAAGCTGGTTCTTTTGAGCGTGTATCATTTGAATAAGTCAAGTGTTACCACGGGAGAAATCTATGATGTTTATAACAAACTGTGTGGCGAACTAGGTGTTAGTCTTCTCACGCAACGACGGTTGGGTACTCTGGTTAATGAGCTTGACGTGATGGGGCTGTTGAACGCTAAGGTAGTGAGCATGGGACGTTACGGGCGAACCAAAAAGATAAGATTGGACATCTCTCGTACGCTACTAAAAGATGTCTTTGGAAGTGACGACAGGACAGGGGCCTTAATTGGCTGTAAATTATAGTTTCCTCTTAAAAAGCACACTACCTTCTATCCAGTTTTTCAAGAGCTGAAGGATTACTCAGTCTTTTATATGAATGAGAGAATGTTGGTTTCTAATGTTTGAAGGTTGACGAGTGGTACTTTTCCAGGTGTGGGGAACAATCCAAGTTTCTGCATGTAGTCTGTTTGGTCTTGCCATCCGCCTGAATTGACAACTAAAACTCCTCTGTGGTTGCAGCAGCCTACTACGTGGATGTGTCCTGCGTGGAAGATGTCTGGTACTCGTTCTATGACGAGGAAATCTCGGTTTTCTGGTGACAGCATTGTTTTTCCGCCGTATAATGGTGCTAGGTGGCGGCTTTGCAGGAGTACTTTCATCGCTTTCTCGGGGTGATTGTGGTCTAGTCCAGGCACTGTGGCGATTATGTCGTCTAAACTGCGGCCGTGACACATTAACACTTCAACATTGTGAAGGCTAACCAGACATGGGTTTCCGAGGGAATGTACTCTGCCAGATTCCTGCAGGGGTTTCACGAAGCCTTCAGCTATTGCTGGTTGCGGTAAAGCGTTTCTGGGAGCATCGTGGTTTCCTGGTGAGATGATGACTTCAATATAGTCTGGTATTTGTTCGATGAGTTTTGAGGCGAACCTGTACTGTTCGTGGACGTCTTTTAGTACCAGTTCGTTTATTTGGTTAGGGTAAACTCCAACGCCGTCAACGATGTCGCCTGCGACTAGCAGGTATTTTATGTGGCCTGCGACTTCTTTCATTTTGTTGTTTCCGTATTTGCCGTTGAGCCATAGGATGAAGCGATTGAAGGCTTCTTCGTTGAATTTGTTGCTGCCCATGTGGATGTCTGAGGTGAGGACGGCGTAAACGGGTTCTGTGGCTCTGTGTTGCGGTTTTTGGCCGATTTCTGGGAGGATTATGTCTTCAGCCAAGAATAGGTCGCTTCGTGTTTTCACTACGGCGATGCATATTATTTGATCGGGGAGCAGTTTCTGGGCTTTTTTGTATAGTTCTTCTCGTGCGTTGTGGGTTACCAGAACGGTTGCGGTTGCTTCCAAGTCTTCAACTGTCAGAATCATGTTTCGTTTTGATTCTCTTTTTTCAGCTACCATGCAGATTATTTTTAGTTTTGTTTTTGCTGGCGATTTTGCGGCTTCAGATATTGGTGTTGCGGCTCTAACGTCGATTCTTTGTCGTAGTAGCTTTTCTATTCGTTTGAACCTGTCTTGGAAGTATTGAAGGTATTCTTCTATGGTTCCATTGGATGTGAGCTTGCCTGTGGGGTCTTCTAGAACGTTGATTTTTGCTTCCACGTCTTTTGCGTAGGAGTGGAAACTGTTTTTTCCAGTTATCTGAGGCTCTTGTGGTTCCAAAGTTTCGGGTTGAGTTGGTGTTTGCTCTTTTTCTGTTGTTTCTGGTGGGTTCAGTAGCGTTTCCAGAAAGGTTTTGTCGATGAACAATGGTTTTTCTTCCAATTCTTCTATTCTCTGTAACGCTTTGCTCATTATTGTTGTGGGGTCGTCTGTGGCGGTTCTTTTGCTTAAAAATTCGAATGCTTCGCTGTTTAGCTGGTATCCTGCTGAGATTGCTGTCTCAACGGCTCTTTGAAGTTTCTCTGTTTCAATCATGTCATGGTCAAGTCTCTTTCTTTGAAAGTGTGGAGTCCTGCTGTTTGTTTGCTGCTGTTAAAGTAGCTTTTAGTTTGGAGTTGGATGTGTTTCGATTGTTTTATACGTTTTCTCTTCTATAACTTGTTCAGTCTTATTACTCTTAAAGCAGCTTTTGTGGCAAAGTTTGGGGCGAGGCTCTGTGCTTTTTTATTCTTTCTTTGGTCTGCTTTTCTGGAAAAATCTTTTTTGAAGGGTTAACCAAAGTTGATTTCCTTTGTTCTTTTCAGATTTATATTGATTACACATTTGTCTTTAAATTCTAACAGGGGTTTTCAAGTTTATATACGTGATTTATTCTTTAGATATTTATTTCCAAGGTTAGATATGTTTAAGGAGAGAACTGGTAATGGGTGAACTTCGTAAGGTGCAGCGTACACCTACTGGGACGTTTTTTGTTTGTTTGCCGAGGTCTTGGGCTGAAGAGCATGGTTTGAAGAAGGGTGTTTTGGTTTCTCTTGATGAAACCGGTGATGGTAAGTTGCTTATTGATCCGAAGTATGATGCTGAGCAGCTGCCTAGGGTTGCGACTTTGGCTCCTGGACCGTATTTGGGTCGTGAGATTATTGGGCGTTATTTGCTTGGGTTTGATATTATTCGTGTTGAGGCTAAGGAGCGTATTGATTTTGATGTTAGGACTGTTGTGAAGGCGACTGTGGGTTCTTTGATTGGGTTGGAGATTGTTGAGGAGAGTTATTCGCAGATTGTTTTGCAGTGTTTGTTGGAGCCTTCTGGTTTTCCGCCTGAGAAGATTTTGCGGCGTAATTATGCTATTGTGGCGGGTATGAATCGTGATGTGGTGAACTCGTTTGTTGATGGGGATTTGCAGCGGGCTAAAAGTGTCATGGCGAGGGATGATGAGAGTAACAGGCTTTATTTCTTGCTGGTTCGGATTTTGCGTACGATTATTCAGAATCCTCGTTTAAGTGAGAAGCTTGGGATTTCTCCTATTGAGTGTTTGGATTATCGTTTGGCGGCGAGTTTGGTTGAGGCGATTGGTGATGCGTCTGTGAAGATTGCAGCTGAGACGATGGAGCTTAATGGGGTTAAGCCTTCTGAAGCGTTGCGGAAGTTGCTGACTGGTTTGCAGGCGGTTTGTTATGATGCGCATGAGCAGGCGGTGAAGTCTTTCCTTAGCAAGGATATAGCTTCAGCTGAAAACGTTCGGAACATGAATAAGAAAATCGAGGAACTGTTCGCGGATATTGAGAAAGTTGCGAAGGAACAGCCTGTGGAAGTTATGCCGCAAATCTTGGCTGCATCATCCTTTCTGCGGAGAATTTACGAACACAGTGTGGACTTAGCAGACTTGGTTGTCTAATTTTCATTCGTGTCTGGGTTGCGCTTTTTGTTGGAACTGGGCTGTGAAGGATTGAAAAAACAAATTGATAACTTTTTGTTACAACAAGTGTTCTGCCGACTATTATGTGATTTTTTTCTATAGCCCCTTATATATACTAAACTGCATGGAATCCTGAGAGGCGCTGTTTTCAGCATGCTTTTGGGCGGTTTCTGCGCCAATACGGGTAGCCCCCCTCCTATTTTCTGCAATGAATAACTATTAGGCTCCAAATATGGTGTTGGCGCTACTGTTTGGTGTTGTGTTGTTTTTGCGTTGTGCTTTTTTTATACGTGATGGCAATCGATGAAGCTCAATAAGCTTAGATAAATATAAATACAGATTGACACATACCAATATTGGGCTATGAATGAAGGTCACTCTTACAGTTGAGGCTGATGAGCTGAAGATTGTGCAGTTGCTTTCGAAGTTCTCTGAGAAGTACAGGGTGTCATATAGTCTTCATCGGCAAGCGAAGGGCTACCTGTTGAAAGTGGAGCTTAACAGCGAGGATTTCGGTGAGTTCATAAGAAGGCTGAACCATCTGAAGGGCGCTGCCTTCAAAATTGATGAAGTGCGCGGCGGTGGCTTCTTGGATAGATTTAATGTTAGCCCGACTAGAACCAACGTTGATGCTTTGGTTGACAAGGAGACAATCGCAAAAACCGATATTGACCCTATAGACGGGGGTATAATCAAGCTTAGGGGCGAATTATGGCTTGCTCGTCCGGATGATGACAATGTTATAAAGGAAGGTTCAAAGGTAAGAGTGATTAGGATAGAGGGGGTTAGCCTAATAGTTGAAGGAGTAAATGAACAGAATGATTGAAACAGGAATAGTAATAGGCTCCATAATAGTGGCAATCGTTATCTTTCTGCTGGCGCTGGCTGTGAAGAAAGTTAACCAGTACGAGAAAGGAATAGTTGAAAGATTCAACGCCTACGAGAAAATGGTGGACCCTGGACTGAGACTGATAACTCCTTTCGTTGAAAGAATATTACGTGTAAACATGCGGGAACAAGTTATAGATGTCCCACCGCAGGAAATCATAACCGAAGACAACGTTGTCGTCACCATAGACGCTGTCATCTACTATCAAGTAGTCGACGCAAAACTAGCGATTTACGAAATAGAAGACTTTGAACTTGCCATAGTCAAGCTTGCACAGACAACTCTAAGAAACATAGTTGGCGAAATGTCCCTTGATGTCTGCTTGACTTCCAGAGAAAAAATAAACGTGGAACTCCGAAGCGTACTGGACCAAGCCACGGATAAATGGGGAACCAAAGTAAACCGCATTGAACTACAGCGAATAGACCCACCCGCAGATATACAAACAGCGATGCACAAACAGAAAACGGCGGAACAGGAAAGACGCCAACTTCGGTTGCTGGCAACTGGAAGAAAAGAAGCGGCAGAACAGGAAAAGCAAGCGGCGATTCTCAAGGCTCAAGGCGCGAAAGCGTCTGCCATTTTGCAAGCCGAAGGAGAAGCTAAAGCCGTCGAGTTGGTGGCAGAGGCACAAGCCAAGGCGATAAAAGCGGTCTCTGAATCAGCCAACGCGTTCTTCAAGGAAAACGCTCAGCTAAACAAGAAGCTTGATGTGATTCGAGACACGTTCTCACAGCAGACCAAGATTGTCGTCCCAGCTTCCGCAGACATCCTAAACGTGATTGGGCTTGATGGCGCCGCAGTCGTTCCCGTGAAGACAGGAAACAAACAAAGCGAAGCCTCAGCAACCACGTAAAAAGAGGTGCCCCACTGTGGCTTCAGTCTTTTATCCTGTTCTTACACTGATTTTCCTAGGGTCAATCCTGATAGTTGTGGCAGCAATCTCATTCAAAAAGAGCAAACCTAAACAACCTCAACGCTACCGTAGCGGACGCAAAGAATACATACCTGGCGAATTCAGTGCACAAATGGAACTCGACCTAAGACTACCCTACAAACGCTTCAAACAACTCTACCGCGACAGCACGCTCACCTACAAAGAATACAAAAAACTGCAAATGCAACGAGCCTTCAGGCGATCCATGAGTTCACAGGACAACAAACGAATGGTCAGATAACAGCCACGACTTTTTTCCTTCAACCGCTTTTTGTGTGAAATAAAAACTCTTTTAGCTCCGCATGCAAATCTCATATCAAGCCGGGGTGGCGGAGTGGTTATCGCGCTGGCCTCGAGATCCCATAAAGGGCACAAACAGGGCCTGTGCCAAAGACAAGCCAGCCAGTGGGCCTTTGGCTCGCAGGGGTTCGAATCCCTTCCCCGGCGCCAGCGTTTCCTTTCAGTTTGTCGGTCGAGCGTTATGGTTTGGTGGTAACGAAGTTCTTTCCGTCTTTTTTGCAGATGTCCCGAATTAGGTTTCTTCCCATAAGGCAAACGGTGCTGAGCCCAAACGTTCCGCCTGCCCACTGCCCCACCATGTAAAAGTTCTGTAAACCAGGCAGTGTTTTACTGACGCCGTTCTTGTTGATTTCTCCAGCGAGTTCTTGCGGAGCTGGCCATGGTTGGGCAAAGCCGCGGTATCCTCCAGTCCAGTGCTCCACGGAAACTGGCGTCACGACATCTACGGCTTCAATTTGCTCTGTGAACCCTGAAAAGCGTTTCTCCACCCTTTCAGCCACGAGGTCTGCTATCTGCCGCTTTTGAGCATTATATTTCTCTTGATTTGTAGACAGTTCTTTCCAGTACTCGTAGTTTGAATCAAAATTAACTTTGACAACACTCTTACCCGCTGGGGCTGACGAAGAGTCAAAGTTCATCAATTCTATGTCGAACCTGTCTCTTTCTCTGCCTTCGATTGTTATAGACTCCTCGAGGAAAAGTACCAGAGCATGAGGTTCCGACGAAAAGCTTCTGTTAACTCCATACCATATTTCAAGTCCGAAAGGCTGAGTTTTAGGATATGACTTGTAGTATGCGCGGATGGTTTGCGTGGTGTATTTTTCGTTCAGCATACCCATTATTGTGGAGTAACCGTCGGCAGCCGAAATCACGGTGTCGGCAAAATACTTTGAGCCATCTTCTAACTGCACACCCTTTGCAACGTCATCCTCAACTAAGATTCTCTCCACCTTTGACTTGTAACGTATTTCTCCGCCAAGTTCAAGATAACGTTTCGCGATGTTTCCTGAGAGGGCGGCAGAACCTCCGATTGGCCATCCCGCATCTCCAACGCTCAGCATTGATAGAAAAATTATTGGCACTATCACAGGCACTTCCTCTATGTCGTACTGAATGGTTGAGAAAGCCTTGCGAAGGAAGGGGTCAGAGAATTTTTGGGCGTAATCCTTCAAAGTGATTCTGCTATACTTCATCAAGGACCTCATAAGCGGCAGCATCTTCAACTTCGCCCCAGCACCCCCAAACATTGCGCCAAACACATCTTTACCCCTGAATTTACGAATTGCCTGAGTGAAATCAACGATTAATTTTTCATCGGCAGGCGAGAGGTTTTTCATGTGCTTCTCAAGCTTGTCGATGTCTGAATAGAGCGTGAGAGCTTTACCCGTCGGGTCTTCAACTTGAACAAACTCGTTAAAACCATAAGCGCCGTTTTCTTTTAATGCTCCAAGTTCCTGCCAAACTTGATTATATAATGATTTAACAGGCTTGATTGAAACACCAAAGACATTATGGACTGCATAATCAAAAGTGTAGCCGTTTCGTTTCCATGAGACGCAGACTCCACCCGGTTTGTTCTGCATTTCAAAGATTCGGGTTTTATACCCGTTCATTTGCCCATAACAACCCGTAGACAAACCAGCTAAGCCAGCGCCAACAATTATCATCGACCTATCTGCCATCCTCACACCTCAACGCCCTTTGCAGCATTATGCTTAAAAAACTATTCCACCTCACTAAAACAACTTTTCGACCTGCACCAGCAATAACGCATCCAAAACGGTAAATAGCTCTACTGTGGACTGACCGCTTTATGAACCGCATTTTCGTAATAAGTGTTCATCTTTCTTGTTGATGGAATTCTTAAATATCTGAGTATCTTTTTCCCTTGTGGTGATCAACACGTCTTCTGACTTATTGATAATTTTAACGCAAGTAGCTAAGGAAGACTACGCAAGCGAAGAATTAGAAATAGAACAAAACTTGGAACGTTTCAAATCTCTACTTTTGGAAATAGCAAGAGCCAAAAAATGGGATTTGGCAATTTGGGTTGAAGGCACCGCCGTGAGTGACTCTGAAAAAGTTGAGAACAACCTGAATTTACTGGAAAGGGGCAATCTGGTAAAGGGAAAAATGAAATTTACCGAACGGAACGCATACCGTGAATATCAACTGACTAAGAAAGGAACTGAACTGTTAAAGAAACTGCAAATCGAAACTTAATGCCCGCATTCTGTTTGCTTTTTAGATGTCTTCGTTAACTGTACCTTCTATGTTGGCCTCTCCACTTTTTACCAGCGAGGCAATAACATAGGTGTCTTCTTCTTATAACTCAAGTATTCTTGCCCGAACTCATTCGTTAGCTCAACTTCTTCTTTCCTTGAAATCAAATAGATGACTGAAACTATCAAAGGAGTTGAAAGCAAACAATACAACCCTGAGCATAAGAAAGAAAAACCTATGTGCGCCAACAATCCGCCAAAATACTGTGGATGCCTGACAATGGAATAAACTCCCGTTGTAACAATCTTCAAGGGTCTGTGTGTTTCAGCTACCTTCAATGTTGTCTCAGTTACGCCCTCAATTCCAAACCATGCGCCTACTGCAAAAAAGGGTGCAAAAATAACCAAGTGAATTAGTGGGATGGTTATTTTAAGAACTGGCAAGTGGACAATGAACTCCTGAAGTATCGGCATGGTGAATCTAGTTTGAGGGGAAAACCATATTCCGAACCAGAATATGAAAAAGCCCCATCCTGAAATGACGCCGTAAACGTCACCCATTTTTTTCCCTTTACTTTCACCGTATTTCTCCCCAAGTTTGAGATGCTCAAGTGACAAAAAGTACAGGGGCAACGTTGCAATGAAACCGAAAAGCGAAATAAAGAAAAAAATATACACTATGACACCTTTGCCTTGCCAATTGACTATATAGCTATGACTGAAACAGATATGTTTTTGCTGTGTCAAACTGGGCATGTGTTAACTGGCGTTGAATACGGACTTTGCTGGTGAATTTGGGGTTCGAACTTCTTTTTCGGCGCTGTTTTTCAAGAGTGTGTTTTTGTTTGTTTTACGTAAATTATAAGAAGTCTTGGAGTGCATGTAGTACTTGGAGTGAGTATGAAAGAGAGAAAGGCTGTTTGTTTTGCTCTCGTGGCGCTCATTTTTTTGGTTATAGTTAGCGTGGGTGAAGTCGCTCCTGTTGAAGCCTGTTATGGTCCCCACATAACTGCGGATATAGACAGAAACGAAGTGTACATAAACGAAACAGTCACCGTGAAAGGGCAAATCTGTCCTCCAGAACCAAACGTGACTATACGGGTAACCTTCACCAGACCCGACTACACGTGGATAGACCGGTGGGTCGTGCCTGACCCTGAAACAGGCGAATTCACCGTTTCCCAGTCTCTTGACATGGTTGGCTACTGGAACATCTTTCCCATACGCGGTCACATATGCGACAGATTATACGCAAACGTAACTGACCCCGCCGACCCGCTGGCTCCGTTGCCAACACCTTCCCTGCCGCCCTATAAGCCTAACATTTCCCTCGTAACCGTCGCGGCAATCTCCATAAGTGTCGGCGTGGTAACGTTTACAACGGGAAGGAGAAACAAAACCCGAAACATCAGTTCCCTGCGGCTGCTCGTTCAGATAGGCTTCGTCTTCATACTCTTCTTCGGCGTGTTCATTGACCACCGCGTCGTACCCGTCCCCGCCGAGCAAATCACGCCGCATGAGTACTTGGTGGTTACCGACGTGTTCGGTGTATCAATGCCCGATGGTTTCCCCATTCCCATGCTCGGCTGCTACTATCCCTGCGGAAAAATCGCCACTTGCGTTCTCTGGGAGCTGCAAGCGTACATATACCCGTTCTGGGACGCTGGACGCGGCTGGGGCGTAGACTACCTCTCCTCAGGCGCCATGCGGTTAGCCGTCGTCTTTGGCTCCGTGATCCTGCTGTCTGTTATTCTCGGGAAATTCTTCTGCGGCTGGTTCTGCCCCTTCGGCTTGGTGCAAGACTTAGTCAGCCGCTTCCGAAAAGTCTTCAAGATAAAGCACCGAAACTTTTCAGACAGCTTTAACGCGCGATTCCATCAGCTAGGCTACGTGATTCTCGCTCTCCTTATACTCCTCAGCGTATTCTTCGGCTCCCAAGCCCTAGCCGGCGCCCAACTGGTTCCAGGTACCGAAAAAGGCGGCTTCGTTTACAACTACCTCGCAGTTCCGTTCTGCCAAGTCTGTCCCGTGAAACCCCTATGCGTAATGCTGCAAACCTCAGTGGGACTCATGCGACCCGAATGGCTCACCGAATCAACAACAGGCGACTTCTACCAACTAGGTTTCTACTTAACATCGCTGAACCTGTTCGTGCTAGGCTTAGTCCTCGTAGCGGCGTTCTTCTACAGGCGAATATGGTGCAGGCTCTGCCCTCTAGGCGCTTTAATCGCCCTGTTCAACCGTTTTCCGCCCTTCAAATGGATCTCTGGCGTCCGCTTAGAAAAGAAGGAAGAGAAATGCACCAAATGCGGGGTCTGCAAGCGCGTCTGCCCGACTCAAGTTACTGAAATATACGACAAGAAAGGCGGCGACGTAACCGCTTCCAACTGCGTCTTGTGCTTGCGTTGCGTGGAAATGTGCCCGTACGATGAAGCCTTAAACTTCAAAGTATTTGGTAAAAACGTGGTTAAATCACGGAACTGGCTAGAACCCTAAATAAACATGAAACAAAGAGGTACGAGTGGAATGAACATGAAGAAAACGGCAACATTCGCTTTCGTTTTACTGCTGCTTTCAACAGCTACTACGTGCTTCGACTCAGTGAGTCCAGCGCA
>Ga0307423_1002051_pt1 | contig 11575 bp, 8 predicted proteins | sample SalMarWE160310MG_FD_202154 | JGI IMG/M metagenome (GOLD analysis project Ga0307423, IMG submission 202154) | Salt marsh sediment microbial communities from the Plum Island Ecosystem LTER, Massachusetts, United States - WE1603-10 | ecosystem: Environmental > Aquatic > Marine > Intertidal zone >...
CCCGGCGCGATCAGCACCAAGGCCCAGGGCGCGCGTTTCAGCCGGTAAAATCCGGATACCCGCTCGGGCGGAGTTCCCGAACCCAAAACCGCGCCCGATTTGCTGGTCAATATGGCTTGCAGGGTGCGCAAGCCCAACTCGTCTCCATTTTCGCCCAGGCGTGGCCCAAGGACCGGGGCCCCAGGCGTGCTGGTTAGCACAATGCCGGTTTCGTCCACCAAATAACCAGCGCCGTCTTGCCACCATGACATGGCTTCAATGCCCTGGAGCAAATATTTAAAAAGGATGGCTAGCTCCAAGCGGCCCATTGTTTGGCCGGCCTCATCGCGCAACTCAAAAATCATGGTAACGGTCGGCTGGCCGGCGCTGGTGTCAAGGCGGGGATTGGTAACCTGTGCAATCCGCACGGTATGAAAGCGCATGGCCCGGCCCATGCCCATGCCCCGGGACATGCGCTGGGCTCCAGGCCCCGGTCTGGGCTGGGCAGCGCCCCGCTCTTCGGCCTGGCTCCAAGACATCTTAACCCCGACCACTCCGGGTACCTTGGCCAGAAACTTTTCCCAGCCGGCCTTATCCAAGGGCAAATCTTCGGGCATACGGTTGATCAGGTTGATGGCCTCTTCCGGCAGCTCCAGCCGCATGTCTATAGTGTGGGCGACACGTTCAAGATTGAACAGGGCGGAAGTTATCCATTGCTGCTTCATTTGGTCGCGGGCAAAGTAGAATCCGGCCACGCTCAGGCCGATCAAGAGAACGGCCACGGGCAATAGCAGCCACACATATAGGCGCTGGCGCAGGGTGGTGAAGTGTATCAAATTTCGCCTTTCACGAATTGAACCTTTTCGGCTGATACATATGACCAATTTTAACACACCAGGCGGCGCGGAAAAGGTAATCAGAAACTATAGGTGCCGCTCTGGATTACATGCTAATATTTAAGACTCGCATCCCACCCGGCACCATCGGGATATCCATAAACTTACTGCGCCCCGGAAAGACGGATATTTAAATGAGCGAGGATATGGTAGCGCGGCCTTGGTATGGCGATTGGCCCGAAGGCATTCCCAAGTCTCTGGAAACACCCCGGCTGAGCTTGGGGGATTTGCTGCGTCAAACCGCTCGGGAGAAGCCGGATAACCGGGCCATTGTATTTTTGGATACGGTGGTCAGCTACCGCGAGCTGGACGAGATGGTGGACCGCTTCGCCACCGGCTTGGCCGGGCTGGGCCTGAAAAAGGGCGATGCGGCCGCAATAATGCTGCCCAACTCCCACCAATTCGTGGTGGCTTATTTTGCCTGCATGCGGCTGGGAGTGATCGCCACGGCCATCAACCCAACCTATAAGCCCTTGGAGGTGAAACACCAGCTCAATGACTCGGGCGCCAAGGCCCTTATCGTGCTGGATTCGGTGTTCGCCTCGCCGGCCAAGGTGCTGGCCGACACCGGGGTCCGCCATCTTATCGGCACCAACGTGGTTGACCTGTGCGGGTTCAGCTTTGTGAAACGCTTTTTGGGTAAGGCGCTGGGCAAGATACCTTCCGGCAAAATGCCGCCCCAGACCATAGCCTTCAGCAAGCTTCTGCAAAATCCGGCCTCGCCGCCCAAGGTTGAGATAGACCCCTTCGAGGATCTGGCCGTGCTGCAATACACCGGCGGCACCACCGGCACCCCCAAAGGCGCCATGCTCACCCACAGCAATCTGGTGGCCAACGCCCTGGCCTGCAAGGCTTGGCTGGGGGAATTGGGATCGGCGATGGGCGCGGTGGGCGTGCTGCCGCTCTTCCACATCTTCGCCATGACCTGCGTCATGAACATATCCGTGGCCACCGGCGCCTTCCAGCTTTTGTTCCCCAAGCCGCCGCTTGACATGAATGAATGGGCAGAGCAGATCCAGAAGTGGGGCCCGGGCTACAATATGATCATGCCCGGCGTGGCGGCGCTCTTCAACAAGATCAACAACACCGAGGGCCTGGAGCGATATGACCTGAGTTCATTGCGGCAATGCCTCTCCGGGGCCGGGCCTCTGCCGCGGGAGGTGCAGAAGGCCTTTGAGGCAAAAACCAACGCCATCGTGGTGGAAGGCTACGGCCTGAGCGAGACCTCGCCGGTGGTCACTGCCAATCCCTTCAAGATGCCCGGCGGCAAACCGCGGGTGGTGGGCTCCATAGGCATTCCCTTCATTGGCACGGAATTGAAAATCATGGACCTGGAGACAGGCGAAAAGCAGATGCCCTACGGCCCGGACGGCGTTGGCGAGCTTTGCGTCAAAGGGCCCCAGATCATGAAGGGTTATTACAGAAAGCCCGAAGAGACCGAGGCCTGCCTGCGGGACGGATGGTTTTACACCGGCGACGTGGGCTACATGGACGAACGCGGTTGGGGCTATATCCTGGACCGGGCCAAGGATCTTATCAAGCACCGGGGCTATTCGGTCTTTCCCGCCGAGGTGGAGAATTACCTCTACGCCCACCCGGACATCCTGGAAGTGGCGGTGATCGGCGTGCCTCACCAAAAGGTCGGCGAGGTGGTCAAGGCCTTCGTAGTGCTCAAGCCGGAGTCGGCGGGCAAGGTGACCCAGGAGGACATAATCGCCTGGTGCCAGGAAAACATAACCCACTATAAAGCGCCTACGGTCATCGAATTCCGCGAGGAACTGCCCAAAACCTTGGTGGGCAAGGTGCTGCGCCGTGTGTTGCGCGATGAGGAACTGAAGCAAACCGAGGGCGCGGCCTAGCCGCATGATGTAGTGAAAATGCCTGGTTCGCGCTAGCAGGCTGCTCAGGGAGCGGCCTGCTAGTTTATTATGGTGCCGGCGCGCCTGCTCAGGATTTTGGATTGAAGATCGATCCCCACTCTTAAGGCCCGCAGGCCCTGCACGCCGGGCATCTCCTCCAGTTCCAGGCGCTCTGCCTCGTCGTTCAGGAAGCCCTCGCTCCGTAGATATTCCAAATGGCGGCGTGTTTCAAGCATCTCGGTCGGCTGGCTATAGACAATGGCCACCCGCCCCGGTTGCGTGAGCCTCTCGCCCGAGCCCTTCACCACCGCCTTGTCCAGGCGGGAGCGGACGATTTCGTGACGGATGTCATAGGCGCCGTCAACGTCAAAACGCCTCTCATCGTAGCGGAAGCGGATGGATAGCGGCGAGTCCTGCACCAATATGAGATGGGCGGTGTCCAGGGGGAACTCCAGTTCCTGCTTTAGCTGCTCGGTGTGCCAGGCCAAGCCGCAGGCCACCATGATCTGCCACAGACGCAGGTTCTTGAGATAGAGGCGGTTGAAGCGTCCATCTTCCATCAGCGAGGCGCCCAGGTAGATGGTGTAGTCCACCCCGTCGGTGCGGTGGCGTTCGAAGTAATGCGGGAAGCTGCTTTGCAGGTTGCCTTCCTCCCAATCCAGGTAGGCGGCCAGGCGGTCGTTAAGCTTTGATACGCTGGCTTCGAACTTGCGCCGGCTTTGGTAGACTGTGCCCAAGGTGTGGTCCACTTTGGCGCGGTAAGCGACTACCGCTTGGCTCACATCAGGCCCCAGGTTTTCCAGGTCGTCGAAAATCGATTCCACGTCCTTGCTCAGGAAACTTACCACCATATATTCATCGCCGGTGCCCAGGCCGATGGATAGACGCCGGTCCAGTCTGTTTATCCGCGCAATCAGTTCATCCAGGATGGGTAGCGGACTTATTTCCGCGGCCCGCGCAACCACCTCGCGCGCCAGGCGCAGATGCTCACGCAGGTCCTCCTGGATGGCCCGGTTGCGTTCATCGGTGGAGCCGCGCACGTCGGTGGCGCCATACACCGGGTATACGTTTTTGAACACAATGGGTTCGATGTCGACTTGCCTGCCTGCCTGCCGGCGCATCAAATAGTCATGGGCTACCTGCCGGAAACGCCACTCAACCGCGGGATGGATGGCGGTGCACTTTTCTTTGATGATGGCTTGCACCTTGTGATCCATCTCATCAAGCGCGTTCTTGATGGCCAGGCTGAAAAGCGGCTGCAATTGGGTGAGCTGGAAAACGTCCATCACTGTGAAGTCATGCGGTCTGGAACTGTTCAGAGTGAAAGTCCCCACCAGTCTGCCTTGATAGTGTAAGGGGGCTATCAGAACAGAACGTATGCCCTCGGCAATAATCTCGTCCAGCCTGGGCAGGGGACGCGTTTCATTGGGCAGGTCCGGTATGCTGATGATCGCTTCGGACTTCTGTGCTTCATCAAAAAGGGTCCCGCGTATTTCGTTTAGAGACAATTCTCGCGAATCGCCAAAAAAGCAATTATGGTCGGCGCAGCAGCCGGCGTTCATTAACAGCAGCCGGTCATGCTGCAGAGCGCTGATGCCGGCCAATAGATCGGCCTTGCCGAACAGGGTTCGCAAGCGTTCCTGCAGGCGCAGGAAGCCGGTTCCGGTGACGATGGAATCCTGGTCGATGAGCTCCCTCTCCAAGGCTGAAACCACCTGGTTATGGGTCACCTCCACTGCCTGGACCACCGTGAAACCGGATAGAATGAAATTGTCTGGCGGTATGAGATCCTTCAGCACCTGGGGCTGGGCGATGTTGTCCAGTATGAATTGGCGTTCCTCCGGGCTGGGTTCCGGCGGCTTCTTTATCGCGGAAACCTCCATAAAACGGAAATCGAGATGGAACTGATAATGCCGGTCCAATCCGGTCTCCGGATCGCTGACAATATGAACCACCGGGAAATCCATGTGCTGCTGGATGTTATAGAATTTATTCAGAATGAATAGATAGGCCCGTACCACCCGGCCCTGGTTGAATTTGGCTTGATCCAAATTGCGGCGCGTACGGATGACTCCTTCCGGCGAAAGGAATAAACGCCGGAAAGTCGGCGAGAAGAAAAACGGCCGCATGGAAAATGGCGCCATGGATGCAAATGATTCTGTGTCCCAGAACACCGGAGGAAACATGGTGCTTAGGAGTTGGTTCATTTCCACAGTCCGTGACTCCAGAACCTTGAGGTCGGCGATGGGCTGGTTTAACTCGGGCACGCGCTTCAAGATACCTTCAAGGTCCACAGCCAAGGCAGGGGCGCCCTGACTGGGGGATTTTGCCATTTGGCGGAGATGGCGAATCAGCGGCTGCAGGCTGAGTTGGATGGTGAAAGGATATTGCTTTAATATTTTATCCATGGCGGCACCTTTGCAGATAAGCGCTGTCCGAAACCGTAAATATACTCGCCGGTAAACTATAGCTTATCACATGGCGATAAACGGGCCAGCGGAATGCATGAAGTCCGTAAATCAAGACTCCAAACATGAACCCAGCGTGCTAGGATTAAGGTCAGTTCAAGGGTCGATTGTTTTGATTGATTGCCCGCACAATGGGAGGGAGTCATGGCTGAAAAGGAAGACATCAGCCTCAAACACAAAGAGGAACTGCTTTTTGAAGAAAATCTGCCGGAGTTCAACCGGCTCAAGGCCGCAGGCAAGGCGCCGGATCTGCGTCAGGCCAACCTTTCAGGCTTGGACCTCAGGAAAGCTGATCTGAAGGGTCTCGATCTCACCGGCTGTTATCTCCGCGGGACCAACCTGTGCGGCTTGGACTTGACCGGCTGCAATATGCAGGGCGCCAGCCTCAAAGGCGCATTGGTCAGCGGCGCCTTGTTCCCCGCAAAAGTCTCGGCCGAGGAGATAAGGTTATCCCTCGATCATGGCACCCGAATCCGAACGGGCAGTTAAAACCCAGAGGATAAGCGCCGCCTGGTACTCATGACGGAAGCGGTGAGGCTTTTGCGGACAATCGCCGGAGAGCGGGCGGGCGATAAATAGGATTATGTTTTAATCATCATGGAGGGCGCGCGCATGAGCCCTAAGCCAAGGGTGTTGGTTACCCGCGAGTTGCCGCCGGCGGTGATGGAGTTCTTGCAAGCCAGCTTTGAACTAACCGTCAACCCCCACGACGGGCCCATGCCCCGGGAAGAGCTGCTAAAGGCGCTGCCCGGCCATGCCGGGCTCTTGCCTCTTTTGGTGGACAAGATCGACGCCGAGTTGTTGGATGCGGCCGGTGGCAGCTTAGGCATAGTGGCCAACTACGCGGTGGGCTACAACAACATAGACCTGGATGAGGCCACCAAGCGGGGCGTGGCGGTGAGCAACACCCCTGACGTCCTCACCGACAGTACCGCTGATTTGGCTTTGGCCTTGATGCTGGCGGTGGCCCGGCGAATGGTGGAGGCCGACGGCCTGACCCGGCCGGGGCGCTTCCCCGGTTGGGGACCCATGTTCATGCTGGGGACGGACCTGCACCACAAGACCTTGGGCCTCATCGGCATGGGGCGCATCGGCCGTGCGGTGGCCCGGCGCGGGCGGGGATTTGACATGCGCGTGCTATATCACCAGCGTAACCGTTTGGACCCGGAGCGGGAGCGCAGGCTTGCCGTGGAGTATCGCGACCTGGAGCATCTCCTGGCAGAGTCCGATTTTATCTCCCTGCATATACCGCTTACACCGGACACCCGCCGCATGATCGGGCAGCGCGAACTGGGACTTATGAAACCCAGCGCCTATCTGATCAACACCGCTCGGGGGGAGGTGGTTGACGAGACCGCCTTGGTGCGGGCGCTGCAGACCGGAGCCATCGCCGGCGCGGGCTTGGATGTTTATGAGAACGAGCCGGAGTTGCATCCAGGTTTGGTAAAGCTATCCAACACCGTACTAATCCCCCATCTGGGCAGCGCCACTTTGGAAACCCGCACCAATATGGGGCTGGTAGCGGCCAGGAACCTGCGGGCCTTTTTGCTGGAGGGGCGCAGACCGCCCAATTGCCTGAATCCCCAGGTGCTGGACCAGAAATAGGCAGTGGCTGACAGGCCTAACGGATTAAGGTATTAAAGTCGGCGTGGTGCCGGCTGCGCCCGGAACCTGGACCGGCCGGGCGCCTCGCGGCCGACGCGACGATCATCGTGCTCATTCCTGATATCGCGACCTTCCTGCCCGGCCTGAGATACGATAACTTTCCTTGCGGAATCGCTGCGCTAGGGGCTCGTAGCCCTCGGCGCGGGGGCTCAGTCATGGTATTCTGCTCAATTAGCAGGTGTATTATCCGTAAAGGGCGGAGGAATCATGACCACCCTTGTCATAGCGGTAAGCGTGTCCCTTGTGGTGTCGGCTTTGTGCTCCCTGTTGGAGTCGGTGCTCTATTCCACCAGGCTCATCACCCTGGAGGCTGCGGTTCATAGCGGAGTAGTCAAAGCCAAGCAGATGAAGCGGCTCAAGGCGGAAGTGGATAAGCCTTTGGCCGCTATCTTGATCTTCAACACTGTGGCCAATACTGCCGGTGCGGCCTTGGCCGGCTGGGCTGCCGGCCAAGTGTGGGGCGCGGGCTCGCTTTGGGCCTTTTCCATATTCTTCACGATGGCCATTCTGTTTTTTTCCGAGATCATCCCCAAGACCGTGGGCGCGGTTTATTGGCGCATTCTTTGGCGGGGCTCGGTGGCGCCTCTCCAGGTGATGGTGATTCTGGTGAGGCCGCTGATCTGGCTGACCCAGCTGGTCACCCGGATTATCACCCGGGGTAAAGCCAAAACCCCAAATATCAGCGAAGAAGAGATCCTGGCAGCGGCCAAGATGGGCGCCAGCGCCGGGCAGATAAGCAAGATGGAGCATGAACTCATACACAACATCATCGGTCTGGAGCAAGTGCGCGCTGGAGATATCATGACGCCGCGCACGGTGCTGGTGACCGCTAGGGCCGATATGCCGCTTAAACAAGCACGGCAGGAAGCCAGGGCTTGGTCCCATACCCGGGTTCCCTTGGTGGCTGACGGCCCGGAAGACGTGGTGGGTTATGTGATTAAGGACGAGGTGTTGTCTGTCGCAGCGGATGATTCCGCGGCGACCTTGGCCAAGTTGGCCAAGAGGGTGCGCTTCGTGCCACCCTCGGCCAACGCCTTGGACCTGCTGCAATCTTTCCTCGTGCGGCGCGAGCACTTGTGCCTGGTGGTGGATGAGTATGGCGGCATCATGGGTATCATCACCCTGGAGGATGTCCTGGAGTCGCTGGTGGGATCCGAGATCGTGGACGAGCACGAAACCGTGGCCGATCTGGCTGAACTGGCCCGGCACCGGGCCCAGGCGAAACTGAATTTACCTGAAGACCAATAACGTGTGGCTGAAGCGGGGTATTTAAAATGACGGAATACGATCTGGACGTTTTGGTCATCGGCGGCGGCGGCAGCGGCGGCTTTACCGCCGCCACCACGGCGCTTAAAAGCGGGGCCAAGGTTGGCATGGTGGAGGCGGGCCGTTTGGGCGGGCTCTGCATCCTGGCAGGCTGCATGCCCAGCAAGTCGCTCTTGCACGATGCGGCCGATCTTTATAAATCCGGCGTTGCGGGCCGGGAAGCCTATGCCAAGGTAATCGCCCGCAAGCGCGGCGTGGTGGATGCACTTGCCGGCAACCGGGTGCAGGCGGTGGCGGCCAAGGAGAGGGAGGGCCTTTTGGTCTATCAAGGCCGCGCCCGCTTTGTGGATCCGCACACGGTGGAGGTGGAAAGCCGGAAGATCAGCGCGGCCAAAATGGTGATCGCCACGGGCAGCGCCGAAATATTGCCGCCGGTGAAGGGACTGCAAGAGGCGGGCTATCTGTTCAGCGACGGCCTCATGGAACTGCAGGAGTTGCCCAAGTCAATGGCAGTCCTGGGCGGCGGCACCATTGCCCTGGAGTTGTCCCAATATTTGACGCGTATGGGCGTGGAGACCCATGTGATCCAGCGCAGCTCTCATCTCCTCAGCAAGGAAGATCCCCGTATCGGAAAGCTCTTGGAGGAGTGTCTCGTCCAGGAGGGCGTGCGAGTCTATACGGACACTGATTTAAAGAGCATCGCAAAGGGACCACAAGGCAAAACGGTTTATTTCGAACACCAAGGGCAAAGCAAGCGGATAACGGTGGAAGAGATTTTGGTGGCTTTTGGCCGCAAGCCGGGCAGCGAAGGTTTGGACCTAGAGGCGGCCGGGGTGAGGGCCGTAAAAGGCGCGGTCCAGGTGGATAAGCAGATGCGCACCAGCGTGCCCCATATTTTCGCGGCCGGCGATGTTACCGGTCAAAAAATGGTGGTTAACCTGGCGGTGCTGCAGGGCGAGATCGCCGGTCACAACGCAACTAGCGATTACGCCAGAGAGATTGACGACAGCGTGCTGCCCTGGGCCATCTTTACCGAACCGGAGATTGCCCGGGTGGGCCGGGGCAAATTCGAGTGCGAGAATAAAGGCCTGGATTTCGTGGAGGCCGACTATGACCTGGGCGGCATGGGCGTGGCCCGCACCTACCCCCAGGCGCCGCAGGGTTTCATGACCATGCGGGCGGAAAAAGCCACGGGCCGCATCTTGGGCGCGGATTTGGTGGCGCCCCACGCCTCGCTCATGATCCACGAGGTGGCGGTGGCCATGCGCTTAGGTGGCACCGTCCAGGACATCGCGGATCTGCCCTACATTCATCCCTGCTTGGCAGAGTTGGTCAATCTCTGCGCTTACCGGCTGGCTAAAATGGTCAAGCGCTGAGCCGAGCGTGTTCCCATGCAAAAAATTAAGCCCCGCTCTGCTTGAGCGGGGCTTTGGTTTCATAAGCCAAAGGTGGCGGACTAGTTGGCCTTGGCTAGAGCGGCGGGGTCCACGCCGAGAGCCACCAAACGGCTGCGAACCATATCCAGGGAGCTGGGATCGGGCGGTTGAGCCACCGCCTCAGTGTAGGATTTAATTGCCGCTTCCTTTTGGCCCGCAGCCTCCTGCACCCTGGCCAGATCCAGGCGGTATGAATTGCGCAGAGTCTGTCCAGCCTCTTTCATGGCGCTCTGGTAGGCGTTGGCAGCCTCGGCGTATTTTTTCTGCCCTTCAAGACTTAGGCCCAGGCTATGCCTAACCAGGGGGCGCATGGCCGTGGGAAGGGTTGTTTCATCGCAAAGCTCGCTTAGAACTTTTTCCGCATCGGCATATTTGCCCTTTTCCACCAACAGGTCGCCCAGGGCCAAACGGGCCTGGATGCCGGCTGGGGTGGATCCGTATTGATCCACCACCTTAGCCAGGCTTACGCGGGCCGCCTTTTCCTGAGCCGGGTCGGCTTTGCCCTCAACCGCCTTGGCATAGTTTTCAAATGAACTGGCCAGGGCTTCGGACGCCTGGTCCTGGCGGTGCTCCATATAGGTGCCGATTCCCACCCAGGCGCCCACCGCCAAGATCAAGCAGACTACCACCCCAATAAGCAGCTTGGCGTTATTCTTGGACCAAACCACAGCCCTTTCGGAAAAGGTGAGGAACTCGTCGGGCTTCTTGAGGAGCTTTTTGCGGTCGATTTTAGCCATGCGCGATTTCCCTTCTGCTTAAATATCTCGGGCGAAGGCAGCCGCGCCCAAAAGCGGGGCGTCGTCGCCCAACTGGGCCAGCCGGATATCCACCCGTTCAGGTTTCACCAGATGCAGGCGCTCTCCCAGAGCGGCGGCGGCGGCGGCGGTCATAAGCGGCCAGGCATGAGCCACGCCGCCTCCGATGATGATTAGATCCAAACCCGTGAAGGTCACCACATTGGCAAACGCCGCGCCCAAGGCCCGGCCTGCGCGGTCAAAGAGCTCTTGCGCGAGTTCATCGCCCGCGTGAGCTGCTTTGGCGAGGTCCGTGACTTGAGAGTCCCTGTTTAGTCCGGTCTCCCGGCCTGCATCCAGGGCCTCGTGCAGCATCCCCAATAAGCCGGTGGCCGAGGCATATGACTCCACGCAGCCCTTGGCTCCGCAGCCGCAAGGCCTGCCGCCGCTAATCGCCAAGGTGTGGCCCAACTCGCCGCCGGTGCCCAAGGGGCCGATCACCAGCCGGCCGCCGATGATGAGGCCGCCGCCCACCCCGGTGCCCAGGGTGAAACAAGCCATGTCGCGGCCCTGGCCTGCGCCGAAATGGTGCTCGCCCAAAGCGTAGCAGTTAGCGTCGTTTTCCACCACCGCCTTGAGGCCCAAGGCCTTGCCCGCCTCCCGGGCCAGAGGGAAGCCATTCCAGGCCGGCAGATTGGGCGAGCGGAGCACCACCCCCTCGGGCCTTTGAAGCACGCCGGGGCTGGCCACACCAACCGCAGCCGGGCGCGGGCCCTGGCCGCCAAGTTTCTCCACCGCCTCGCATAAGCTGCGCAGCCAGGGGCCGGTGCCTTGGTCCGCCCGGGTGGCGAAACGCTCCCGCTTGAGCAGGCCGCTTTCGCCCACCAATCCCACCTTGGTGTTGGTGCCGCCCAAGTCTATGCCCAGCCAGGCTTTGGTCATAGGTCGGTCCTACTTGCCGTCGCGCACCTCGTCTTTGATACGCTTCACATGGCCGCGGCCCATTCCCTTGACCTCGCAGCCCAACTCGAAATAGCGGCGAATTTTGACGTCGTCCAACACGCCGAAGCAATCAACCACGGCCAGGGGGCCGCCGGCCTTTTCCACCACCCACTCGGGTTCCAGTTTCAGGTATTCCTCGTGGCGCACGGCCAGCACCACGGCGTCGGCGTCTTTTAGGCTCTCGGCCAGGTCCTGCGAGACGCGCAGGGAGTTGAGTTCTTCCTGGTTGCGGAAGAAGCGGCCCCGGCTCTTGCCCGGCGAGGGATAGGT
>Ga0307423_1002053_pt1 | contig 11570 bp, 12 predicted proteins | sample SalMarWE160310MG_FD_202154 | JGI IMG/M metagenome (GOLD analysis project Ga0307423, IMG submission 202154) | Salt marsh sediment microbial communities from the Plum Island Ecosystem LTER, Massachusetts, United States - WE1603-10 | ecosystem: Environmental > Aquatic > Marine > Intertidal zone >...
GCCATTTAAGTTCCCACGGCATACCAGCCATAACATCCACAGCATCAGCGCCGCCAACGCCAATGGCAATCATTCCGAGCCCGCCTGCATTTGGTGTGTGTGAGTCAGTTCCGATCATCATCCCACCCGGAAACGCATAATTCTCTAAAACAACCTGATGAATAATTCCAGCTCCTGGTTTCCAAAAACCAACTCCAAATTTTTGCGATATGCTTTCAAGAAAATCGTAAACTTCTTTGTTTTCTGTATTTGCTCTATTAAGATCATCCACAGCGCCGACTTGTGCCTGAATTAAGTGATCACAATGAACAGTTGAAGGAACTGCGGTAGTTTTTCTTCCTGCAGACATAAACTGAAGAAGCGCCATTTGTGCTGTTGCATCCTGCATTGCGACACGATCAGGAGCTAGCTCAACGTAATCTTTTCCGCCGGAATATTCTTTTGCGGCTTTATCGTAAAGATGAGTGTATAAAACTTTTTCCGCATACGTAAGCGGACGATTGACAACTTTTCGTATTTCGGAAAGTTTGTTTCTGTAGTTATCATAAACTTTTTTGATCATATCAATATTCGCAGTCATTGTTTTCCTCTGAATAAAATTCTTGAATTATTTTTTAAATATTAAACAAAGATAAAAAATTATTAACGGAATTGCTTAATTTTAAGCTAATATCTGTTTTAGAGCACAGTCTTTGTATGTAAAAATTACCCAGCAATTCACCCATTTTACCGGTTGAATTCAGGACTCCCATATTGTTAATTCCAGTTCAACAAAATCAGCCAAAATTAGCTTAAAATTTTAAGAATTTGTAATAACATTACTGGTCTACTATTTGCCTACGTAAATACAACAATGAGAGCATAAAAAAAGAAAAAAATGAGCAATATACAATCAATCTTAGCACTTGGATCAATATTTATATTGTCAATAACATCAATGAGTTTTAATAGTGCGCTTTTGCAAACCAACACTGTTGAAATAGAAAATAAAGTGTATCTAACAGCTTTTTCTTTAGCAGATGATATGATTGAGGAAATGAAAGGAAAAGCTTACGATGAAAATACACTGACCTTTCCGACTGTTAATCGTGCAACTTTAACTCCTACCGGTTCGCTGGGAAAAGAAGGTGGAGAAACATATCCTTACTTTGATGATGTTGATGACTATAATAACTTTTCAAAAGATGCTGACGCACCGCACGCAGAAAGTTATCACATCGCTCTAAAAGTTTATTATGTATCAGAAACAGATCCCAATGTAACAAGCAGCACTCAAACTTTTGACAAACGAGTTGATGTAACAGTCAGCAGTCCTTATTTAAATCATAACGTACTTTTATCATTTGTATTCACACATAAATAATATGGCAGTAATAACAGACATACTTGGTTCAACTTTTATCGGCGGCTTACTTTTGTTGCTGATTTTGAAGCTAAACCTATTCGCATCAAGTAATGGAGTTTCATCGGACAATGAATTGAAACTGCAGCAAAACGCTAAAACTCTTGCTGAAATAATTGATTATGATTTTAGGAAGATGGGATTTAATTATTCTGGAACTTCAATTTTAGCAGCAGATTCGGGCAGAATAAAGTATATGGCACCCTTAACTTATTCAGGTTCTGTAGATACAGTTGAATATTATGCAAGTGATTCAACTAAGGCACTTGGATCTGAAAATCCCAGCGATGTAGTGCTTTTTAAAAAAATAAATGGAGTACAGCAAGGCGGCCCTTCATTAGGATTAAGAAAAATTAAATTTACTTATTTAGATCAGTATAATGTTGTTACAAATGTTCTTGCAAATATTAAATATATAAAAGTAGAATTATGGGTTGAATCTGAAATAAGAGAGATGGACTCTAACTTTGTCAACCCGAATCATCCATATCTGTTCACCTATTGGGAAATGAAAATTAATCCAAGGAATTTATAATATGGGAAAGATGGCACTTATTTTAACGTTGGGGATGTCGGTTATAATATCATTCTTTGTATTGCGCCTTAATTCAAATACAAGGGAAGGATTAGGAACGACAATTAATATGTATGAAAATACTCAGGCCCGCTTAATTGCTAATTCGGGAGTAGAAATTTATCTCCAAAAAATGAGAGTGAATAAGAATCTTACCAGTGGAACATTTCCAAATAATACAGGAATTGATGGAACTTATGATATTTACATTTCTGGACCCGATACTAATTTAACCATCAGATCAGTAGCGCATTATATGGACGTAACACATGAAACCATAGTTAAAGCAAGAAGGGATCCTATAGCATTCCCAACTGCTCCTGCAGCATTATATGTTTCAACAGCGGCTATGCAGAATGTTAAGATGGGGGGAAATTTTACAGTTAGTGGATGGAATCACGATAAAAATGGAAATTTGGTAAGTAAAACAAATAATACCGTTCCAGGGATTTTAGTAGATAATAATGCTGATAGTGTGGCTATAGTTGACGTGTTAAAAAAGAATACTGCAAATAATATTACAGGAAAAGGCGGCGGCACACCAAATGTAGCAGTTCACGATTACAACATTGATTGGGCTGGTATTTCTAATACAATTGCCTTTTCTGCTGATGCAACTCTTGGCTCTGGAACTTATAATGGAGGAACATTTGGAACTTATAGCAGTCCTCAAATTACAATGATAAATGGTGATGCAACTTTTAATGGCAATCTTTCAGGTTCGGGAATTTTAGTAGTAAATGGCAACTTAACCATTAGGGGTACATTTAATTATACTGGAATGATAATAGCCTACAAAGAATCAACAATTCAAACAGAATTGAATGGTAATGGAACAGTAATAGGATCACTAATAGTTTCAGGAAATTCTGTTGATATGAATATCGCTAACGGTACCTTTAGTGCTTTGTACAGTACTGAAGCCCTTCAGAATTCTGCATTAAACTTGAAATCATCACGTTTTCAAATAGTGAGCTGGTGGGAATAAATTTTTAATCAAATCATTTACCTTAAGCCCTAACAATTAATGTTAGGGCCCTTTTATTTCTTTTTCCTTATTCTCTAATCAGAAAAAGCAATTTCATTTCTACCAAATCAATATTCCACTTTTCTCTATTTCATTTTTCCTTTGATTATAGACCATTTTGAAAACATTTTTTAAAAAACCACTTATTTAGTAAAAATTTGAAGCTTCTTTCCGTAAATATTAATGATAATTGTACAATGTACCAGATTTCTGTAATATTTTCACAAATTCAATTATTTACAAATCCAAAATTTTAGCTTCTTAAAAGGCTACTTTTATTGATTACAGCCTCTGAGGATAATTTATTTAATAACTTAGAGTTAACGCGTCATTTTTGGTATGGTCTTTGAAAAATTCGACCGACTATTAAATAAATAGGAGTTAAAGATGAGTGGTAAGGCAATTCTGCTTGTGATGATGGGATTTAGTTTGCTGTTTATTATGGCAGGAAATTTTTGGAATGGAGTTTCTGGAAGGATGACCGACAACTACGTTGATTATTTTAACAAAACAACCTCCCATAATATTGCCATTAGCGGAGCTAATATGGCAGCTAACGAAATTTTTTTAGATCCCACCTGGACTTCGGGTTACAATAACCTGGATTATCAGAAGGGCAAACTTTATGTTGCAGTAAATATTTTAGATGCTTTTAAAAATACCAGACAAATTTATTCTATAGGAATTTTCAACCATGATACAAGTCGTGTAAAAGTAACTTTTGCTCCAAGTAAGTTTTCAAAATTTGCTTATTATTCTGTTAGTGAAGGTGGTAATATCTGGTGGACTAAACAAGATACTGTCTGGGGTCCATTTCACACTCAAGGAGATTTATTAGCATTTCAAAAACCTTCGTTTTATGGAAAAGCTACTTTCAAAGGCAAAATTGATTATTATACTAATCAAAAAACTGATGCGCCATATTTTCATGGTGGCTTTGAACAAGGAGTTGATCTTCCTATGCCTGCCGATGGAGTTACTGCATTAGTAGCTCCTGCAAAAAGTAGTGGATTATATTTTGATGGAACTAAAACGCAAACACAAACAGTAACAACAACGGATAGAAGAGGAAGAACTAGAACTACAACTACAACAATACCAATGACTGATGTTTATATGCAATTCCAGGGAGACTATCTTTTATACAGATATACAAGTTCAGGAGCTTATACGGATACTGCATATTTACCAACCGCTGCCGCAAATGGATTAATTGTAATGGATAAAGGCAACATACATATGCAGGGCACTGTAAGCGGAGCCTATACTGTTGGCTGCACTGGCTCATCATCAACTGGGACTGTATATCTTGATGATGATATTGTTTACCAGCATAACCCAAAAACAGATCCAACCTGCACTGATATGCTTGGAATAGTGACACAAAATAAGTGTCTAATAACAGATAATACAGCCAATAAGAGTGATATAAATATTAACGCTTCAATATATGTTCAGGACAGTGGTTTTGGAGCTGAGAATTATTCTACAAGACCAGTTAGCGGGAACATAAATCTGGTCGGTGGAATAATCCAGGATACTCGACAAGCTGTAGGTACATTTAATGGCAGTACAGGTAAATATCTCAGTGGGTTTGCAAAACAATATAGATATGATGACAGATTTTTGGTTGCCTCTCCTCCATATTTCCCAGGTACTGGCGGATATGAAATTGTTTCCTGGTATGAATAATACTGCTCTGTAATTTCTAATTTTAAACCCTCACAGAATGTGAGGGTTTTTTATTTTGGTGCTTAATTTTTGCATAAAAATCCTAATTTCATTTCTACAACCGATTGCAGGTAATTATTACCGACATTTATCGTTGACAAAAAAGTATCCCGTTAATTAGACCATTTATTCATCACATCAAGTGGTGTAAACTTTGTAGAACTCTTCTTACTAAAAATTTCAGGTATTCTTATGTCAACCAATATACAATCTATGCTTTCACTTGGAGCCTTACTTATTTTCAGTCTTATCTCTTTAAGATTTGATGGTGCAGTCTTGGAGAATACAGGTGTTGAAGTAGAAAATAAAGTTTACTTGACAGCATTTTCTTTAGCCGATGATCTTCTGGAAGAAATAAAACAGAAAGCCTTTGATGCTAACACAATACAATTTCCTATTACAAATCCTGCCGGTTTAACTGATTATCCTTTAGGACCCGGAGCTGGTGAAACATATCCTAATTTTAATGATATAGATGACTTCAATGGTTATAGCAGAGGTGTTGATGAACCACATGCAGAGAAATATGTGGTTTCTTCAGAAATATATTATGTCGGAGAAGATACGCCTGATGTTAAGAGCTCAACCCGAACATTTTACAAAAGAGCGGATGTAACTGTAACAAGCCCATATTTAAAAAGCTCTGTAAAACTATCATTCATTTTTACACTTAAATAAGCTTATGAATATCTTAATTGACTTAATGGGCTCATCATTTATCGGTGGTATGGTATTGCTCTTAATCCTTAAGCTTAACATGTACGGCAGCAATCAGCGTTTCGTATCTGATTCTGAATTACAGCTTCAGCAAAATGCAAAAACACAAGCAGAAATCCTTGATTATGATCTAAGAAAGATTGGTTATAGATGTGATAGCACGGCAATCGCTGTTGCCCAGGAAAATAGAATAACTTATTATGCTGATATTGATAGGAATGGAACCATTGATGTTATTACATACTTTACAGACACAACAGCAAGCAGTGGAACAACTAATCCAAATGATGTGGTTCTGTGCCGGGTTGTTAATTCAGATACATTAAAAGGCCCGTCCTTAGGACTTGTGCGAATTAAATTCTCATATCTTGATTCAAAAGGCGCAGTAACAACATTACTCTGGAACATAAAATATATAAAAACTGAGTTGTGGGTAGAAACTATCGAACCAGTTGAGTCAATTTTTACTAAAGCAGACCATCCCTATCCTTTTACATACTGGGAAATGACAATTAATCCGAGGAATATATAATGGGCAAATCAATTTTACTTATTACAATTGGTCTTTCAATGATTATTGGATTTATAATATTAAAACTAAATGCAAACTCAAAAGAAGGACTTAGTGTAACTGTTCATCAGTTTGAAATTACACAGGCAAGGCTAATAGCAAACTCGGGTATTGAAACTTATTTAGAAAAAATGCGAAGAAATAAAACTCTTTCAGGAGATTATTTAGATAGACCTTTATTCGGTGGTTCTTATGATATCCATATTTCTGGTCCAGATTCAAATTTGATCATTCGCTCAGTAGGTAATTTTGATGGTGTTACACATGAATCAATTGTGAATGCAAAGAGAACTCCTCTTCAATTACCACCTGTATACGGCTCTTTATTTGTATCCTCAACAAATCTTTCTCTTAATTTTAATGGTAACATGCTTATTGATGGTAATGATACGAAGACGGACGGCTCAGCCGGCACAGGAGCCCCTTTGCCAGGAATTGGTGTTGATAGCCCAAACGATAGTTCATTTATTATAAATAATTTAAAGTCAAAAATAACTAAGGATATTTTAGGATTAGGTGGTGCTCCAAGTGTTCGAACTGTTAATGATGTTGTAGATTGGAATGAAGTAACACAAAATCTAATTTTTGGAGCTGATTTAACTCTTCCCGCAGGTACTTATACTGCACCAATGGAATTTGGAACTACAGCCAGTCCAAAAATAACTTACATAACAGGTGATGTTACATTATCAGGTAAATGTGATGGCGATGGTATAATGATTATTAATGGCAATGTGAACATGGCTGGACAATTTACTTACAGAGGAATAATAATAGTTTACGGTCAATCTACAATAGACACAAAGATTGCTGGAAATGGCGGAATTTATGGCAGCACAATTTTAGTCGGTTCAAGTGTAAATATTCAGGCTACTGGAAATTCTTCTTTTTATTATAGTTCTCAAGCAATTGAAAATGCAAAAAATAATCTAAAATCTTCAAGATTTAGTATCATTAGCTGGTGGGAATAATTTTATTATTTAGATGCGAGAAATAACTGGGGGACCATTATAATTTTTAAATCGTCATATCTGGCATATTCTGCTCTTTATTCATAATTTTATGCAAGAAAAAAGGTTTTAACTTTGAAAGAATCAATTTTATTAATTGATGACGAATTAACTTATCTGGAATTACTGAAAAGTATTCTTGAGAACGAAGGATACAGTAATGTAATTACTGAATCCAATCCTTTAAATGTTCCTCATATTTTAAAAACTCAAAAGATAGATCTTATTTTATTAGACATTTATATGCCGCAAATGAACGGCATTCAGCTTCTCGAAAAAATTAGTCCCGAATATCCAAATATTCCAGTTATAATTGTTACAGCCGTTGATGATAAAGATATTGCACTGGAAGCAATAAAGTTTGGTGCTTACGAATTTATAATAAAACCTCCAGATACCGATCGTTTGCTTTTAACAATAAGAAGAGCAATTGGATACAAGCTATTAGAAAAAGAAAGAGATATTTTAAGAGCAGAATATATTTCGGATAAAACTAAAGAAGATAATTTTAAAGATATAATAACTTCTTCAGATACGATGTACAAGGTTTTTAATCTTGTAGAAATTTTTGCACCTACGAATGAAACAATTCTAATAGTTGGAGAAACAGGAACAGGTAAAGATCTTATTGCAAAAAAAATCCACGATCTTTCACCGAGAAATGAGAATCCTTTTGTTGCAGTTAATCTTGCTTCAATTTCAACTACATTGTTCGAAAGTGAATTGTTTGGTCACGTTAAGGGATCTTTTACCGGAGCAGATACTGATAAGATGGGATATTTTGAATCTGCAAATAAAGGAACAATTTTTCTGGACGAGATTGGAGAATTACCAAAAGAACTTCAGGGAAAACTATTACGCGCAATTCAGTATAACGAAATTTTTAGAATCGGTACATCACAACCTATCAAATTAGACATAAGGATTATCGCTGCAACTAATAGAGATCTTGCAGATGATGTTAATAAAGGAAATTTTCGCGCAGATTTATATTATAGATTAAATCGAGGCCATATTAGCCTGCCACCATTACGCAAGCGAGGTAATGATGTAATTCTTCTCGCTAACTACCTCATTAAAATTGCAAATGCAAAGTATAATAAAAACGTTATCGGGCTTACGCGTGAAGCCATTGCTCAACTACGGCACTATTTTTTCCCGGGAAACATTAGAGAGTTAGAAAATATAATATTCAACTCTGTCGTTCAATCAATTGATAATGAGCGATTAACCAGTGTTGATATTCCCCTTTTATCTGAGCAAGATGAAAAAATACTTATTGATTCTGAAATTATGATTTCACTTGATGAGGCTGAAGGAAAACATATCATTAACGTAATGAGTATGGTGAATAATAATGTTAGAAAAGCGGCGGCGGTCTTAGGTGTTAGTGAAAGGACATTACAGCGAAAGATAAAAAAAATCAAAGAAAAGTAGGTCAATTTTATACCTTAACGAATAATTTTACTCCAAATTTGTCGCTATAAATTCTTCAATAAAATCCATCCTCCCAAAACTCCATTTTTAAGTAAAATTCTAATAGAAAATATTATTCCCTCATTAGCACAAAAGTTGCATATATAATTAGGGAGTGAATTTTAATTCCCGCTTTGTTTTAATGATAATTTATAAAAAAGGATTACACAATGAAGGACACATTATCAGGTTCTGGTCTGATAGAGGATTTTGACTATGGAAGGGTTTTTGCAAAAGAAAGAAAAAACGATTTTTTAGTTATAATGAAAATAATTATCGCTTCTTCTTTTCTTTTTGGAATTGCTGTTTTGATTTTTTAAGAATTAAATGGCAAAATCGTCATTTCTTATCAGTAACAAAATTGCTGAATTAGGAACGATTAAAAATTTTTCTTTTTCAAATTCTATTTCAAACGCTTCTTTCCTTAAAAATATTGCCAAATCACCCTGCTTCGCCTGCAATGGAATATATTTTACCTGCTCATCTTTTTCTTTCCATGGTTCATCCTCAGATTGAGCTGACGTTGCATAACCAGGACCAACTTTAATTACATATCCACTTTGAATTTTTTCTTTTTCAGAAACTCCGACGGGCAGATATAAACCGCTATTGGTTTTATTTGAATCTTCTTGTGCTCTAATTAATACTCTATCGCCAACTACTATAAATTTTTGAAGGTTTTTAATATTTACATTCATTTAATACTCATTTTATTTCACTTGTAAAAATAACAATTTCCACTCTAATTAACTTTTCGATTAGAATTTTTATTCGATAAATTTGAAACAAGTAAACAATAAATTAAGATTCGAATGAGCAAAGATTTTTGGAATAAAAGATATTCAGAAAAACAATTCGCTTATGGAACACTGCCAAATGATTTTTATAAGGAACAAATTAAAAAACTGAAATCTGGTAATGCACTTTTTCTGGGAGAAGGTGAAGGCAGGAATGCTGTCTATGCTGCCAAATTAGGCTGGCAGGTCGATGCCGTTGATTTCAGCACATCTGCAAAAGAAAAAGCGTTGAGACTGGCTAAAGAAAAAAACGTTGAAATAAATTACAAAGTTGTTGATTTGGAGAATTTCCAACCCAAGGAAAGTTATTATGATCTTGTTGTGATGATATTTTTACATTTACCAGATGTTTTAAACCAGAAAATATTTAACGATTCCATTTTATCTCTTAAATCAAAAGGAAAATTAATTATTGAAACTTTCAATAAAGAACAAATTAATAATTCTTCAGGCGGACCAAAAAATCCAGAACTTTTATTTTCAGAAGTAGATTTATTAAAACTTACTCCCAGATTAAGAACTAAATTAATTGAATCAAAAATCATAAATCTTAATGAAGGTAATTATCATATCGGCAAAGCGAACGTCATCAGGTTTATAGGAGAAAAAATCTGATAATGAAACGAGTTTTATTCATTACGTACTTTTGGCCACCATCGGGGAAAGCATCTCTTCACTGGCCATTGGATATTATAAGACATTTACCCAAAGATGAAATTGAACCAATAATTCTAACCGTCGATGAGGAAACATTTACCCCAAAAGATGAAAGTTTATTAATTAAAGTAGATCCTAATTGGAAAGTACTAAAATCCAAAGCACTTGAGCCTTTTAATCTTTACAGAACGTTTATCGGGAAAAAGAAAAATGAAAAATTAAGTTCTGCAGAAACAATATCCTTAGATAATAAAAGTCTCACTCATCGTATTTCAGTTTGGATTCGCCTTAATTTATTTATTCCTGATGCCCGCGTTGGCTGGTACTTTACTGCATTTAGCAAAGCAAAAGAATATGTGAGACAGAATAAGATTGATGCCATTGTTTCAATTGGACCGCCGCATAGTTCGCACCTAATTGGATTAAAGCTTAGTAAGAATTTTTCAATCCCTCACATTCCTGTATTGATTGATCCATGGGTTGATATTATCTACTATAAAAATTTCAAGAGAAGTGTTATTACAAAAAAAATTGACAACTACTTAGAAAGGGCTGTTTTAAAAAATGCGAGACAGGTTATTTTCGTAACTAAATCAACAGAAGAAGATTATTCAGATAAGTATAATTTCTTAAAAGAACAGTCCAACGTCTTGTATTGGGGATATGATGAGGATGATTTTAGGAATGTAAAATTTGAGAAAAAAAACAAAGATGAAAAAGTGATCGCGCATGCGGGAAATTTGTTTGCTTATCAAAATCCTAAAAACTTTTGGAAACAAATTAAGATTGAAAATGATAAAGGTAATAATTACAGAATAAAATTTATTGGCTCAGTAGATAAAGAAATTCTTGATTACTTAAATGAAATAGGGTTAAATGAATACGTAAACCTTACCGGGTTTCTCCCCTACCCTGAAATGATTAAACAAATCCTGGAAGCTGATATTCTTTTAGTTTGTTCCTCTGAACCACGTCATGTTCCCGGTAAATTATTTGAAGCATTAAGGACAGGCAATCCAATAATAGGTTTTGGTGATAATAACCAAGAAGTAAAAAATATTATTGAAGATGCAAATGCTGGAATGATGTTCAATTATGGAGAAAGTGGGAAAGAGTTTTTGGAAAGCATTAATAAAACAAAACCCGATCAAAACTTTATAAAAAATTATGATCGGGTAAATCTTAGCAAAGAATTTTACTCTATTCTAAAAAAAATTATTTAAATAGAATAGTTATTTTAGGGTTAATATTTCTTAAAGTTAATATTATAATTTAATTGTTATAGGTTTTGTTGTTGAAATCGCAAATAAAGAGTTACGACAGCCATTTAAATCATCTTCGCAATTATCCTGAAGATAGATGTAAACTGATGTTAAATCACGATACAATAAATCGGTGGCGATATGAAAGATTTTACAAATTTCTCGACCCACTATTAAAAGCTTATCCTAATTCTGAATGGCTGACGGTTGGTGATTTTTACTACGGTTCTGATGCTCAATATCTTCAATCAAAAGGACACAAAACTATCGCCTCGGATCTTGATGATTATTTTTTAAAACAGGGAAAAGAAATCGGTTACATAAATAATTATTCAATAGAAAATCT
>Ga0307423_1002054_pt1 | contig 11565 bp, 10 predicted proteins | sample SalMarWE160310MG_FD_202154 | JGI IMG/M metagenome (GOLD analysis project Ga0307423, IMG submission 202154) | Salt marsh sediment microbial communities from the Plum Island Ecosystem LTER, Massachusetts, United States - WE1603-10 | ecosystem: Environmental > Aquatic > Marine > Intertidal zone >...
CAATGCCCGAGGCTAGCTGGCTTCGCCGCGCCGCACGGCAGCCGTGTAGTCCCGATACAGCAGGCTCATGCGCTGCCAGAGCGGGCCGGGTTTGCCATCGCCGACAGGCATGTTGTCGAGCAGGACCACTGGGGAGATTTCGCGCGTGGAACTGGTGAGCCACACCTCATCGGCGTCGAACAGCTCATCCGTGCGGATGTCGGCCTCGCGGAAGGGGATGGCATTGCTGGCGGCCAGCTCCAGTATCAGGTCGCGGGTGATGCCGGGCAGCACCGCGTTGCTGTTGGGCGGGGTGATCAGCACGCTGTTTTTCACGATGAACAGGTTGCTGGCCGCACCCTCGATGGCCAGTCCGTTATTGATCAGGATGGCCTCGGCAGTGCCGGCCTCGATGGCCTGCTGGCGCAGCAGCACGTTGGGCAGCAGGGTGATGGCCTTGATGTTGCACAGTTTCCAGCGGATGTCGGGCAGCGTGATGGCGCTCACACCCTGTTCCTTGCCGGGATCGCGCGCGCCCGGCATGGGCGAACTCATCGCGAACACGGTGGGCTTGATGCCGATCGGAAAGGCGTGGTCGCGCTTGCGGTCGACACCGCGCGTGATCTTCAGGTACACGGCCTGGTCACCGCCCTCGTTGCGGGCGATCAGTTCGTTCAGCACGCCGGCCCATTCTTCATCGCCGAGCGGGTTGTCGATGCGCACACCGGCGAGGCTGTTGCGCAAACGCCTGAGGTGATGTGCGAGACGGAACAGCCGCCCGCCATAGACCGGGATGACCTCGTAGATGCCGTCCCCGAACAGGAAGCCGCGATCGAGCACGGGGACCTGCGCCTGTTCCAGCGGCAGGAAGGCGCCGTTCAGGTAGGCAATCGGCATTGTGTCGCGCTATTCGAGGTAAAGCAGCGCTTCATCGATGATGCGCTGCCAGAACGAGCCTTCGTTGACGGCCTGCAGGCTCACCAGCGGCTGTTCGGCCACGACATCCTCGCCAAGCTTGACCTGTACGCTGCCCATCGAAGTTCCGGCTTCGAACGGTGCCATGATACGGTTGTCGATCTTCATCGAGGCATCCAGTGCTTCGTATTTGCCGCGTGGTATCGTGACATACAGGATATGATCCAGTCCGAGCGTGACGGAATCGGTGCCACCCTTCCAGACGCGCGAGGTGACCAGCGCCGTCCCGGCATCGTACAGCTTGTGCGTTTCGAAGAAGCGGAACCCGTAGTTGAGCAGGGCCTGGCTGGCGTCGATGCGCGCATTGGCGCTGCCGGTGCCGAGCACCACGGTGATCAGCCGCATGCCGTCGCGCTTGGCCGAGGTCACCAGGCAGTAGCCCGCCGAGTCGGTAAAGCCGGTCTTGACCCCGTCCACCGTCTCGTCCTGCCAGAGCAGCTTGTTGCGGTTGTACTGGGTGATGTCGTTGAAGGTGTATTCCTTCTGCGAATACCACTTGTAGTATTCCGGGTGCTCGCGGATGACGCGGGTGGCGAGCAGCGCGATGTCGCGTGCGGACATATAGTGATCCGCCACGGGCAGCCCGGTCGAGTTGACGAAGTGACTGTCTTTCAGTCCCATCTCCTCGGCGGTCTTGTTCATCAGCGCGGCAAAGGTTTCCTCGCTGCCGGCGAGATACTCGGCCAGCGCGACGGTGGCGTCGTTGCCGGACTGCACGATCATGCCCTGCAGCAGGTCCTCCACCGCGACCTGCTTGCCGACCTCGACGAACATGCGCGAACCCGGCGTGCGCCACGCCTTCTCGCTGATGGTGACCATGTCGGTCAGCTGGATATGGCCGGATCTCATCTCGTTGAATATCACGTAGGCGGTCATCAGCTTGGTGATGCTGGCCGGGTCGTAATGCTCGTCGGCGTTCTGCTCGGCAATCACCCGGCCGCTGTCGTAGTCCTGCACGACGAAGGCCTTGGCCCCGCTGGAAGGCGCCTTCGGGATAGGCAGCGAGGCGGTCGCGGGTATCGGCTGCGGCGAGGCCTTGCTTTCGGCGTTGGAGAGGTTGGTGCTGGTAAGGAGAAAAATTGAAAATATTATGTAGAACAGTCTGTTATGCATGATATTCCTGAATCTGTTGAAACCGCTGAAGGTGCCTGCATTGTCCGCATCTCGCCGCTACATTGCAACGGCGGTCGGCTTACTGCACGTAGGTGCGTGCCTCGTTGACGCCCAGCGGCTTGAGCGCACGGGCGACACGGTCGGCCGCGGCGGTGTCCGGCAGTGGACCGATCTGCACCTTGTAGAAGGTGCCCTGCTCGGTGGTGGACTCGACGATCCTGACAGTGCCAATATTCTGACCCTCGATGTTGCTGCGCAGGCGCTGTGCATTGTCGTGGTTCTGGAAGGCGCCGACCTGCAGGAACAGCTGGCTGGTAGCTTCCGGTGCATCCGGCGTGTCGGTCTCGACCAGCACCGGCTGGTTGGCCGGCACCTGGTCCGGCGCCAGCGTGTCGATGGCGCGCACTTCCACGTGCCCGGTGCCCTGGCCCAGGATGCCGAGCTTCTGGGCCGCGGAATAGGACAGGTCGATGATGCGACCGTCGTGGAACGGGCCGCGGTCGTTCACGCGGACGATCACGCTGCGGCCGTTGTCGAGGTTGGTGACCTCGACATAGCTCGGCAGCGGCAGGGTCTTGTGCGCAGCGGTCATGGCGTAAAGATCGTAGGGCTCGCCGCTGGAGGTGCGCTTGCCGTGGAACTTGGTGCCGTACCAGGAGGCCTCGCCGCGCTCCTTGTAACCCTTGCTGGTCGGCAGGGTGTAATAGCGTTCCCCGTAGACGACGTAGGATTGCGGGTTGCCGTAGCGGCTCAGCGGTTCCGGCTTGGGTACGGCATCCGGGATGCCGGAGACGTCGCGCGGATTGCGCGGTGCATCATCGGATGGTTCGATCACGTTCGATGTCGAGCAGCCGGCGAGCCAGATGACAATGGATATGACACAGGCAGCCGAATGATATTTTTTTGCATACAAAGCGGTGTTCATTGTCAATGCCCCATTCACCTGTTCACTTTCAAACGGGATTTTCTGATATCCGCTGCGCGTGCAGCGTATTCCTGCGATGCCAGGCGGCGACAGTGACAGCATATCGCATTCGGCCTATTCATACATACGCCCGGCCTGCTCGTATTCGGCACGAATCTCCTCGCTGAGCTGGTACACCGCCATGGCATACAGCGGACTGTGATTGTAGCGCGTAATGGTATAAAAGTTGTTGAATCCGAGCCAGTACTCCGGTCCGTCCGGCTGGTCGAACTGCAGCAGCGCGGCCGTCAGGGAATCCGGCATCGGCGTCAGCGGGGTAATACCGTCGTGACGCAGTGCGTCGAGTACCGTGTTCGGCTTGTAACCGAGATCCAGTACCGCCTGCCAGCTGTCACCGCTGACATCGGCGCGCACTGCGACCGGCTGGCCCTGTTCCCAGCCGTGCGCCTTGAAATAGTTTGCAACACTGCCAATGATGTCGCGCGGACTTTCCCACAGGTCACGTTTGCCGTTGTCGTCGAAATCGACTGCGAAGCGGCGGTAGCTGCTCGGAATGAACTGGCCATAGCCCATGGCGCCGGCATAGGAGCCGGTGGTTGCCAGCAGGTCGATCTGTTCCTCGCGCGCCAGCAGCAGATACTGTTCCAGTTCGCCGGCGAAAAATTCGCTGCGCGGCGGGTAGTCGAAGGCCAGCGTGGCCAGCGCGTCGATGACCCGGTGCCGGCCGGTGTTGCCGCCGTAGCGGGTTTCCACGCCGATGATGGCAACGATGATCTGGGGATCGACGCCAAAGGCAGACGCGGCATCGGCGAGCGTGCCGGCGTTCTGTTTCCAGAACCGCACGCCGCCCTCGATTCGGTCCCGGGTCAGGAAGATCTTGCGGTACTCGAACCACGGCAGCCTTTTCTCGGCCGGTTTGCTCATGAGTTCGAGGATATCCTCGCGGCGCTCGGCCTGGCTGAATACCGCCTGCAGCGCATCCCGGCTGAAGCCGTGCTTCGCAACCATCGCCTCGATAAAGGTTTTCGCCTGCGGATTTGCGCCGTAGTTGTCGCGGGTGACGGCTGGCGCAGGGGTGCATACGAGCACCGTGGCCAGCAGGGTGATTACAAACCGTATACCGGTGATGGATGACGCCATTCAACTCGCCTGTATGAAAAATCTGCCCGGTCTATTTTACACGCAAAGCACTGCTCAGGTGGCAAGCAATTTGCGGTGTGTCTGTATCGACATGAGTATGCCGAAGCCGGCCATCATGGTAACGATCGAGGTGCCGCCGAAGCTGATCATCGGCAACGGCAGCCCGACCACCGGCAGCAATCCGGTCACCATGCCGGTATTGACGATGAAATACACGCAAAAGGTCATCGACAGGCTGCCGGCCAGCAGACGCGTAAAGGTGTCCTGTGCCTGGATGGCGATCATCATGCTGCGCACCACGATGATGGCATAGAAGGCAAACAGCAGCAGGATGCCGAGAAAACCGAATTCCTCGCCCAGCACGGCAAAGATGAAGTCGGTGGAGCGTTCCGGCAGGAAATCAAGCTGCGATTGCGTGCCGTTCAGCCAGCCCTTCCCGAACAGTCCGCCCGAGCCGATGGCGATCTTCGACTGGATGATGTGGTAGCCGGAGCCCAGCGGGTCGCTCTCCGGATTGAGCAGGGTGATGACGCGCTGCCGCTGGTAGTCGTGCATGAAGTGCCAGATGACGGGCATGGCGGCGGCGACCAGCACCGAGAAGAACGCCAGCAGGCGCCATTGCAGCCCGGCCAGGAACACCACGAAGAAGCCGGAGCTGGCGATCAGCAGGGCGGTGCCCAGGTCCGGCTGCTTGGCGATCATCAGCACCGGTACGGCGATCATCAGCGCCGAGGCCAGCAGCTGCCAGCGATTGGGTGGCAGGCGCGAATCCGCCAGGTAGCAGGCGATCATCATCGGCACGGCCAGCTTCATGATCTCGGAAGGCTGAAAACGCACCACGTAGAGGTCCAGCCAGCGCTGCGCGCCGCCGCTGGTCTCGCCGGCGATCAGCACCGCAAGCAGGAACAGCACGCCGGTCACGAAGGCCCACGGCGTCAGGCGCAGCAAGAGGCGCGGCGGCACCTGGGCCACGAAGAACATGCCGGTAAAGGCAATGCCGAGCCGGACTATCTGGCGCTCGACAATCTCGATGCTGCCGCCGCCGGCACTGTACAGCACGATCAATCCGTAGGCGCATACACCGATCAGGGTGAACAGCAGCGGCGCATCCAGGTGCAGACGGTACTGCCAGCCGCGCTTGCTGGCATCTTCGTGATGACGACCGATGGCGATATTCATGGTTTTTTCCCCAGCAGGTAGGCGTCCATGATCTTGCGTGCGATCGGAGCGGCGACCGAACCGCCGCCGCCGCCGTTCTCCACGATCACGGCCACCGCGATCCTCGGCTGCTCGACCGGTGCAAAGGCGATGAACAGGGCATGGTCGCGCAGCTTTTCATCGATCTCCGCCGCATTGTATTTCTCTTCCTGCTTCAGGCCGTACACCTGTGCGGTGCCGGTTTTGCCCGCAATCCGGTAGGGGCTGTCGGCGCCGATGGCCCTGGCAGTGCCGCGCGGGCCGTGCACCACGCCGACCATGGCCTCGATGACGTCGTCCCAGTGATGCTGGTCGCTGATGGTGATGTTCTCCAGCAGGCGCGAGGGGTACGGCACCAGGGCGCTGGTGTTCGCGGCCTGGTCGGCATAGACGATATTGGGTTGCAGGATGTGGCCGCCGTTGGCCAGTGCGGCCGCGGCGATCGCCAGCTGGATCGGCGTCACCAGGAAGAAGCCCTGGCCGATGCCGGTGATGATGGTCTCGCCGGGAAACCACGGCTGGTCGTGACGGCGGCGTTTCCATTCACGTGAGGGCAGCAGGCCGGACAGTTCGCCGACGATGTCGATGCCGGTGGCACGGCCAAATCCGAAGTGTTCGAGATAGTCGTGGATGTTGTCGATGCCCAGCGACAGGGCGAGATCGTAGAAATAGACATCGCAGGATTGCGTGATGGCGGTTTCCAGGTTGACCGTCCCGTGCCCGGTGCGCTTCCAGTCACGGTATTTGCGCTCCTTGCCCGGCAGTGTGTAGAAGCCCGGGCAGTAGGTTTTTGAGTGGGGGGTGCTGACGCCCTGTTCCAGTCCGGCCAGTCCCATGAACGGCTTGATGGTGGAGCCGGGCGGATACTGGCCGCGCAGGGCACGGTTGAACAGCGGCTGGTGGTCATTGTCCTTGAGCGCGGCATAGGCGGCGTAATCGATACCATTGACAAAGAGGTTCGGATCGTAGGTCGGCAGGCTGACGAAGGCGAGTATGTGGCCGTTCTGCGGGTCGATGGCGATCGCCGAACCGCTGAAATCACCGAACGCCGCCTCGGCGGCGCGCTGCACGCGTGAATCCAGCGTGAGGTAGAGATTGCGACCGGATTCCGGTGCCATGCGATTGAGTACGCGCAGCACACGTCCCTGGGCCGTGGTCTCAACCTGTTGCAGGCCGACCTTGCCATGCAGCAGTGACTCGTAGGTTTTTTCGATGCCGATCTTGCCGCTGTGCGTGGTGCCGCGATAGTTGGAACTGTCCAGGTCCTTCAGCGCCTGCTCGTCGATACGGCCGACATAACCGATTGCGTGCACGGCCAGCTGGCCCAGCGGGTAATGACGTGCCAGGCCGGCGGTGATGTCGACGCCGGGGAAGCGGTGCCGGTTGACCGAGAAGCGGGCGACTTCCTCGTCGCTGAGATGGAACAGCAGCGGGATTGCCTCGAAACGCGGCTTGCGCTTCACCAACTGCTCGAAGCGCATGCGGTCGCTCGGGCGGATATCGATGATGGCCGACAGCGCATCGAGGGTGACCGCCATGTCAACGATCTGTTCCGGCGTGATTTCCAGACGGTAGGAGGGCAGGTTTTCCGCCATCAGGATGCCGTTGCGGTCATAGATCAGGCCGCGGTTGGGCGGAATCGGCTGCAGCTTGACACGGTTGTTCTCGGACAGCGTGGTGTAGTGCTCATGCGCGATGACCTGCAGGTACAGCAGGCGGCTGAACAGGGTCAGGCACAGGAAGCCGGCGATCACCAGCAGCACGATCGCGCGCTGCATGACCAGGCGCGATTCGAACAGATGATCCTTGAGCGTAAGCCGCGTCGGCACCGCTGCTGCCTAGTTGACCCTGAAGCCGTGCCGGAGGCCACGGAGCATGCTGTAGACAGGCGGCCAGATCAGCATGCCGATGAAAGACGGCGCCCAGAAATGCCAGGGCGCCGCCGGCCGGCCGATGAAACGGCTGATCCACAGCACGATCAGCTGGTGCAGCACCAGCAGTACCAGTACGGTGAAGGCCTGTTGCAGGATGGGAAACAGGCGTACCCGCTGGTGGAACTTGATGGTCAGGAACGCAATGAGTGTCAGCGCCAGTGCATGTTGTCCCAGTACCGTACCGGTCAGCAGATCGACCAGCAGGCCGGCGAACCAGCCGCTGCCGACGCCCACGCGTTCCGGCAGTGCCATGCACCAGTAGATCAGCACCAGTCCGACCCAGTCCGGACGCAGGTAGCGGGCCCACTCGGGCAGCGGCATGATGGTCAGCAGCAGGGCGACGATGAACGTGAAGACGATGATGCCGCCACCGTGATGGCGCGCCAGGATCATTCCGTATCCTCCGCGGTTGCAGGTTCGCTGGCTGTCGCGGCGGCCGCGCCGGACGCCGCGGCCGGGGCGGCCTGCGACCCGGTCTGCACGCCGTCGGGGGCCGGCGCCTGTGCCGCATCCGGGGTTTCGGCCGGTGACTTCTCGCCGGTGTCGAGCACGGTTGTCTTGCCCGGCCATACCAGCAGGACTTCGCGGCTGCGGTTCAGTTCGGCCAGCGGGGTGGCGGCAACCTGCGAGAACGGGAGTCCCGGGTCATGCTGCACGGCAGTGACCCTGGCCACCGGGTAACCCGGCGGGAAATGACCGCCGAGCCCGGAGGTGATGAGCAGATCGCCGGGCTGGATGTCAGCGTTGTTCGGAATGTAGGGTAGTTCCAGGCGGTTGATGGTGCCGGTACCGATGGCTATGGTACGCAGTCCATTGCGATTGACCTGTACCGGAATGGCGTGCGAGGTGTCGGTAATCAGCATCGCGGTGGAGGTATAGGGACCGACATGCACGATCTGGCCCATGACGCCCCTGGCATCGAGCAGTGGCTGCCCGGGATAGACGTCGTGCAGCTCGCCCTTGTTGATCGCGATCTGGTGCTGGTACGGGTCGAGGTCGACTGACAGCAACTCGGCAATCAGGACCTTCTCGCCAACCTTGAAGGAGGAGTCGAGCAGTTCCCGCAGGCGTATGTTTTCCGCCTCCAGCGCCGCCAGCTTCTGCAGCTGCACCTGCTGCATCATCTGCTGGGTGCGCAGGCTTTCGTTCTCCTCCTGGAGGTGACGGCGCGAGGCAAGGGATTCGCTGAACCAGTCCGACAGGGTGACGGGCAGGTCCATGGTGGCCTGGATGGGATAGACGATGACGGACAGGCCGGCGCGCAGGGATTCCAGATTCTTGTACTTGTGGTCCATCACCATCAGCACCACGGACAGTATTGCAAACAGGATCAGCCGTGTGGCAATCGATGGACCTTGTGTGAAAATGAGCTTGATCGTGCACCCCTCAAATTGGCGATGCGCAGGCTCTGCGCATTCACGTTCTCCCTCTCCCTCCGGGAGAGGGTCGGGGAGAGGGGATCATAATATTAGTCAGCCGATTATATCCCCTCATTCCCCGCCTTCGCGGGGACAGGCTCTGTCCTTCTCGGTAACTGCTCCTGCGTCGCCTTAGGCGCCTACTGTTGGTGCTCTCGGCTCCGGCATCCTGCTTCGCTCTACCGAGTCCGTCCCTGGACTCGTACCTCCTGCATGGCCCAGGCCAGCCTCTCGACCGTTTCACGGTCTCACCTTCTCCGTGTAGTCGTCCCGGAGCACCCGAACAGCGGGCATAAAGGAGAAGGGACGGACATGCAATCCTGCAAGGGGGTTATACGTTCGCTGCACATGAAAACGTGAAGTTCTTGCTTCGTCTGCTGTGTCGCTTATTCCACGGTGAAAACGTCGCCACCCCGCTCGTCGAACAGCTCGAGTGCCCGGCCGCCGCCGCGCGCGACACAGGTGAGCGGGTCGTCGGCGACCACCACGGGCAGACCGGTTTCCTCCATCAGCAGCTTGTCCAGGTCGCGCAGCAGTGCGCCGCCGCCGGTCAGCACGATGCCGCGCTCGGCGACGTCGGCGCCGAGTTCCGGCGGGGTCTGTTCCAGCGCCGTCTTGACCGCACCGACGATGCCCGCGAGCGGTTCCTGCAGCGACTCGAGGATTTCATTGCTGTTCAGGGTGAAACTGCGCGGGATGCCCTGCGACAGGTTGCGGCCCTTGACCTCGAGTTCCATGACCTCCTTGCCGGGGTAGGCGGAACCGATTTCGTGCTTGATGCGCTCGGCCGTGGCCTCGCCGATCAGGGTGCCGTAGTTGCGGCGCACGTAATTGATGATGGCGTCGTCGAAGCGATCGCCCCCGATCCGCACCGACGATGAATAGACTATGCCATTCAACGAGATAACGGCAACTTCGGAGGTGCCGCCGCCAATATCCAGTACCATCGAGCCGCGTGCCTCGTCGACCGGCATGCCGGCGCCGATTGCGGCCGCCATGGGTTCCTCGATCAGGTAGACCTCGCGCGCGCCGGCGCCGGCGGCCGATTCGCGAATGGCGCGGCGCTCGACCTGGGTGGAGCCGCATGGCACACAGATCAGCACGCGCGGACTGGGCTTGAAGAAGCGTGCCTCGTGCACCTTGTGGATGAAATGCTGCAGCATCTTTTCGGTGATGGTGAAATCGGCGATCACGCCGTCCTTGAGCGGGCGGATGGCGGTAATGTTGGCCGGCGTACGGCCCAGCATGAGCTTCGCCTCGATGCCGACGGCGGCTATGCTCTTCGGACCACCGGGGCCGCGGTCCTGGCGTATCGCCACGACCGAGGGTTCATTCAGGACGATGCCTTGTCCGCGCACGTAAATCAGGGTATTAGCCGTGCCCAGGTCGATGGACAGATCGTTGGAAAACATGCCGAACAAGCTTTTAAGCAACATTTATTAGGGTGATCCGTGAAAGTCGGTCAAAAGGAAGCGGCTAATCTAACAACGGGGAACGCCCGGAGCAAGAAAATAACAGCAAAATCGTCCGGCCCGGCGTTCGGAACGCGCCGCTGCGGTAGTGTTCTCGCATAATGATTGTGCTACCTTTGCGCCCCTGATTTTACTGTCCACCAGCACGGGGGCCGCCATGGCACTAGATGCCCGGGATGTTGAAAAAATCGCCCACCTTGCACGGCTGGGTATCGATCCGCGGGACGTCCCGGAGTATACGCGCAACCTGTCGGATATCCTGGCGTTTGTCGAGCAGTTGAACGCGGTGGACACGACCGGTGTGGAACCGCTTGCACACCCGCTGGAGGCGTCCCAGCGGCTGCGTGCAGACATTGTCAGCGAACCGAACGATCGCGACAACTTCCAGTCCGTGGCACCGCAAACCGAGGCCGGCCTGTACCTGGTGCCCAAGGTGATCGAGTAGCCCCGGTCCATGCACCAGCAGAGTCTCACAGCACTGGCTGCCGGCCTGTCCTCGGGCAGCTTTTCCAGCGTCGAGCTGACGCGTGCCTGCCTGGACCGCGTCGGCCGCCTCGATGGCGGGCTCAACTGCTTTATCACGGTCACCGAGGCACAGGCACTCGAGGCCGCGCACGCCGCCGATGCCCGCATCAGGGCCGGTGCGGCCGACCCCCTGACCGGCATCCCGTTCGCGCACAAGGATATCTTCTGCACCAGGGGTGTGAAGACCAGTTGCGGCTCGCGCATGCTGGATAACTTCCCCGCGCCCTATGACGCCACGGTTACACGCCGCCTGCAGGATGCCGGCGCGGTCATGATCGGCAAGACCAACATGGACGAGTTCGCCATGGGCTCGTCCAACGAGACCAGTTACTACGGTCCGGTGAAAAACCCCTGGGACGTGACGCGCGTGCCGGGCGGTTCCTCGGGTGGCTCGGCGGCCGCGGTCGCGGCGCGCCTGGTGCCGGCCAGTACCGGCACCGATACCGGCGGCTCCATCCGCCAGCCGGCGGCGTTGTGCGGTATCACCGGGCTGAAACCGACCTACGGGCGCGTGTCGCGCTACGGCATGATCGCGTTTGCCTCCAGCCTCGACCAGGGCGGCACGTTCACCCGCACGGCACAGGATGCCGCCACCCTGCTGGCCGCCATGGCCGGCTACGACGAGCGCGATTCCACCAGTGTCGACCGGCCGGTGGATGACTACCACGCCCAACTGGACGCACCCTTGCAGGGTCTCAGGATCGGCCTGCCGCAGGAATATTTCGGTGCGGGACTCGATGCCGGCGTCGGCACGGCCATCGAGACGGCGCTGGCAGAGTACAAAAAACTCGGTGCAACACTGGTCGATATCAGCCTGCCCAATACCGGCCTCTCGGTACCGGCCTACTATGTCGTCGCACCGGCCGAGTGTTCCTCCAACCTGTCGC
>Ga0307423_1002056_pt1 | contig 11563 bp, 8 predicted proteins | sample SalMarWE160310MG_FD_202154 | JGI IMG/M metagenome (GOLD analysis project Ga0307423, IMG submission 202154) | Salt marsh sediment microbial communities from the Plum Island Ecosystem LTER, Massachusetts, United States - WE1603-10 | ecosystem: Environmental > Aquatic > Marine > Intertidal zone >...
CTTTCTTGGGGTCAATTTTTGCTGGAATATCGATTTCCTTGAAGTATTTGCGTTGAGGCGTGTCAACAGAAATCGTTAACTTTTCATCTGTTCCAGACAGCTTAATCTCTTCTTTTTCGACCCCCGGCAACTCCACTATAACTTTTATCTCCCCATCCGCGTCAACAATGTCCACAAGCGGCTCCCGCTCCTCCTTCACATCAAGGCATGGCTGGTTTACGCCACACACTTCAGGCTCGCTTGAAGGCTTCACGTTGCCAAACTCCCTTATTTTCGGTTTTCCGTCCGGTCCAACGGTCATGCTGTAGCCGTAAACGAAGGGTCCCCACTCTGGTACAGTTGAGCCGTCAGGAAGTTTGCGTTCACGCTTCAACTCCTCTGGTATGCGTGTTCTGAACTGCTCGAAATCTCTTTCCATCATCTCCTCCATTTCCTTCATCATGTCTTCGATGTCGCCGAAGAACCAGTTTCCAAAAAATGGGTTGCGTTTCTTTTTTTTCTTAAACCACTCCGGGAAATCGTCCCCTGACATGCTTTTTATCCTCATAAGTACGTACGTCTAGGTGTTGATTAAAACTTTTCTGAACTCGTTTGGGCTCTTTTTTTGGTTAACTTAACGTTTTTAGCTGCTTTACTGTTCCCAGAAATGTTCCATCCAGAAGATACACTTCCGCATCTTCTATGTTCACGCATCCAGAACGCAAAATTGGACCAATATATGCGTCAGCCCTCTTTTTGGTCCTTCTTCTTTCGTTGATTGGTCTGCCTCCAAGAAACTGGTTAAACGAGGGCAGTATGAAAAGCTGCTCAACCCTCAACTGTACTTTGTGCTGCTCGTTGAGAACGCCCGAAACGTCTGCGTCAACTTTTGTGCCTAGGTGGTTCAGTAACGATTTTGCTAGTTGTTCGCTGTTGCATGGCGCCTTGACAAAAACCTGTCTTGTTATCCTTAAGCCCATGGGGTCGCGGATTGCTACTGTTGGATGGACGTGTCCTGTTACTAGGCTTCTGGATTCTAGCAGTTTGGGTGCTGGCCATGCGTGTCCGTGGAAGAGTCCGACATCTCCGAAGTTGATGCCTGATGATGGAACGATTTTTACTGCCTCGGGGAGGAGCGGCTCAAGGTTTCCGTCATGATTTCCTAGAATCACCTGTATTTCCGACACTTTTTCTTGTATGTCCTCGAAGAATTCTGGGATGTCCTTCCATTCTTCCATGGAGACTTTGGTTATGGCGTCTTTTATGTCTCCAAGCAGTATCAGTTGTGTGGGTTTTGTTTCGTTGATTAGCTTAAGCAGCATGTTCTTGATTTTTGGGGTTTGGGACGGAACATGCACTCCTCTTTGGCTTAGGAGTCTTTCCCAGCCTAAGTGAATGTCAGAAACCACCAGTGCCCTGTCTGAATTCTCTTGCAGTAGAATGGCTGGATACGGAGTGACAGGCTGTATATTGGTCAAGGTATCACAGAAAATATTCTGTTTCCTCTGTTAAAAACTGGACTGCTCACGTCAACTGTTTAGTGCTTCTTTGATGGCTTCATAAACTCTCTTGTTAGACGCTGCGATGAAGGATAGTCGTTGGGTGGCTTCTAGGGGAATGTTAAGTTCTTCTCCTTCTGGTGTGACAATTATTCCGCCTGCTTCGCGGAGTATGAGATAGGATGCGACCATGTCTGTTACCCTCAGTTTGTCTCGGACGTCAATGAAGGCGTCTGTGCTGCCGTCTGCAACATAGCAGAGTTCTAGGGCTGTTGCTCCGAATTGGCGAAAATGTTTTCCCTTCTTGAACAGCCCTTCCAGCTTGGCTACAAAATCCGCTATTCTGAAGGTGTTGGAGTCAACGCCGATAACCGCATCTTCTAAATTAACCGTTTCAGACGGCTTGACTCTTTTTCCGTTCCTGAATGCGCCCTCGCCCTTCTGGGCAGTGTAGGTTATGTCGTGGACGATGTCGTGTACGATTGCGGTTTCCACGTCCCTAAGCCATGGTTTCCTCGAAACTGCTATGACGTTAGCGCTGAATGGCAGTCCGTGAACTGCGTTGGTTGTGCCGTCCACGGGGTCTGTTGTAACATAATATTCTGAGGGTCCAAAACCAATCTTTTTTGTTCCTGCCTCTTCGCTGACTAGAGTACACGCGATTTCGTGCTTGCTTAGGCAGTCTATCAGTGCCTTCTCCGCAGCCAAATCGATCCTCTTTGATATGTCCCCGCCTGCTCCGACACCAAAACCAATCGCGGCTTTCGGCGAGCCATAATACTTGAGGGCTGCATTCCGCATCTTCTGTGAGCATTCCTGCAGTATTTCCATCCAGTCCATAACTATCACGTCATTGTTGATTATTTTGTATGGGGCTTCTTTAAGCTTTAATTTTCGATAAGCGAAAAGATACTTAAGGAAGCTTCGATTTTCTGAAACAAAGGAGCGGGGGTCGCCGAGCTAGGTCAAAGGCGCAGGCTTCAGGAGCCTGTCCCGTAGGGGTTCGTGGGTTCGAATCCCACTCCCCGCACCATTTTACTGGTAAATTAGCAATAGGTCTCCAACCTAGGTGTTTACGTAAATTGTTCCTCTCTCTTGTTAACATCTCCTTCTTTCTTGCTCACCCTCATAAAGAAACCCTACTCAAATACAAAAAGGAGGGTATCATAAAACATTGTTAGAATAAGGCAAAAAGTATTAATCAATAACTTAAGTACCTTTCTAGAGGAGTGAAAGAAATTACGCATGAACCAAGCTGGCTTCTTTTATTCGTCAAAAAATTATAGGCTTGAATTTTGGTTTTAAAGATGGCTCTTAATGAGGAAAATGTTACAAAGATTTTACGTATTTTGTCCCACCAAATAAGAAGAGACATCTTAATTCTTATCCAGAAAAAAGAGCAGTCTTTCTCGGAATTAATGAGTATCCTCGAAATTGATACTGGAAAATTGAGTTTTCACCTTCGAAATCTGGCGCAATTTGTAGAACGAACTGACACAGGAAAATACAAATTAAATAGGTTTGGTAAAAACGCATTAGTCATAGTCAAGGATATCGAAGCCCTTTCGATAGATTTTGATTTCGTAGAAAACAAAAGTATCCAACATATTGCCAAATTCTCTAGAAGAGCACTGGCTTTCGTTTTCGATATGGGCGTGACTTTCACAATAGTTGCCGCAGCATATTTAGTTGCCGAATTATTTGTTCTATTTAGTGGACAATTTCTATTTCATCAAAACATCTTGGTGTTTTTAGGTTTACTCTGGGCATATTCAACTCTTCTTGAAGGTTATGCAGGTCAAACCCTAGGAAAATCTATGTTCATGCTTAAAGTTGTGAGCTTGAGTAGCGAAAAACTAACTTATGATGCCGCAGCTGTAAGAAATTTTGGTAAATGTTTTCTATTACCCTTTGACTTGCTACTTGGTCTTAGATTGAAGGATAAGCGATTCATCAAAGTTTTTGATAAATATTCTAGAACAACAGTAATAAGATTGTGCGCGCGCATAAAATGAAGAACCAAAGGGTAAAAAGCTTAATTAAAGCAGTAAATACAAAACTCGCGTGAACATATATTGTTGGAGTTTTAGATTTTACATAGGTAATTTACTACTTGACAGTAATTTTACCCTGGTAATTTTTGCTGGAATAAAAAGCTGAACTATCAATATTTGCAAAGCTTTATAGATATATTAGATCAAAATTCTTTGAGGAAAAAAAGCCGTATGCCCACGCATTAGGAATGTGGGCCATACATCTTAGTACTTCGATGCTTGAAGTGCTGCATCATTCCATTGTTGTTGAGCAGAATATGCGAATATCTGTATTCCAACTCCACGTTCAAGACATGCGTTGACAAGTGCGGTTATCCAACGAACCTGATGCTCATAGGTTCTACCCGTATTTCCATATTGCCAAGCAAAAGTTTCGCCTATCCAAAGATGGTCTGCGCCAAACAGCGCTATGTTTTTCCTGTTTCACAGCCCCGCTTAGTTAGGTTTATCTTCCGTTCTTCTGTTACTACTAACTGGGCGTTGGCTTCGGTGCGAGACATTATTATTCCGATAGGGGGAACTCGCCCTCCAGAACCAGACAACCAATGCAGCGTATGCAAACGGACAGTGCCTCCTCCGCAGCTTACGCGCTGTCCAAGATGCAAACAACTATTCTGCAGAAGCTGCATAACCGAAGACCTGCGTGAAGGCGAATACCTGATTTGCCTCAACTGCGCCAGAAGAATCGTCTCACCAAAACCGTCAGCATTCACGGGCAAATACACTCCCCTTACCTTCTATCTGTCAAGAAAAGCCCAATGGAAACGGTGGATAAAACTCCAGTTCTCAGAAATATAAGGAATAATAGGAAACGAGCTTCCAGCATCCGCCCACAAAAACCCTGAATGGTGGACCCAAAAGAATTCAGTTCACGCCAAAGCATGGCAGAGCATAGGCTGGAACATAAAAGAAGTAAACCCGAAAGAAAAAACAGTGATCTTCACCCGACCCGAACTATTAACACCAGAAGAAGAAAGCAAACCCAAAAAAACATCCCCCTAGTCAAACTTCCAGAATACAAACCCAGAAAAAAGAAGACACCATCATTGACGCGCATAGCAATAGCACAAGCCAGACTCGAAAACATCTCCCACAAAAAATCCTCGATGAAAAAGTACCGCGGAAAGTTTCGCCCAAAATCAGCGTACGAAAAGCGGCTCTGGAAAACAGACGAAAAACCCTAAAACACACCAAAAAATCTGTTTTACGCAATCTAGCCTAACATCACGAAGAGCATAACCACCATCAACTGCACTCGCGTAACCGAAAGAAATAAAGAAGAACCACTTACTATTTGCTCAGAGTATAAAGAGAATGTGATTACATGGGCAAAATCAGGGTTGGCGTAATTGGCGTAGGAAACTGTTTCGCAGGTCTAGCTCAAGGAATAGAATATTACAAGCGAAACAAAACCCAGAAACTAGGACTAATGCACGAAAAAATCGGCGGCTACGGAACAGAAGACGTGGAATTTGTTTGCGCCTTCGATGTCGGAGAAAACAAAGTAGGCAAACCCCTAAACGAAGCCATCTTCTCAGACCCAAACTACGTCAACTGGGTTGACAGCGCCTCCGGATGCACAAGCAGAAAAGTGAAAGAAAGCCCAATCCTTGATGGCGTAGGAGTCTACGTTGCAAGCATGATTAACCCAATAAGCCAAACAAAAACCGTAGAAGAGCTCGAGAAAGAGGCAATCGAGGAGATAGAAACCACAAAAACGCAGGTCCTAATCAACTATCTGCCTGTGGGAAGCCAGAAAGCCGTAGAATTCTGGGCAAACGTAGCCCTGAAAACAGGCTGCGCCTTCATTAATTGCATGCCCGTCTTCATAGCATCAAACAAAGCTTGGCTCAAAAAGTTTGAAGCTGCAGGTTTACCAATTGTGGGAGACGACGTTAAGGGCGTAATCGGAGCAACAATAACCCACCGAACATTAGCCAAACTCTGCATAGACCGCGGAGCATCAATAGACCGAACATACCAGATTAACGTCGGCGGAAACACGGACTTCGCTAACATGCTCGAACGGGAGCGGCTTGAAAGCAAAAAAATCAGCAAAACAGAATCCGTTCAAAGCCAAATACCCGAAAAACAGCGACTAAACGATAAAGACATCTACATCGGACCAAGCGACTTTATTCCATTCCTGGGCAACACCAAACTGGCATTCATCCGAATAGAGGGAAGAATGTTCGCAAACATACCCTACAACATGGAAATCCGATTAGACGTGGACGACAAAGCCAACTCCGGCGGAGTAGCAATCGACGCAATCAGATGCGCACAACTGGCACTAGACCAAGGAGTCAGCGGCAACCTAACATACGCCTCAGCATACCTCATGAAGCATCCCCTCGAACAGATGGGCGACGAAGACGCCAGAGAAAAACTGGACAACTGGATCGCTAAACTATCAAAGTAGCTGGAACATTGCCCAAACAATCTCGTCCCATCCTCATTTCCTGCGGCATCGTTCGAAAAGAAATCCAAAAACTGATAGACGAAAAACTGCTTGATGTTGAGTCCTACTTCTTGGATGCGGGTCTCCACGTAGTTTACGCTGAACTAGAAAAAGAACTGACAGCAGCCCTCGAAAAACATGCAGAACATGCCCAAAACGGGATAATCGTTGTATACGGCGACATGTGCCACCCAAGAATCAAAAAAATCGTCAAAAAATACAGCAACGCCTTCAAAGTTGATGCTCTAAACTGTATCGACTGCCTACTTGGCGGACACAAAAAACTTCTAGAAGCCGACCCAAAAGGCAGTCACTTCATTCTTTCTCCAGGCTGGATGCCCTCAAACCTGAAGAAAAGCGCACGGTTCCGAGAAATCTTTGACTGGAACATGGAAGGCGTAAAGGAACAGTTTGAGCACCTAGCGGGACTCATCATAATCGATTCTCTGGACAATCTGGACGAACTCGAAAGTGACATAGAAGAATTCAGTATCCATACGGGGCTTCAGGTGAAAGACACGAAAGCTGTAGGACTCGCTGGACTAAAGGCTGTCATCGATGAAGCAATCAAAAAACTTCAGAACCAAACATAGGTTGTCAGATTGTTAGAGAATGCTTGCGGTACTTGAACAGCCCCGGAAATATGTAATATGTGGACCCCTTTATGGCATAACCAAGAGACTTGGCAATGTCATACCCGTCGCTCACTCTGCTTATCGTTCTTGTGAAAACTCCTGCGCCTCGCTCATAGGAGATTCTCCCGAACCTCCTCATTAACCTAGAAATCTTCTGATCCTCAGACACCCCCAACTCCGGATCGTATGGTCCATACCCGCCATTAGACATTCTGGCTGCAACATCATGCAACAACGTCATGCTACATCCGGGAACGCTGGCGCCCATCACTGGGATTCCCAAGATTTCTATTGTGGGCATCTTGAGGGAAAGCCGCGTCAAGAAGTTTGCTCCCATGATTCCGAATCTTCTTCCCAGCTTGAGGCTGTCTCTTGGTCTCAAGGATGGAACCGTGGCAACCACATCTTTACGTTTGAATGCTGAGTACATCACTTCGAAATAGTTCTCATACTTGTCTAATTCAGAAAAAATGTACTCATCATCAATTTCTGTTCCAGTCGAGAACAGGGAGTCTATGTCATGAAAAATGATTATTCTTCCCTTGGCATGCCTGAATCCCAGATTCCGTCCTATAGCCGGAGTATCCCACCCTGGATACTTGATTATTCCCGACTTCCAGAGTTCCCTCCTGAACTCTTCGTATTCTTTGGGCGAAATTACTTTAGAATCACAGATTTTTGGAAACTCCGCGTTTTCTCCCGCGTCTGCAACCAAAAATTCGATTGCGTTACTTTTTCCTCTTTTTTCTTCAAAAACCTTCTTCGCAATCTCCCAGTTGTTAAACGTCTCTTCGAGGGCTCTCGCGTCTTTTTCCCCTCTTCCTGTCGTTATGACTGAGAAGATTGGTTTTGACATAACCTCTCTAAGAAACGTAATGGTTTTTATCACTTTTGCTTTATTATTTGCCGAAAACTTGATCGTTGTTTGTTCTTGGCTCTTTCACAGGTTTTTAACATCTACCTTGGCTGGTATCAAAGCTTCATGTTCTTCAGCGTTTCCGCTGTGATTAAAAGAAAAAAAGAAAGGGGGGATGTTAAGAGATTTATTTTCTCTTTCTTAACGCCCAGAAGGCAACGATGCCTACTACCGCTATTATGACAACCGCTATGATTGCTAGCTCTGTGGTGCCTAACGCAAACGCTGCGGGTTCTTCTGTTTCTATTGGCTGTGCCGCTGATACTGCTGGACCTACTGTCATGTAGGTTGAATCTGATGAGTCACCATAAGATGCGGATCCCGCAAAATCGGCTATGATCAGGTATTCGCCCTCAACTGGAGGCATCCAGCTCTTTCCATAGTTGCCCCATATGTCGCTTGTAGCTTCGCCGATGTCTTGGTAGTTGCCGTTTGGATCAATTGCGTACAGTTTCACTGTGACTCCTTGTGCGTCTGTAGGCATTGGTCTCTGCTGGTACAGGTATTCCATCCAGTCTTCCATGTTTGCGTCTGCAATGGCTGGAGTGCCCTTTGCACCCGCAGACTGGTCAGTGACTGATCCTGTAATCATTATGGCTTCTCCTTTTGCGACAGAATCGTCTTTAACTGAAACTGTTGTTGCACTTGGTCCCTTGCCGTAGCAGTATATTCGGTTGTCAAAGCTGTCAAGTGCGACGAGGTATCCGTCTCCTATAGCCGGGTTGTTCGCCCAACATTGTATCTTCCACACTAGTTCTCCTGTGTTTGTATCTACACACCACATGTTGGCGTCACGTCTTAGTGGCTTAGATGGCGAGTGCTCACTTGAGTACAGGTAGATTTTGCCGCCAGCAAAACAGCCCAGATTGAGTGGAGCGTTTTCATAGAATGTTTCTAGACCAATGCTTCCACTTGACCAACTCCACAGTTTTTCTCCTGTTTGAATGTCGTAAGCGATTAGTACTCCACCGTAGCCATACGAGAAGACTTTGCCGTCATAGACGCTGGTGCTTAAGCCATAGTAGTCCCATGATGGTGTAGGATCGGTTGGACCCCACAGCATATTGCCTGTTGCTAAGTCGAATCCCCATCTTCGTCTTGTCATTCCTTCAGTGAAAACGAAGACATCGTCTTCTGGAGATACAACTGACAAAGCCATGAGTCCGTAGCCAAAAACGCCTCCTGTGCCCGGATCTGGTACTTGTGTTTGTGGTGGCACAAAGTCATATTGCCATAGCAGTTTTCCTTCTTGTCCTGGTTGCAGACTTATTGCCCACATATTGCCTTTTGTGAGCGCTGCTGCTGTGTTCCTTCCTGGAGTTCCGCCGATTATGTATTGACCCTCAACAATTGCAAGTGCTCTACCCTGTAATCCTGCAGGTATTGAGACATTCAGTGAGAATCCATAGTTGCCGTCAAACGTCTGATTCAGGTAAGGTCTCCACATCCAGAACTGGTTGGAAACGTATGCTGTTCTGTACCATATTGCTTGGCTTGTGTTCCAAACAGTCAAACGGTTGTTCACTGTGTCAACATTATATTTTAGTATGCTTCCATCTTTGCCGTAGACCATTGTGCCTACCCTAGGTACGTTGTTTACACTGCAGATGTAGTTTCCTGTGAATGCGTCAAACATCTTCCATGTTGTTCCTTCGCCAGTTCCTCCGTATACGCTGCCAACTTGCTGGGTGCTCCATAAGTATGGAAAGCCTCCATGCTGGTTAGGTGACTCGTAGTCATATACCTGACCAAACGTCAGCATATCCTCTGCCAATACGCCTGAGAAATCGAAATCGGCACCGGACACCGGATAATTGTTTGTTGTTCCCACTATTGGTCCAGTGGTGTTGTGGAAGTATAGTTCTTCTCCAGTGCGCAGATCAATGCAGTACCATCCGTATCTTGGTGGTGTCAAAACGTCGTAATAGAGTCTTCCGTTCAGGATTATCGGCGGAGTGAGACCATATGTCTCGTATGACATTCCGTCATAGTAGCTTATATCACCAGTTCGAGTGTCCATGATACCTCCGTCCCAATACTGTCTTGCCCACATTATGTGAGCGCTTTCTGGACCTGTACCATAGCCGAAACGGGGCGTTGAACCAACATTTTGAGCGGCACCAGCTAGCCAGTTTCCTGCAACCTTGTACCATTCTCTGTTAGCTCCGTATATTGGGCGCGTCCAGTAACCTTCCGGAACAGGAGTCTCTTGATATTCTGGTATTGGATCCTGCTGTACAGTGAGTGTCGCCGGATCGCTAGTGCTGGGCAGATAGACGTCACCGATGAAATCTTCTCCTCCCATGATGATGCCCCCTGGGGGTGCCGGTTCACCAGTTAGTGTGTCGCCTTCAAATCTGAACACGAAAGTGTATGTGCCGACTTGATCGGGTACATAGTTAGTGGTTGCTGTTCCTACTGGGTCGGATATGAATGGTCCTAGTGTTTGTTTGGATCCGTCAGGTTTTGTTATGTCAATATACATGCCGTCCCATCTGTCACCATATTTCCCTATTGCAGTTCTCGGATAATCATTGAGCCACATGACGATTATTATTTGCTGACCAGCACCTATGGGATTTGGAGCTACGCTCAGAAATGCCCATGTGGGTGTTTGCCATGCTGGATCATGTGCAGTAACTGTAGGCAAAGCAAAAATTGATACTACAAAAGTTAACATTAGAACGAAAGCGATAACTGATATTTTTGTTTTATTTTTCAAGGTTTTCATTTGTTTTTTTCCCTCAATTTTTTGAGACGAATCCTTTATCTGCGCTTTTATTGTACTTAAGCGTTTCCTTCCCTCAACTGGAAACAGGTTTTCTTCAAAACTTTGTCCTACAGATATGCCGCTACACCTTGAAAGTCTTCACTAACAACGTTTTTGCCTATTTGCTGTTGCGCTGCGCCTTGATGACATATCGCACGTATGCCCAAGTAGAAATGGCTGAAACCAACGCAGCCGCACTCTGGCAGAAAACATACCTCAACAAGAGGTCTCCCTCAGTTAGGGACTGGGTTGCTACGAGACCTTCAAAGGCTTTACTGAAGCCGGGAGCAATAGAATTTAAGCCACTGGCGATGGGAACCAGCGCGTTAGCTAATGCCTGCATGAAGCCTTGTAACGGCGAGTTTGTGCTGTAAAATACAGCCGCAAAATCGGTGAACAACCTAGGATACGCCAAAACAGACAACAAAATAATTGACAACAAAAATATCGTTAAGACTGTTACGGCGCTTTCAAGAACTGCTCTGCTAAAAGTGAGCCGGCTTGGCCTAACTGAAACACTGCTGGAACGCACAAAGATGGCGGCAATTTTGCTGAAAAAATTTTTAACGGCTCCAATGAAGCCTTTTGTAGGCTTTGCTCTTCTTTTTCGTTTCGTTCTACGGGTTTTTGATACCTTGGCTGGAGCTGTCCTATATGGTCTCATGACTATTTGCTTCGTGAGGTATATCCAGTTTAAGACTAGAACAAGTATCACTGCTAGGGGAAGAAAATGAAAGAGTGGGCTGACCGGTAACAGGATTGTAACAGCTTCTGTTAGCCCTGAACCCGCGAAGAAAGATACAATGACAAACTCGAAAATAAACGCTAGGGCAAAAAAAGAAACTATTGTTAACAGTCCCTTCGGAGCTGTCCACCTGAAAGTTGAGTTATCCTCTTGTCCTTTAAATGTCATTATTATAGTCCCTCGCTGATGATAGTCTTCAACATTTGACCTGTTTAAGTGTATTACTTAGGGTGCTAGTCTTCTTATTTAATTTTGACTCAATATCGCCCAACTATAAACACGAATTTGAAAACCATTATTGCAAACTTAGAAGCAGCCGCTCTTTTTTAGCGACCCTGTAAGAACGTTTGTCCTATTTCGATTCCATCTTGATGTTTGTTTCCTGCGAATTATCTCACAGAAATGTCATGTATACTATGTAACGAAAAGATGAATACAAACTATAAATTACTCCTCCACAACACTTTAAAAAACTATAAAGCATAGCTAGCTTCCAAGAAGAGA
>Ga0307423_1002058_pt1 | contig 11560 bp, 8 predicted proteins | sample SalMarWE160310MG_FD_202154 | JGI IMG/M metagenome (GOLD analysis project Ga0307423, IMG submission 202154) | Salt marsh sediment microbial communities from the Plum Island Ecosystem LTER, Massachusetts, United States - WE1603-10 | ecosystem: Environmental > Aquatic > Marine > Intertidal zone >...
TTTCTGGAGATGTGGTTGACCATGAAGTCAACCACCAAATCATACTCCGCAGCGATGGTTCGGATGTCGCGCCAATCGCCGAATCGGGCGTCCACTTCATCGTAGGTGATCGGGGCGAACCCCCGGTCGGCGGACGAGGGATAGAACGGAAGGATGTGAACGCCGCCGAGGGCGCGCCGGAAGTAGCGGTTCATGACGTAATGCAGCTCGGCGAGGTTGCGTCCGAGACTGTCCGCATAGGTGATCAGCTGGACGGAATTTTTCAGGGCCATGGTTGCATCCTTCATATCGGGAGCGAAAAGGTTATTCCTATAAACAGGCAGGCGCGGAGGCGTCCGGCAAGCGGTCTTGCGGCGCCGCGCATTGTTCATCGAATCCGCCGGGCGCGACGAACGCAGGCGCGCTAGAGTTTCCTGGTGGATTGCCGGATGACGAGCTCCGCCTTGAGCTCCACTTTCCTGGGAGGCGCATCGGGATTTTTCAGCCGGTCCATCATGACGCTGACCGCCGCCGCTCCGAGGGCGCGGCACGGCTGATGGATCGTGGTCAGCGGCACTCTCAGGTGCTTGGCGTACCTGACGTCATCGAAACCGGCCATGGAAATGTCGCCGGGGATGGAGGTTCCCCGTTCGAGGAGCTCCCGCATGACATCCGCGGCAAGGGCGTCGTTGTAACAGATCAATCCGTCGATCCCGGCTCTGAGGACTGCATCAACGCACGTCTTAATCGACGGGCCGACCGGGATGATCTTCAGGACATCCGGGGCGAGTCCCGCGTACCTGATTGCCAGTTCCACTCCATGCCTGCGCATGGAAACCGTGGGCGCGAGCCCTTCCCTGTCAAGAAAACCGATCCGAGAACATCCCGAAGCGATCAGGCATCCTGCGACAACATACCCCGCTCCCAGGTTGTCGATCCCGATCAGGTCATGCCCCCCCCGTTCCGGGAAGGGAACGCTATCCCGGTCCAGCAGGGTTACCGCAATGCCGTTGGCGTCGAGTTTTTCAAGAACGGCCCGGTTGATCGCCGGGCCATCGTGAACAAGCTCCAACGGGGTGAAGAAGATGCCGGCGACGCCCAGAGAGATATACCGGTCCACGGTTTCCAGAAGTTGCTTGCCGCCGTCGTCTTCAAAACCGCCTGCGCCGTCCCACAAAAGATTGAACTGGTGTTTCCTCGACAGACTGGCGATATGGCCGCAGATGGGTTCGAAGATTTCCGTCTCTCCCAATGCGGGGATCAGCAGGCCGAACATGCTGGATTCCGAACCGGCTTCCCTGTTTCCGATCACTCTCGATGCGGCGCCGGCCCGTCGTTGGATGAGTCCCTTGTCCCTGAGCATCATGACGGCTTTGGCGACGGTGGGACGGGAGACTTTGAATCTGGCGGCAAGGTTCGAATCGCTAGGGAACCTGCTCCCCGGCCGGATGTCTCCGGTGAGGATTTCCTGCTTCAACGTCTCGTACACGTCGGCGTATCTGTTTCTGTGCGCGCTTTGCTTGTTCATGGTTTTATAGGTTTGGCCAGCTGTAAAATACAGGGATATGAAAATGCAGTAAATAGGTATCTATGCGAAACGGGGCCGTTTAGCAAATTTTTAAAAAATCTTATCTTTTCAGAGAATTATCTCTAACCGGTCAATCAACCTATAAAGAAAATTACAATTTGATGTTGACAGCTTTATGGGAGAATGTTTTTAAGATGTAAAAAAAGTGCAGCGATTCTTCGCGAAGAGACGGGGGGAGCCGCGCGAAACCAAAGGACAGGAAGGGGGTCGAGATGAAACGCTTCGCATTGGCCATAATTTTGTGTTTGTCCGTTCTCACGACCTCGGCGGCGGCTTTGGCCAACACGGAACTCGTGTTCTGGCACGGCATTGAAAGCCCCGAAAGCATCAAGGTTCTTGAGGAAAAAATGGCGGCCTTTACGGCCCAAACAGGCATAGCCGTCAACCTGGCGCATTACGGCGCCGCCGACCAGGCGAGCGGAAAGATCATGACCGCCGTCGCCGGGAACAAGGCCCCGGATCTCATGTGGTGGGGCCCCATGAATACCGGACAAATGGCCAAGACCGGCAAAATGGTCAAAGTGCAGGACTTGATCGACGCCGACCCGGCTTTTAACAAAGACGACATCTACCAGGGCCTTTGGGACGGCGGTTCCTATGAAGGCGGCATATGGACCTTCCCCTTCGCCGCAAACAACGTGGCCCTCTACTACAACGTAAAGCATTTTGAGGAAGCCGGTCTGGACCCTGCCGGTCTTAAAACCTGGGACGACCTCGTCGCCTATGCAAAAACACTGACCACGGGCGACCATACGGGCATGGAACTGTCCATCGGCGCCGGCGAATGGCTGACGTTCTCTACGCTCATGCCGTTTTTGTGGCAGGCCGACGGCGCATTCATCTCCGAAGATGGGAAAAAAATCCTCTTTAACTCTGACGCGGGCGTCCGCGCCCTGGAATTCTTGTCCTCCCTGGTCAATGAACACAAGGTCGCCAAGTGGTCCGAAGTCGGCGCCGGTTTCAAGATCGACAATTTCCTGGCCGGTCGCGTGTCCATGATGATCTGCGGTCCGTGGAACCTGGGCGCGCTCAAGAGCCAGGACAAAGTCGCCTTTGGCGCGCTCTTCCTGCCCAAGGACAAACGTCAAGCCACCGACCTGGGCGGCGAAAATCTTTATCTGTTCAAGTCCGACCCCGATCGGGAAAAAGCGGCCTGGGCACTGTGCAAATTCATCGCCTCCCCGGATTTCCAGGTCGATTGGGCCATCGCCACCGGCTACCTGCCCATCTCCAAAAGCGCCGCCGCCGACGCCCGGTATCAGGCGTTCCTTGAGGAAAATCCTTTTGTGAAGACCTTCTCCGATCAGATGCAGTACGCCAAGGCCCGTCCCCCCGTGCCCGGCTACCAGAAGGTTTCCGACGAATTCAGCAAGGCGGCGGACAGCGTATTCTACGGCAAGATGTCCGCAAAGGACGCCTTGAAAAAGGCCGCCAAGAAGGCGCAACGATACCTGCGTTAACGCGGTCTGCATGCCTCCCCTCCCCCGCATCCACTGGGGAGGGCAACCTGAAATCGGGAGGACTCCATGGAACGTCTCAAGGCATGGATTGATCAGGAGCGGGTTTCAGCCTGGCTGTACTTGATGCCTGCCCTGATTTTGCTCTCGGTGTTCTTCTTCTACCCGGCCGTCCGCCTTTTTATCGACAGTTTCTTCGAGTGGGACGGCATGGGGGAACGGATCTACCTGGGACTTGAGAATTACCAGCTCCTGCTCGAAGATGAGGAATTCTGGCAGACGGTATGGAATTCCTTCGTGTTCATCATCGGCTCGGTGCCGACCGGCATGGCCGTTTCACTCGGGTTGGCCCTGCTCATTCAAAAATACGTCCTGGCCCGCAGCTTTTTCCGTACGCTGTTTTTCGCCCCGGTGGTCATGTCGCTGGTGGCGGTGGGCCTGATTTTCGTATGGCTGCTCAACTACGACTACGGCGTGGTCAATATGATCCTTCAGGAGATGGGACGGGAAAAGGTTCCGTGGCTCAACTCCGAGCAATACGCCATGTCTTCGGTCATCATCATGACTATCTGGAAGGACGCCGGATACAACATGATTCTTTTCCTGGCGGGACTCAACTCCATCAGTGAAAGCTACTACGAAGCCGCCAGGATCGACGGGGCCGGGCCGTGGACAACGTTCCGGCGCGTCACCTGGCCGCTGCTCATGCCGACCACCTTTTTCATTCTGGTCATTCGGATCATCTTCTCCTTCCGCACCTTCGAGCAAATATTCGTTATGACCAAAGGCGGCCCCATGGGCGAAACCACGGTCTTCGTCTACTACATTTACGAAAAGGCGTTCAGGTACTTTGAAGTCGGCTACGCGTCGGCGGCCGCCATCATGCTGCTGCTCATCGTGCTGGTCCTGACCTTTTTCCAATTCCGATTCGTCAAACGGGATGTCTAGGAGGAAGGCGTGAAGAAAAGACAATCCAATTTCAAGCGGTTCGCCGCCTGCGTCTTCGTGTCCCTGTTTTTCCTGTTTCCCATAATCTGGATATTCCTCACCTCGGTCAAAACCGACATCGAAGTGCGGACCTCCATGAGCTTTTTGCCCGAGGGAGCGTGGCAATGGAGCAACTATGTGGACGCGTGGAACGCCACCAATTTCGCCCGGCAGTTCTTCAACTCCCTGGTCATGGCCATAACGGTCACCTGCGGGCAGATATTCACCTCGGCTTTGGCCGGCTATGCGTTCGCTCGCCTGAACTTCGGGGGTAAAAAGGTTCTGTTCGCCCTGACCCTGGCCACGCTGATCATACCCTACCAGCTCCTGGTTCTGCCCATCTTCATCATGTTCAGTAAAATCGGCTGGATAGATACATACGCAGCGTTGATCACGCCCTCTCTCGCCAACGCTTTCGGCATATTCCTCTTCAAACAGCACTTCGAGACCATTCCGGCGTCTATTGAGGAAGCGGCCAAGATCGACGGCGCCTCCCGCTGGAAGACCTTATGGCGCGTGATCCTGCCCATTTCCCGGGCTCCGGCCGTCACGCTCTTTCTTTTGACGTTCATCGCTGAGTGGAATGATCTGTTCAAACCGCTGATTTTCACCAATTCCGAGCAGATGCGGACCGTGCAGCTCGGCCTGACCACGTTCCAGGAGCAGTTTTCCACCAACTATACCCTGCTTATGGCCGCCGTGATTTTCGTCACGGCTCCGGTCCTGCTGCTCTTCCTTATCGGTCAGCGGCAGCTCATTGAAGGCATCGCGAACACGGGTACCAAGGGGTAACCTTAACTCGAGAAGGGGTAAAACATCATGGCGCAAGTGCAACTGAAACAATTGGAAAAGGTCTACCCCAACGGTTTCAAGGCGGTCCACGGCATTGATCTGGATATCGCCGATGGTGAATTCATGGTGTTCGTCGGGCCGTCCGGGTGCGCCAAGTCGACGACGCTGCGCATGGTCGCTGGCCTGGAAGAGGTCAGCGGGGGCGAGGTGTGGATAGGCGATCGCGTGGTCAACGAGGTCGAGCCCAAGGATCGCGACATCGCCATGGTTTTCCAAAACTACGCGCTCTATCCGCACATGACCGCATACGAGAACATGGCATTCGTGTTGGAATTGCGGAAAACCCCCAAGGACGAGTTGGATCGTCGGGTGCGCGAAGCGGCGGAAATTCTCGGCATCACCCCGCTTTTGGACCGCAAGCCCAAGCAGATGTCTGGAGGACAGATGCAGCGGGTTGCCGTCGGCAGGGCCATCGTGCGCAAGCCCCAGGTGTTCCTTTTTGATGAGCCGCTTTCCAATCTTGACGCCAAGCTCCGGGTCCAGATGCGGGTGGAGATATCCAAATTGCACAAGAACCTCGGCGCAACCATGATCTACGTCACTCATGACCAGGTGGAGGCCATGACCATGGGCGACCGCATCTGCGTCCTGGAATACGGAAAAATCAAACAGGTGGACACGCCGACCAATCTCTACAACTTCCCGGCGAACAACTTCGTGGCCCAATTCATCGGCTCGCCAGGCATGAACCTCGTCGACGCGTACCTGGTTTACGATAACGGGGCGTTCTACGCGCAAACCCAGAATATGCGGCTGCGGATTCCCGAGGCCACGGGAAAGGCCGCCGAGGCATATATCGACAAGGAAATCGTGTTCGGCCTGCGCCCGGAATGCATTTGCTCCCACACGGTCCATGAGGATGCGCAGGACAATTTTTACAAGACCGAAGTGTATGTCGTTGAAAACATGGGCAATGATATGTTTGTCTACTTCTCTCCGGGCAAGAGCCAGTACATCGCGCGCCTAGACGCCGGAATCCGCGTGAGTTCGGGCGACGTGCACGAAATGTGGTTCGACACCTCCACATGCCACTTGTTCGACAAGGAGACCGGCGACAATATCGTTCATCGTCCCAAAACCCGATAAGGCCCGGGGGCCGCACACAACGCCGATACGGATAAGGAGGCCGCCTTCCGGTCACTGAGTTTTTTGTGGTCGTGAACCGCTGGGGCGCCTCCTTCAATGGCGCGTGGCTCATTGGAGAAGAAATCAGGCTCTCCCCTTCCGCCGTCGCATTGTCTGACGTCGCATCCATCCCAAAAAAGACATTGCTCGCAACTCTTCACTTTGACATGAAAACATGCTTGTGGTTTTGTCGCGCTTTGGATACATTCAAACACATCACACTGTTCTTCAGGTGGCCGCAAGGCCATAACAGGGAATCCGGTGAAAATCCGGAGTGGTCCCGCCGCTGTGATCCCCATAACGTCCGGTCCAACAAGCCACTGCCGCAAGGCGGGAAGGCGGACCAGACGGGGAAAGCCAGAAGACCTACCTGAAGCGTTTCTTGCCGGATGCGGTCCGCGGAGCCCGCAACGGACAGAAAGTCACACTTCACACAACTGTTGCCGGAGTTCCCCGGTTTTGCCGAGGGGGCCACAGTCGGCAACCAGACAAGCAGTTTACCCGCAGACGCGCCAAGCCGTATCTGCAATCATCCGCATTATCTGCTTGTTGGAAGAAGTAGTATGCCCAGTAAAATCCAGAAACGTGATGGATGCATCGAAACCTGGTCGACCAAACGGATTGGCAACGCCATTTTCAAGGCCCTCAAGGGAAGCGGCATCAAAGACCCGCTGCTCGCCGACCGTCTGGCCCGAAAAGTTGAAGGAAAGCTTCAAGATCTTGACATTCCCGAGCAGGAACAAGTGCAGGACATGGTCCAGCAGGTGCTCATGGAAGCCCGGCTGTACAAGGTCGCGGAGCGCTACATCATTTATCGGGAAAAACGCCGCGAACTCCGTTCCCAAAACGCCGCCTACCTGGACATCAAAGGGGTAACCGAAAGCTACCTCGACAATATCGACTGGCGCGTGAATGAAAACTCAAACATGGTCCACTCCTATCAGGGCCTCATCCTCCATATGGCCGGCTCGGTGCAAGCCCGCTACATGCTGGAAAAATATCCCGAGGAAGTGCGCATGGCCCACACCCACGGGTATTTCCACATCCACGACCTCTCCTTTGGCCTGACAGGATACTGCTCCGGTTGGAGCCTGCGCGACCTGCTTTTGGAAGGATTCAATCTGCGAGGCCGCTGCGCCTCCACTCCGGCCAAACATTTTGACGCCGCCTGCGGGCAGATCGTCAATTTCCTCGGCACCCTGCAGAACGAATGGGCCGGAGCCCAGGCCTTCAACAACGTGGACACCTATCTGGCTCCTTTTATCAGGCATGACAACCTGGACTACGCCAGCGTAAAGCAGCAGATTCAAAAACTGCTGCACAACCTCAACGCCACCTCCCGCTGGGGCGGCCAGAGCCCGTTCACCAACTTCACCTTCGACTTCGTTCCGCCCGCCCACATCGCCAAGGAAGCGGTCATCATCGGCGGCCGGTTGCAGGACTCCACCTACGGCGAATACGCCGAGGAAATGGCTTTGATCAATCGCGCCTTCCTCGAAGTCATGCTTGAAGGCGACGCGGATGGCCGCATCTTCTCCTTCCCCATCCCCACGTACAACGTGACCAAGGACTTTCCCTGGGAATCCGAGGAAGGCAAGCTGCTCTTGAAGATGACCGCCAAGTATGGCGCCCCCTACTTCCAGAACTTCATCAACTCCGACCTGAACCCGGAAGACGTGCGTTCCATGTGCTGCCGCTTGCAGATGGACTTACGGGAAATTCGCAAAAAAACCGGCGGCTTGTTCGGCGCGGGCGACCTGACCGGATCTGTTGGCGTCGTGACCCTGAATCTGCCCAAGCTCGCGTACCTCGCCCATAACGAGGAAGACTTCATGGATCTGGTCGCCGAGTACGCGAAACTCGCCAGCGAATCCCTGGAGTTCAAGCGCAAAGTGGTGCAGCAAAACCTTGATGCGGGCATGTTCCCTTTTTCCCGCCGCTACCTGAAAAACGGCTTCAAGGGGCATTTCTCAACCATCGGCCTCATCGGAGGCCACGAGGCATGCATCAACCTGCTGGGCAAGGGAGTGGAAACGCCGTCCGGCGCCCGCCTCATGAAGCGCACCCTCAATCTTCTGCGCCGTCTGGTCGTTCAATTTCAGGAGGAGACAGGCAACCTGTACAATCTGGAGGCCACTCCGGGTGAAGGAACCTGCTACCGGCTCGCGAAGATCGACAAGGAGCTCTACGCCGACATCTACGCTTCCGGCGGCGAGACTCCCTACTACACTAACTCCACCCTTTTGCCCGTAGGCGCCAGTTCAGACGTCTTCTTCGCCCTTGGGCATCAGGACGGCTTGCAGACCTTGTACAATGGCGGCACGGTCTTCCACACGTTTCTGGGCGAAGCGGCCCCGGACGAGGAGAGCGTAAAGAGCTTCCTGCTCAAGGCCATGAGCAAGACCAAGATTCCCTACATCTCGATCACGCCGACCTTCTCCATCTGTGAGGACCACGGGTACCTGTACGGCGAGCACTTCAACTGCCCGACCTGCGACAAGGAAGCCGAGGTCTACACGCGCGTTGTTGGCTACTACCGTCCCGTAGGCCGTTGGAACAAGGGGAAGCAGGAGGAGTACAAAGACCGCTGCGAATATTCGCAGGAAACATTCTGCAAGACCGCATAGGACGCTCCGCTTCTATGATTCTCGACGCCAATCAGATTGCCTCCATCAGGCAAAGCAACGATGAGGAACTGAGGCGGGGGAGCCGCGTCAAACACGGCTACCCCGCCCATACGATACAAAATCTGCTACATACGATCGAGGCGCTGAAAAAGGAAAAGCGGAAGTGGAAAAAACTGGCCCAGGCCAGAGGCAAAACCATTACGGAAATCTTTGCATTGGCTTCGGAATCAAGTAACAGCTGAGCGAGTTAGCCGCGGACTGGCGCGGGCATACAGGGCGTCAGGCCGGACGCGCGTCCGGCCTGACGCTCCTTATTCGCAATGAATACAGACAGTCAGCGAAACGTGCCGTCACAAGCGAGGAACGCTCGGCGCCAAGCTTGAAACCCCATCCGTCGCCCTTTCTGAGACCGTCAACGCTTTCGGGCGGGTAACGGCCTCGCCGATCTATTTAGGAGTCCATTGATGCACGCCAAAATCGGACGCAACGATCCCTGCCCCTGCGGCAGCGGCAAGAAATACAAGAAATGCTGCATGGGCGCGCCCAATGCGGCTGGCCTGAATTTGCCGGAAACCTTCCTGAAGCGCTACAATATCCGCCTGAAGACGCCGGAGCAGGTTGACGGCATGCGCCGTTGCGGCAAGCTGGTCATGCAAACCTTCGATATCGTCAGAGACCTGATCAGACCCGGCGTGAAGACCGAGGATATCAATCAGGCGGTACACGAGTTTACCGTCAAAAACGGCGCATACCCCGCGCCCTTGAACTACCACGGCTTCCCCAAAAGCGTCTGCATCTCGCCCAACGAGGTCATCTGCCACGGGATTCCCGGCGAGCGCGTTCTCAAGGACGGCGACATCGTCAACGTGGACATCACGTCCATCCTCGACGGCTACTACGCCGACTGCAACCAGACCTTCTTCGTAGGCGCCCCCTCCCCGGATGCGCGCAAAATCGTTGACGTGGCCCGCGAGTGTCTGCGTCTGGGCCTCGAGCAGGCCAAACCAGGCAACATCGTCAATGACATTTCCGCCGCCATCCAGACCTATGCCGAGGGACAGGGGTGTTCGGTGGTGCGCGAGTACATGGGCCACGGCGTCGGCCTCGATTTTCACGAGGCTCCGAACATCCCCCATTTCCGTTCTCGCTGGGGCAACACGCCCCTCGCGCCGGGCATGACCTTCACAGTAGAGCCGATGATCAACCTCGGCGGCAAGGCCCTTCGCGTGCTTGATGACGGCTGGACCGCCGTGACCAAGGACGGCTCCCTCTCCGCGCAGTTCGAACAGACCCTCGTCATCACCGAGCACGGCTTTGAGAGCCTGACGCCATTTGAATTGTAATACGCCCTCTCACGCTGGCAACAGAGCCCCCCCCAGCAATACCTGCTCTCCCGAAAACGCCCTGATTCCTTCCGGCCTCCCACTGTATCATAATCCTTTCCCCTTCCAGATGAGAATAAAAAAAAGGGAACCAAAGAGGCAGCCTAATCGACCCCCCACCGGGGGCGGCGGTGTCAGGCGATAACTATCGCTGTACACACGGTTCATTTTTCGCTGAAAAGATCAGTAAAAAACTAACCGGCATGTGTTGTGGTCTGGAGCTGAAAAGCCGGTTTACCGGCTTTTTTATACATGCAAGGGGCTATCATTGGATAACTTCTTTGTTTTTTGCTATTAAAGACTTAAAAATAAAGCTAAGAAAGTTTTTTAAAGTTCGACAAAATACAAGTATATCACTTGATGTAGTAATAGACTCTGAATTGTGGACATATCGACTTAGATCAAGTCGTTCGTAATAGTCAGTCAAGTCCTTCTTGTTTCTTTTTAACTTGTTGCCGTATTGGTCGAGAAGTTCTTTATTGAGACGAGGGTCCTCCTTGCCTATTAACGTAAATATATAGTTAATTTTGTGAAGAGTGACAAAATCTTTTTCTTCAGGGACCTCTCCAAGCACATCTTCGATAAAGTGTCTGATAGTGATTTCAATCAATGATCTAAGTGCGATTCCACATATAACAGGAGAATTTATGTATCCAATTGATATTTGATGAACGACATCATTTAATTTGTAATAGCCATCAATCTTTTCATAATCTGGAAATAATTTTTCAATCTGTTTTGCATCATTTTCATATAGTGGATACACTACAAGATCAAGGACCCTTGATATTTCAGGATGTCCATCTGATTGGTAGCTATATTTAATTTGATAATCCCCGGGGCGATTAGTCTTTTTTAAAGAATATTTGTCTATATCAGCATTGTCGCTTTCTATTATAATATTCTTTAATAAGACGTTTTTGCATGATTTCTTAATAACAAACTCAAATAAGTTTTGAGTAGTCCCCTCTCTAACTCGAGGAATTCTCGGAACTAATTCGAAATTCGGTTCAGGGTTTTCTCCTGTTATATAAAATATTTCAGTTGTTATTCCATTAGAAATTTTAAGCACGTGCTCGCCAACAGATTTAACGAAAATGAGACCTTTATCTTGGTCAATTTCAATATTTTCGTCATGCTCATATATTAATTGCTGATTCGGCAAATCAGTTCTAAGCAAATCCCTAATGTCAATAGCTTTATCAATGTTTGTTTTGCGATTCTTTTGTAAAGGAAAAAAGGCTAACCCACCTCCTTTTGTCTCTCTGAGGGTAATATCGATCGAAGTAAAAATGCCTGCGACAAAGTCACACATAATGTTATAAAATTTTTTATGCGATAAGTTTCCTGTAAAATCATTTCTCTCTTTTGATATTTTTAAACTAGAAGTCTCTTCATTAAAATTTTTGAAGTTAACAAAACCATATGTGTTTTTAAATGTGTAGTTTGTCCATTTAACATTCTGTGATGTCATTGAAAATTGTGTCCAATCATTATCTTGCCCAAGATAATTATAGAGTCCGTAGTTGTTAACATATATCCTAATTCCAAAAGGATATGTCA
>Ga0307423_1002059_pt1 | contig 11556 bp, 7 predicted proteins | sample SalMarWE160310MG_FD_202154 | JGI IMG/M metagenome (GOLD analysis project Ga0307423, IMG submission 202154) | Salt marsh sediment microbial communities from the Plum Island Ecosystem LTER, Massachusetts, United States - WE1603-10 | ecosystem: Environmental > Aquatic > Marine > Intertidal zone >...
GTATAGGAAACCGAACCCTGACATTTCTTGAAACCCGAATGGTTCACTGGCCGGACAGCATGTTTACCTATTTGAAGGAAGACAAAATTCTCTTTTCCAGTGACGGTTTCGGACAGCATTATGCAGGGCATGAAAGATTCGATGACCAGGTCGGAGACGATATCATGCATCATGCAAAAAAGTACTATGCCAATATTTTACTTCTGTATTCGCCGTTGATTCTAAAGCTTTTGGATACGGTTGCACAATTGGGCCTTGAAATCGAGATGATCTGTCCGGATCACGGAATCATATGGCGAAGAGATCCGGGCAAGATTGTCAACGCATATGCAAAATGGGCCAAACAGGAGCAAGAGAAAAAAGCGGTTGTGATCTACGACACCATGTGGCACAGTACTGAAGCCATGGCCGATGAGATCTCGGCGGGAATAGCCGATGAAGGGGTATCGGTAAGACCGATACATATACGAAGCTCCCATCGCAGTGAGATCATGACGGAAGTCCTCGATGCCGCGGCCGTTGTTGTAGGATCGCCGACACTTAACAACCAGTTGTTTCCCACGGTCAGTGATTTTTTGGTTTATATGAAAGGGCTCAAACCTTTAAACAAAATCGGTGCTGCTTTTGGTTCTTACGGGTGGAGCGGTGAAGCGGTCAAGCTGATCAATAAAGAACTCGAAGCCATGAAATTCGACATCATCGATCCCGGTATCAAAATTCAGTATGTTCCGGAAAAGAAGGGATTAGGGGCTTGTTTTGAACTGGGTCAAAAAATCGGAAAAGCGATTAACGATAAACAATGAAAATACCGGTTGTTGATTTGAGTCGGTGCAGTGTGTGCGGTGCTTGTATTGAGGTCTGCCCCTTGGTTTTCAGGCTGAATGATGTCGGATATATTGAAATCATCGAGATGACCTCTTATCCGGAGACGGAAGTCGATGAGGCAATAAAGTACTGCCCTGAAGATTGTATCTACTGGGAAGAGGAATAGGGTTAATAAAACCAAATCATTGTGAGTTTGATATGAAGAAGATGGCGTTGTTTGTGTTTAAAGGTGACTCGATGTGTTTTATTCATGTCCTTTTAAATCGATTTGTTTCAAAGGACTAACCTATTACATAGGATCTTTATCGCCCGGAATTTCGCGGGGCAAATAAATGGGCAGCAGGCAGCTCAAGAAAATACTTTTGGCACTTTTAAAAGATGAAGCATTTGAAAAGAGCCTTGAAGAGATCTGTCTAATACCGGCTCGAAGGGTCGTCAGTCCCCTTCTTTCCTTTTTTTACAATACGGACGAATTGATCAAATGGCGTGCAGTTACAGCAATGGGTGTTGTCGTCGTGCGTCTTGCCCGTGAAGATCTTGAGCCTGCCCGCATCGTCATGCGGCGTCTGATGTGGAATTTAAACGACGAATCCGGAGGGATCGGCTGGGGATCTCCGGAGGCCATGGGAGAAATCATGGCCCGTCATGACAGGCTGGCCAAGGAGTACGCCTGTATCCTGGTATCTTACATTAACGAGGCAGGTAACTTTCTCGAACACGAGATGCTGCAACGGGGGGTGCTCTGGGGATTGGGCAGACTTGCCCATACCCGTCCTGAGCTTGTCCGGGATGCAGCAGCTTATCTTCCTTTGTTTATGCGATCAAAAGATGCCGTCCATCGTGGACTGGCAGCCTGGGTGGCTGGGGCGATACCTTCAGAAATGACAGAATCCTTGCTCAAAAGTTTAGTCGCCGATGAAGCAAGAATAAACATCTTCATCAGCATGAATCTGGTGGAACGTACCGTGGGTCAACTGGCTGTTGAGGCGCTTTCTCGAACTGTTTCTTGATTAATTTTCATCATTGATCCGACTTCAAGCCATCTCAAAAATGCAGATTAGGTACAAGGAAAAGGCGCGAACCGATGAAAAAGCGGAGCATACATGGGAGTATGTGAGCATTTTGAAGCGGCTCGTTGCAAATCCCGTCATACGGGGCAACGCCGTAATTGAGCGTTAGATGTATTTTTGAGATAGCTTGTATTGAGTTCCGCTGATAAATGCAGCTGATGAATTGTCATGATACCTATTCGCGACACAATAGCTTCCAAAAATTATCCAGTTGTAAACTATACAATTATCGGTATCAACGTTGTCCTTTTTCTGTTTGAGTTGTCCCAAGGGGCCAATTTAGATCGTTTTCTTTATATTTACGGCCTGGTTCCCGCCAGATACTCAATGCCGCAAATTTCATCTTATTTTACCACCGGTCAGCAGCTTTTGTCTTTGCTCTCTTTCATGTTTCTTCACGGCGGGTTCTGGCATCTTCTGGGCAACATGTGGTTTCTTTACATATTCGGTGATAACGTCGAAGATCGTCTGGGGCCTTTTCGGTACCTTGTTTTTTATCTGCTGTGCGGAATTACCTCGGGCCTTTCCCATCTTCTTTTAAATCTTCATTCCAATATGCCCACCATCGGCGCCAGCGGGGCCATTGCCGGTGTCATGGGCGCTTATTTGGTTCTTCATCCCCATTCCAAAATATTAACCCTGATTCCCATTATTTTTATCCCCTGGTTTATTGAAATCCCGGCGTTTTTCTTTCTGGGCTTTTGGTTTGTTCTTCAGTTTCTAAATGCCGCAGGCAGCCATGGCAATATCGGTGGAATTGCATGGTGGGCCCATATCGGAGGATTTGTTTTTGGAATCGTTTTTTTAAAGATTTTTCTGGCGCTACCCGAAACCGGAGTCAGCGGTAAGATGCGTCGTGTCACTGCCAAAAGAAAAACGCACCGCCTTCAGGTGGTTCGACCCGGTGGCATTGGTAAAGAGCCTCACCTTTATGGAACCATTGACATTACGTCCTTCGAAGCGCTCACAGGAACACAAAAGCTGATCAATATCCCGAAAGGATTTCAAAAACGGATCGTCAAAGTGATTGTTCCTTCCGGCGTGAAAGAAGGGAGTAAACTTCGTTTGAAAGGTTTGGGTAAAACAACCCCCGACGGCCAACGGGGAGATTTGTATCTTAAGGTGATGATAACATCTTAACTAAAAGGAATGAAAATACCAAATCAGAACCTTCTCTCCAAAGAAAACATACGACATGGCACCAATGGAAAGAAATGGGCCGAATGGAATGGCAAATTTCAGATTTTTCCCCTTTAGCAGCATAACAATCATTCCCACCAAAGTTCCTGTAAGCGATGCAGCAAAAATGGTAAAGATAACCCCTTTCCAGCCGACAAAGGCGCCAATCATCCCTAAAAGTTTGATGTCTCCACCCCCCATACCTTCTTTGCGGGTGATGAGACTGTATGTCCATGCCACCAGCAAAAGACTGCCCCCGCCTGCCAGCAAGCCCAACAGAGAGGATTTAAACGTCATGGCAGGTAAAACAAATGAAGCCGCAAGGCCGATGGGAATCCCGGGAAGAGAGATAATATCCGGGATGATTTTATGATCAATATCAATAAAGGTGATGACCAGCAGCGATGACATAAAAACGAAGTATATGACACCTTCCAGAGTCAGACCAAACTTGAAAAGAATGGCGATGGCAAGAGTTCCGGTCATCAACTCAACCAAAGGATAGCGAAATGAAATGGGTGCCTTGCAGTTCCGACACCGGCCTTTGAGCCATAAGTAACTCAAAACAGGAATGTTGTCATAAAATTGTATGGCACTGTTGCACTGCGGGCAGAATGAGCGGGAAGGATTTATAATGGATGATGAAGACGGCAACCGATAGATGCAGACGTTTAAAAAACTTCCAATGCACAGGCCGAACATGAAAACCAGGCTGACGAATAAAACGTTAATCATGTTTTATGCGATGTCCTCTTGAATTTCTGACAAGATAATAGTAAGTGCACACTTTAGGGTGAATGTTCTCATTTATATATGGAGTTTCGTCTCGTGTCAAAGCAACTTTTAATACCTGCGGGAGAAAGGGGTCAATACTATGAGTATGAATGTGGTGGAAAGGATAGATGATTTCGTCAAGGTCAGACATGTCCTTGCAAGTGTTTTTGACAAAAGCGGTTTGGAAACGTTCATACCGGAACTTATCCGGACAAATCCTGAAGTAAAAATTTTTTCAACCGGCGGCACGTACAAAAAAATCAAAGAAATTCTTGGAGACAAGGCGGATTCCTTCCTGACACCGGTTTCGGAATACACGGGTCAGCCGGAGACTCAGGGTGGTCTTGTGAAGACGCTGGATTTTAAAATATATCTCGGATTGCTCACCGAAACCTACAATGATGCCCACAATGAGGACATCCGGCGAACAGGTTCCGTTCACATTGATATGACCCTTTGCAATTTATATCCTTTTAAAGACACCATTTCAAAAGAAGGGGTGACGGTTGAAATGGCTCGCGGTAATATTGATATTGGCGGGCCGTGCATGATAAGAGCATCTGCAAAAAATTATATAAGGGTTGCATCGGTGGTCGATCCATCGGACTATACAACGATTTTATCAGAAATGGATTCAAATAACGGCGCTATATCGCTGGGTCTTCGCTACCGTCTTGCCCAAAAGGCATTTGATCACACCGCGGTCTACGACCGGACCATCGCAGATTTTTTGGATTCCAGGACATTTGATGAGATGGCTGCGTGTTACACCTTATAGACGGATAAGAATTCTGTTTTTTATACCCCGCTTCAGGTATAATAAAATTTTTGCTGAAAGAACTCGTGAATAAGAGCTCGTAATGAAAAAACCTGCCCGTGGGATTAATAAAGGTCTTAGGCTTTAACAGGGAGAGGCATCCATAACGTTAAATTGCTTTTGGTTCTTTCAAAACGATCCCTAATTCACCCTGCCCGCTCGTGCCTTACGTGGCAGGCGGGTCAGACAGCTTCCAGTCAAAAATTTAATCATACCTGAAGCTCTTTCTTGTTAGGCGTCTTGTCCCGTCGAAGCTCGAAGAGCGAAGTAGGAAGCTGAAAGCGAAGACCAAAGAAATCGATTTGTTTTAAAGGAGTTAACTGATTCCTTGGGGAGTTTCGCTTCTAAATTCTTAAGTAGTAGTCTCCGGCTCGTAGAGCCTACGCCTCGGAGAGCGGATTGGATGATCTTTTTTTAAAGCGGGTGCTGTTTGAGTGGCTTAGGAATCGTTAGAAAGAACAGATGCATGCCGAAATCACATCTTTAAAAGAAAATTCAGATCGTGTGGCAATCCAATTGATTTTTTAAAGATAGATTCCTGTTCTTTCTTTATGAGTCCTTGCCACCAGTTCACGCGTTTTAAAAAAAGATTATCCATGGAGCGACGATTTAGAAAAACTCCTCGCCGCCTCAGCTAACTATTACAAAAATTTTAATAGCCTACAAAAAAAGGAGAAAAAAATGGCTGAAGATTTAAAAAAAATGTATCGGACAATAATGGACGATCACTTTCCACCCGAGATGGAGATTAGTTTTGTGGACCAGGATAAAAGACAAACCCTTTTTTATGAAAAAGTGGCCTGGACCATCGATAACATCCAAAAAGGGCTCAGATACGGTGAAAATCCGGGCCAGGAAGCGGCACTTTACAAACTGATCAATGGAAATCTTGTTTTAGGAGAAAGCAAATCGATTCAGCCGGGTCAATTTCTGGCTTCAGACATTGAGCTTTTGCAATCCGGTAAGCATCCCGGTAAAACCAACCTGACCGATGCAGACAACTCGTTAAACATTTTAAGATATTTTGTGGATAAACCCACCGTTGTCATTGTCAAGCACAACAATCCCTGTGGCGTTGCCCGCTCTGATTCATTGGTAAATGCGTATCTAAAGGCAAACATGGCGGACAGGGTGGCGGCATTCGGAGGCTGTATCGCCGTAAACAGGGCCGTAGATCAGGCAACGGCGGAAGCCATCACCGAACAATACGCTGAAGTGGTTGTTGCACCCGATTTTGAAGACGGTGTAATGGACATTTTTTCAAAGAAGAAAAACCTCCGGGTGATACGTATCGATAATATCAACAGGCTGCAAAGCTTTGTGGGACAAAGATGTGTGGAATTCAAGAGTCTGATTGACGGTGGTGTCATCGCCCAGTGGTCTTTTGTGCCCACAGCCCGGACAAAGGCAGATCTAAAACTTGCCGCATGCGAATATAAAGGAAAGCAGTATCAGGTCAACCGTGAACCCACGGAACAGGAATATAACGATCTGCTGTTTGGATGGCTTGTTGAATCCGGTATTACATCCAATTCCGTCATTTATGTCAAAGACGAAGTTACCGTCGGCATCGGCACCGGTGAACAAGACCGGGTGGGTGTTGCCGAAATTGCAAGGGACAAGGCTTACCGAAAGCTGGCGGACCGTTACTGCTTTGAAATGCATAATATTCCCTATAATGATTTAAAAGACGAGGATAAAAAGTCGGAAATTGATGCTAAAGTGGCGGATGAAAAAGGGGGACTGATCGGCTCCGCCATGGTCAGTGACGCCTTTTTCCCTTTTAGAGACGGTATTGATGTCGGCTTGAAAGAGGGCGTTACCTCCGTGATTCATCCGGGTGGATCTGAAAATGACTACCAGTCCATCGAGGCTTGTAACGAGATGGGCGCGACCATGGTCTATACTGGGCAGAGAAGTTTCAAACACTAATTTGTTTCCATCCATTTTTTCCGGACCAGGCTCCAGGCATTTCACTGCATACTTCCGGATGTGTTGATAATAAAAGACATTATTTTAAAGGGGTTAGCCATCATTTTGGCTAACCCCTTTTTGTTTAAATCGTTAACGATTATTTTGAGGTCATTTGAAAACTTGACGGCCATCACTTATCTTCCTCGGTTCCTCTTCACCCGTTCCTGTTTATCCCATGGGGGTAGTATTATGAAAAAATTTCCATAAAATTATATAGTATATTTCATAATTCAGATGTTTTGATTTGAATTAGCACTGTCGATCAGAATTTTCAAATTATATAATCATCTGATTTTATAACAATATAAATTGCAGTGTGACGCAAAAAGCAAATTTAGCATGGTTTTTGCACTGTCTGTGGTCGGTAGTTAAGAAATGGCTTCTCTTATGCACGTGCATCTTGGTTCTCGGTTAGATATATAAAATTTATATCACTTGACAAATATCGAGCTAATAACGGCATTTAAAGAAGTTGATTCAATTAGGGGTTTTAATAGCCGCTTCCCCTGGACTACCAACCCCCACAGTAGCCCCTGGTCAAACGGATGCCTAGGGGCTTTTTTTTGCCATAATACATCTAGTGATTGTTTCTCTCAATAATATCTCAAAATATTTTCAAACCTGTCAAATAATGTCACCAGATGCTCAATTTTGGCAGATGGTGTTTGTGTGCAATTTATTTCTGTTTGGAATAACCTTATGAAATTATTAAGATATTAAATATTTCAGGGTGTCGTGAGAATTTTTGGCACGATTTCTGCTTTTCAATCTGACAATTCTTAATAATAAGATTTATCAAAAACGTCCAATAGAAAAAGATTATGAAATATTTCTTAAAAAATTCGTGTGTTAAAAAAATCTTGACTCTGTAATTTAGTGTATATAGTTATTAATTAGTAGAAGATGAAGAGACTTCGTCCTTCATTTTTTACCCCCACAGGCCCCTGGAGGTCAACTCCAGGGGCTTTCTTATTGCCATCCGCATTTCTATTTTAGCCTAAGTTCATGTATTCTTAAATGCGGAAATGCCACCATGCGGAGTTTATCTGGGGCAACCTCGCCGATCGAGGATGCTGCTGACGGTGAGGTAAACAAGCCTCTAAAACCGCTCATTCAGGCTTAAAATGGTCAAAAAAGAGCCTTTTTTTTGACCAAATTTGTCAATTTCTTATTGCTTGCGAATTTATTTTAAGATTTTAGAATATATATTAACCAATTGAAATTTCAATATTTTAAAGCCTATTTAGAGATTTTTTTATTAGATGTTGCACGATTATTGCACGTCATCGCCTGAAGAACTTGTCAAAGGTATACATCCAAAACCAAACCTGAGGGAAAATATTGAAAAGGGGGTGGTAAAAACCAATTAACTATCTGAAATCGCGTTTTTGATAAATTCGACTTTTTTTACTGTGGGGGTAAAAAATGAACCGAAGTTTTTTAATAGTAGTACCGAAATCCGGCTCCTTTACTAGCCGGACGGGCACTATATCTTTTATAAAACCGCGATATCTCTTGATGCACCTTTCTGCGGACTAACAATTGCATTGGGAGATGTCATGGAAAAATTCTTCTTTTTTAACAAGATAATTGCGGCCAGCTGTTGTCGGTTGGTTTTTTTTCTGCGGTGCTGGTTACGGGTTGTACTGCCGAGGAAAGCCAGGTTGAAATTTTGGTCTGCATGGCTTGGCACCGCCTTTGGCGTGCTTGTCCCGTTGCTGTTTGCAGAATCTGTGTTGGCTGCGCCTTGCGATCTTAGATCTTCTCCTCCGCCGTTCATTCGCCACGATCTGACTGCCAGCTATTGCGAGTTGTGCGGCTACGGCTACGTCACGGTCATCGTTTCTAATTCCTATGAGGAAGTGGATATGATCGCCATGACAGTGGTCGAGAACCTGGGCACTTCCGGGCTAACCTTTGATCCGACCGCTCCCAATCCGGTTACTTACCGCGTCAACGGCGGGGCTTCACAGGTCGGCGGGGCACCGGTCACCAGTGGTGCCAACGGCTCGACGTTGACCTGGACCTCTGCCCAGATTTCACCCCTGAGCCGCCTGGAGTATGACCCTTTACCTCACCATCCTCCATATACAACCATTACCGACATCACCATTACCTATGCTGTCACGCGAGCAGGCGCTTTGACCCAGGAGGGTCTTGTTAGCGCCGATCGAAGAATTCAGGCAAGCCTCACCTACGATACGGATGGTGTCGTCGATTGTTTCCCCGGATCGACAACAGTATCCACCGGATTGGACACCTTGACGTTGCGCGAGCCGAATCCCGTTGTGACCAAATCGGGACGCAATGTCGATGCGAGTCAGGGTAATTGGACGTCCACCGTCTACGGGAATGTCGACGACGATGTGATTTGGCGCATTCAGGTGAGCAATGCCGGAACAGCCGATCTACAGGATTTGCGTTTTGACGATTTGATGCAAGACGGCAGTCTGGATGTCAACTACGCTTGTCCTAGTTTAACAGCGGCCACGGCCGTGACGGGGAACAACGGTGTCGCTCCGGGCGGTAGCGTATGTGTCGCTTCCAGCAACACGATCGGTGATTTCGATGTAGATAATCCCTTCGGCAATCCGGGCAGCGACTCGCCCGACATCGTTGATGTGCCCCAGGGCGGATCCGCCTATATTTACCTGGTGGGCAAGATCCGGTCTGCTCCCGACGGCTCTTGTACCACTAACAGAACCAACACCGTTTCCGACATTCAGTGGGGGTGTGAAGATGATTCCCCTCCGGCAGGGGGCATTTCCCAGACGTCAGACGGAAATAATCCGGGCAGCGATACGACGACTTTGTACACACGGTATGGTGAAAGGGCCAACCTTTCCGTGGAGCGTCGTCTCACCGGCACCAACACGTCACAACCGGTGGGCAGCAAGGGGACCATGACCATTACCATCCGGAACTACACCGGCGGCAGCGTGAAGAATATTACGATGACCGATGTGCTGCCGGCCGAATATGTGATGGACCCGACCTTTACGCCGACGGTCACCATGGATCCGCGCTACGGCACCTATGATGGGATGATTGACAATATTACCTGGGACAATCAGGATGCCAATCCGTTGAATAATACTGCACCGGAATTCACTTTGACCAGCTCGGGCTGTTCCATCGGTCCCTGTGAAGATACGGTTCACCCGTTCTACCCTGACCAGCAAGACATGATGCGTGACGGCGATGAGCTGACCATTGTTTTCCGCGTGGTACTGATCGAACCGCCCTATTATGACAAGGTCGCCAACCTCGATGTGCGCGAGGAAGACGATCCCGACGGTACCGATCCGGACAACCAGACGACACTAACCAACTCATTAACCGTTGAGTTCGACACGTTTTGTGCAGCGCAAGGCCACCAGACCCTCTTGCTTACCGGCAACGGCACCGCCACGAACGGCTCCGCCATCCCGGCCTTCCCGGAAGATATAGACATCGATATCGCCGGCAGCGAACTGGTCTTTATCCTTACCGGCGATCCGGCTCAACGGTTGCCCCTCACCGTCGAGCTCACCAACAACGGCGGTCACGATGCCGCGGACTATATCGCCTATGTCAGCTTCGGCCAGACCATGGATGTGGTCACCGTGCCGTCCGGATGTTCGCTTACCGGCAATCCACCGGCCCATGACGAGTGGCAGGATCCGGCAGCGATTCCCGCCACTGCGGCAATCTATGCGTGTACCGGTTCAGCCATTGCACCGGGGCAGACGGTGTCGCGCACCTTTGAAGTGGTCAAGAGCACCGACGCGGCCGATCTGGCTGCGGACGACCTGACCTTCCGCGCCGATGTGGTGGGTGAGATCAGACTGAGCGACGGGACATTGCTCACATTTCCGACACCCATCAACCCCAGGGCAGACGGCGGCATTGATTTGGGCAATAATTACAGCCTGGACGGCATCCGGGCAAGAGTTATCGGTTTTAATCTGCTCAAGTCCCAAGTGGGCAACTGCACGGAAAACAATCCGCCACCTTCGTCGCCCGACCTTCAAGTGCAAATCGGTGAGGAGTGCACCTATCACATCGACACCGGCGGCTGGTTCGGTTTTCAAACACCCGGCTACTCCTTGATAGCGGTGCAAGATATCCAGGTGTTCGATCAATTGCCAAACGGCCAGGGCTATATTTCGTCCACCGACCCGAGTCTCACCAGTACCAGCGCCATTCAAAACATCAACCTCAATCCCGCCGGCCTTGCAGCCCCCAACGAGGTAACTGCGCCGGACTATATGAATTGGACCTTCAATTGGGGCGAATTTTTTCGCATCACGGAAAAGGACCACTGGTTCCGTGCCGATATGACCTCCCGTTTATTGAATGACCCCATAGACATCAGCGCCGCGCCGAATCAACATGCAGATCCGAGCACCAATGTGCTTGTTTCGAATTTTCGTGCCCTATTTATGAATGATATCACGCACGAGTTGGAGTCATATCTTTTAGGGCCCGGCACCGTGGGTTATCCGCGTCTGGCGGTCCGCAGCTTTTCGCTCACCGTCACCGAACCGCACATCACCGCCGTCAAGGAGGTGTGTAACGAATCCATATACGGTACCGGGCCGGCTTGCTCCAACTTTGTTCCGCTGGCCGATAACGGTGATGCATACGATACCTATATCTACCGCATCACCCTGACTAATGAGGCGAGCAGCGGCGGTGTGGATCGCGCCCCGGCCTATGATGTCACCGTGACCGATACCCTTGATGCCAGCGACCTTGCTTATGTACTGCCTTTTAATAGTGACAGCCTGGACAATGACGCCGACAGTGCAACCGACGAGGCCGGTGCGAACAGCGAGGGGACCATCAGCGATAATACGGTCAAAAACGGTACCCCGGCCCAGCTCACCTTTTCTTATACCCACAGCACTGCTTTGGCGCGTATCAATCCGGGCC
>Ga0307423_1002060_pt1 | contig 11556 bp, 9 predicted proteins | sample SalMarWE160310MG_FD_202154 | JGI IMG/M metagenome (GOLD analysis project Ga0307423, IMG submission 202154) | Salt marsh sediment microbial communities from the Plum Island Ecosystem LTER, Massachusetts, United States - WE1603-10 | ecosystem: Environmental > Aquatic > Marine > Intertidal zone >...
CGGTTGGAACCGAGTGGAGGCTGGCATGATTCAAGGTGAACACATTGCGCTGCGCCCGGTCGAGCGCGAGGACCTGGCGCTGCTCGAGGCCTGGGAGGACGACCCGGCCGTGCTGGGCGAGTTCAACTCCTTCGGCCTGCACGGCCGCCAGGGCAAGGAAGAGGCCTTCGCCAAGGAGGGCTTTCTCGGGGCGAACCAGGGCACCTTGATCGTCGCTGCGGAGGGCGAGGCGGTCGGCCTCGCATCCTACCGCCGGGTGGACCACGGCCCGCCCAACGGCGGGCACCCTACCAGCTCGGAGCGCACCTGGTTCCGGCCAGCCGCGGCCACGGGTACGGGGTGGAAGCCGCCACGCTGCTGGTAGGCTACCTTTTTGATACCTACACCGTGATGCGAATCGAGGCCGAGACCGACGTCGAGAACACCGCCGCCCAGCGGGCGCTGGAGAAGACCGGCTTCACGCGTGAAGGCGTGCTGCGCTCGGCCCAGTGGCGCGGCGGGGCGTGGCATGACCTGGTGCTGTACAGCAAGCTGCGTGGGGAGTAGCGGGAACGAAGCTGCGAAGATGCCCCGGCCTGTCCCGGGGAAACTTGTCAAGGAGGATGAAGGCGATGCAAGCGGTCCAGAAGTCAAGCGGGGGTCCTGCCCCCTACTCGCCGTCGTGGTTCGATCGCTTCAGCGATTGGGTCGAGAGCCTGCCCGGTCCGGCGTGGATCGCCTACCTGCTGCTCGGCCTGCTTTCCTGCGCTGCCCTGGTTCTGATCCAGGCGGGGCAGGGAGCCTACCCCGATGGCAGGATCGATCCATGGCATTTCTTCCTGGCGCTTCAGCCGGCGTTCTTCCTGGGGTTGATGCATTATCTGGATCGAGCTGCCGGGGCAGCGCTGCAGCGCTTCTGGCCGGCGATCGACGAGGATCAGGCCAGCTACGCCAGCTGGCTCTACCGCCTGACCACCCTGCCGGCCCGTGCCGCCCGCCGGGCGATCCTGGGAGGCGAGCTGGCCTTCCTGGTCCTGCTGGGCCCGACGGTCTTCCAGATCGAGCTCTCCCCCTTCCACATCTCGTTCGACAGCGCTTCGCTTCAAGCTTTCGGCATGAGCACGACGGTCGTTTCCCAGCGTTTCACGCTGCTGTTCTATCTCATCCTGTGGGCGGTGATCGGGGTGCTGGTCCTGCATACCGCCCACCAGCTGAACCAGATCCGGCTCCTATATAACGGCGTCGGCTCGATCGACCCCTTCCAGCCCGAGCCGCTGTATGCTTTTTCGACCGTGACCAGCCTGACGGCGGTGATGCTCCTGCTCAACAGCTACGGCTGGGTCTGGGCGCTGCTACGCGGGGCAGGCGAGGGCATGGCCTCATTCCGGCTCTCCGGGCCGATCAGCGTGAACATCTTTTTCGCCGCGCTGAGCGTGTTTCTCTTCATCTGGCCGATGTGGGGCGCGCACCACCTGCTCGACACGGCGAAAAAGGAGAGCCTGCGCGGCAACGCCGGCCACTTCAAAGCGGTCGTCTCCCGGCTGCATGGGGCGATCGAAAGCGGTCAGATGGCGGGGACCGACGATTGGCAGAAAGTCATGGGGGCGCTCGAGCTGGAGCGGGCCCGGCTGGAGCGGCTGCCGACCTGGCCCTGGCATCCGGAGGCCTCGCGCGGCCTGCTGGCGGCGCTGGTCGTGCCGCTTGTGGTCTGGCTGCTGCAGTTCGGATTGGGCAAGCTGCTGGGGTGAGACGGCTAACTTAGGATATCAGCTCAAAGAGCTTGAGTATTTTAGAGTATGCCCCCCACCGGAGAGGGACCGGCTGAGAAAAGAAAACCCCCGACCCTTGCGAGACGGGAGTTTCGATCGGTAGAACTTATTGATTATGGTGAAACCCTTATCCATATGGTCGTATCGCCTGGGGCTAATCCTTCATCACAATTAGTTTCGAGGATTGTTTCCTGATACTTGTCATCATCAATAAATTTGGCCTCAACAACGACGGTTGTTCCAGCACAAAATGGTGAGTCATCGTCCCTTACGAAGGTCAAGGTCATCCCTTTGAGGCTATATTCACCAAACTGAACGGGAAACTCGGGACCATTTGTTTCGGAAATTAACCAGGTTTCGTCATCATTCATGAATGAAAAAACACCCCAATAATCACTGTGCCAAACACCATATAAATCATCAATATCAATTTCCGCTGAAGGTCGACAAGCAGTGATGAGACCGAGGGTAAATAGACAAAGTACGATGACGAAGCTATTTTTCATTCTCATGGAGCTTTCCTTTCACATAAAAAAATAACCCAACCTCGGTTGAGATCGGGCAACGAAGCAAGTGAGATAAATCCCCGCTACTATGTTGGTCTGTGACGCACTTCACATATTACGTTATTCTGGGTCAAGGTTCAATAGAACAAACAATCGCCCCCAACCGGAGGGGAACCGGCTGAGGAAAAACCCACGGCCCTTGCAAGGCAGGAGCGGTTAGTCTGGTTGGTCCGTCGGCTCCGTCGGCTCCATCGGCTCCATCGGCTTCATGGGCTTCATGGGCTTCATGGGCTTCATAGGCTTCATGGGCTTCATGGGCTTCATAGGCTCCATCGGCTTCATTGGCTCCATTGGCTCCGACTGGTCCGACCGGTCCATCCTGATACCACAAAATCCGTATTTCATTATTATCATTGCAGGTTTCATCCGCCCCAATCATTCTAATTGCCCAACAGCCTCGAGCTGAGGCGCCGGGGCATTCATCCATGATTATCCAGCAAATCGGCCCTGGAACCAAATCGCCCCCAACCGGAGGGGGTGTATAGACAAGAGACATAGGTAACAACCGTTCGGTGACATGGGTAACACTTTTTTGGGGCAAGATTCACCTCGGAAGGAGTGTGATGATGCCCTGGAAAGAAAACACACGCATGTCTCTGAGACTGGAATTTGTGACTCTTGCACTTGCCGGGAAGGTGAACCTCTCTCGCCTCTGCAAACAGTTCGGAATCAGCCGCAAGACTGGCTATAAGTGGCTTCGGCGATATCTCGATGAAGGTCCCTCAGGCTTATCAGATCGCCCACGAACGCCACGCCATAGCCCAGTAAAGACCCCCGCATCGATGGAGCAAGCAGTGCTGGAGATCCGGGATCGGCATCCCGCATGGGGTGGACGTAAGATCAAGCGGCGGCTTGAAGAGAAGGGGCGCACAGAAGTGCCCTCTCCCAGCACCATCACGGCAATCCTCAGACGGCATGACCGCCTAGACCCGGAAGAATCACACAAACACAAAGCCTGGAAGCGCTTTGAAGCCGATAAGCCCAACGCCCTCTGGCAGATGGACTTCAAAGGCCATTTCCCACTCAGCCTGGGAGGGCGCTGCCACCCGCTCACCGTATTGGACGATCACTCGCGTTTTGCCCTGGGCCTGCGTTCCTGCGGCGATGAGCGGGGAAAGACCGTAAGGGATGAGCTCACAGGGATCTTCCAGCGTTATGGTCTGCCTGAACGCTTTCTGATGGACAACGGTGGCCCCTGGGGATCGCATTATGAGCACGCCTACACACCCCTGGAGGCCTGGTTCATCCGCCTTGGGATTGGTATCAGTCACGCCAGACCTTATCATCCCCAGACACTCGGCAAGGATGAACGTTTCCATCGCACCTTGCAGGTGGAGCTGCTGCAGGGACGACACTTCCGTGATCTGGAACATGCACAGCAGCTATTCGATCGCTGGCGGGATGTGTACAATCTCGAGCGGCCTCATGATGCCTTAGGCCTGGACATCCCCGCCCGACGCTACCAGCTGAGTGTACGAAGTTTTCCGGAGGTACTACCCACCATCGAGTATGGACCGGGAGATATTGTGCGCAAGGTTCAAGACAAGGGTGAGGTGCACTTCAGGGGGAGGATCTTCAAGATCCCTAATGGGTTTCGGGGTAATCGAGTAGCATTACGTCCAACACTCGAGGATGGGGTATATGATGTCTATTTCTGCCAGGAAAGAGTTGCAAAGATTGATTTGAGGAAGCAGAATGTGGCCTATTGAAAGTGTAACCTATGTGTCCGAACACCTGTAACCCATGTGTCCATTCTATACAGGGGGACTGGCTGGGGGCATGTCAATCGGTCGAAGTCAAGCACCAATCTTGCAACCTCACCCCTCTGGGACCATAGCCTTGTTGCAGTCGGGCGGTCGATATGCTACATTCGGTGCGCTTCTTATATGAGGGTGGTTGAAACCTAAATGGCTGTGACTCCGCGCTCTACGATTGAAGATTCCTACGCCAGCGGCAAACGCTGCGCCATCTGCGGCGCCGGGGCGCTGCGCGTCGGCCACGTCCCCAATCTGCCCGATTACGTGACCTGCGGCGAGTGCAGCTCGGCTTTCCTGGTCGAAGACGGCGGCGAACGGATCTTCTACGGCAAGGTCGCAGGCGGCTACGCCGACGCCGAGAGCTTCGCGCTGCGCCAGTGGGCCTTTGCCGAAGCGATCGAGAACCGCGCCAGGCCCGACCGGCCGACCCTGCCTGATTTCGAGGGTGAACCACCTGCCCCCGAGGCAGCCGCACCCGAACCGGCACCCGAGCCTGAACCGGCAGCCGATGAAGAGCCCCAGCCTGCGCCGGCCGATGAGCGTCCCACGACGCCCTACATCGAATTTGAGACCCCCGAACCGCCGGCCGCAACGCCGGTTGAGGAACCTACCCTCGAAGCAGAAGCACCGCAGGAAAGCGAGCCGGAGACCGGCTCGGAGTTTGACTTCCTGGCCGAGATCGCGGCCGAAGGCCCGGCTCCTGAACCCACTCCTGAGGTCGAATCCACCCCACCGGCAGTCGGTGAACCCGCACTCGATGTCACTCCCGAGCCGGCCGTTGAAGGCATGGTGGCTGACGAACCGTTCGAATTCGAACCGGCGCCGCCCGACCTGGCCGCTCCCGGGAAAGACGAGGTCGAGCAGGATTTCCTGCTTGGCACGATGGCTGGGGATCAGGATCTCGGATCGATCCCCGAAATGACCGCTGGCCCGGCAGAATCAGCCTTCCCGGAACCCGAAGAGATGGAGCCGGAGGCTGACTTCCCCTCCGCCATGGAAGCGGTCGAAGCGCCGGCTGAATCAGAACCGGCCGGGCTGGTCGACGGCGACGAACCGCACCCGGCCGACAAGCTCATCCCGCCGCCCTGGGCGGCGCAGAGCACAGAACCCGAAAAGCCGGAAGCAGAAGAACCGTCAACCATCTCCTGGCACGAATTCGTCGAGTCGAAAGAGGCTGCCGATGAACCTGCCCCGGAGCTCGCGCTCGATGCTCAAGATGAGACCGAGTCCGAGCCGGAAGCCGTTATTCCGGGCGAACCGTATTCGCTTGAAGCGGAAGACGACCCGCTCGGATTGGCCTCGGCCTTTGAGGCCCTCACGCCCGTTTCAGGCGAACCCGAAGCTGGAGAAGCGAGTAAGCCGACGGCTGAAACGCCGGCCTGGATGCAGTTTGAGGACGACGAAACGCCTGCCGCTGAACAGCCCGAAGTCCCTGATTGGACCCAATTCGAGGACGAAAGCCTTGCCCCGGATGAAGAGCCGGTCGAGCTTGATGCCTTTGCCTCCCTCCGAACGGGAGTCACAGCAGAAGAGGTCGAGGCTCCCGAGGCTGAGAACCCTGAGAAGGACGCCGGGGACCAGGAATTCGAACCGTTCGAATTCAACCAGCGCCTGAGCGCCTTAAGTTCCGAAGAAGATGAGCAGATCGAGCAGCTTTCCGAAGGTCCGGCCGAGGACGAGGATGACTTCCTCTCCGGCCTGCGCCGTTCGGCCGCCATTCCGCTCGAATCCGAGCCGCTTGCCGACACACCGCTCTCGGGCGTACGGCTCGAATCGCAGCCGGTCTTCAAAGACGAAACGGCTTCCGATGATGAAGGTAGCGGGGAGGATCCCCTCGCCATGGCTGCCCGTTTGGGAGCCGTTACGGCCGAACCGGCGGCGGAGGCGATGCCAGAATGGATGCAGGAGGCAGAGGCTGAACCCGAGGGGGCCGAACCGCGCGGCGCCTTCCACCTGCGTGAGACCGACCCTCCGCCCGGACAGCGCTACCGGGTCGTACTGCTCGGCGACCGCGTGGTCTTCCCGAGCGGCGACTGCGCCCACTGCGGCCGGACTCCGGTCAAGGGCCGGCTGGCTGTCTACGGCACGCTGCCCAACGGCCAGAAGGTTGGCCAGCGGAAAGTGACCAGCTTTAACGTCCCGCTCTGCGCCGAGTGCCGCGAGCGCGCCGCCCTGCGCACGGAAGAGGCCGGCAATGCCCGGCTGCAGGCGCACCTGATCTCGGCCATCATCGGCATGGTGCTGGTCGTGCTCTCGCTCGTCATCGGCCTGATCGACCCGCGTGCCCTGACGGTTCCCGACTTCATGATCCTGGCCATCCTGTTCATCGTCGGATATGCCGGTCCGGTCACGTTCCTGCTCAACCGCGCCGGCAACTACCCCCCGCCGCCGGATGCCGTTTACGTCCGCACGACACTGCTCGTACCGAGTGAGACGCAGGGTCTGGAAACCGCCTTCGAGTGGCGCAACCAGGAGTATGCACAGCGCTTCTTCGACGCCAACCAGTCCAACGCGATCGGGCGGCTGACCTCGGTCAAGGACCGATTGGCCCCGGTCGGATAAGCTCCGGCCCCAACGAGCCCCGATTCAGGCCCGAATTTCGATGCCCGACCAACCCGAACCCCAGGCCTCCAAAGAACGCTGCCCATCTTGCGGTGGGCGTCTTCAGTTCTGGCCTGCGTTGAACGAGGCCGGCATCGTGCGACTCTGCCCGGCCTGCGGCCTGCAGCCTGAAAGCGGGACTGCGCCGGTCGAGAGCAGCCCGCCGCTGCCGGAAGAGCTGAGCGGCCGCCTGCGGCGGTTAACCGATGAACCCGGGGATCAAGTACCGCCGCTGCCGGAGTGGATGATCGAAGATCTGCCGAAACAGGCTCGCGAACAGATCCAGCGCCTTGCACCACCCGCCAGTCCAAAACTCGGCCCGAGGCTCAGCGAGGCGCTTGCCCAGGCGCTGCAGGGACGCGGGTTGAGCTTCGGCGGCTCGAAACGACGCTCGGGCAACGGCCGCCATCCGGTCCCCGGGGCCGAGACGCTGGCCGACGCCGAGCGCTGGATTGCCTCCCGCCTGCGCTGTGAGAAGTGCGATGCCGGCCTGACTGCGGGCGATGAACGCTGCCCCTGGTGCGGTCACCCGCGTACCCCCGATTCCTGAACCGCTCCACCACTTTCACCCCCAAAATTCACCCTCCTGATTCCGGCCGCTTGGGGCATACTGATATAATGACCGGTTGGATACTTTACCTGGCGGACCGGATAAAACTGCATGCCCCAAGAGAAAATCACCGTCATCGGTGCCCGTGAACATAACCTGAAGAACATCAACGTCGAAATCCCGCGCGAGAAGCTGGTCGTGATCTCCGGCATCTCGGGCTCGGGTAAATCGTCGCTCGCCTTTGACACCATCTTTGCCGAAGGTCAGCGGCGCTACGTCGAGTCGCTCTCGGCTTATGCCCGCCAGTTCCTCGGCCAGCTCGACAAGCCAGACGTGGACTACATCGACGGGCTTTCGCCGGCCATATCCATCGACCAGCGCGGCGTCTCGCACAACCCGCGCTCGACCGTGGGAACCGTGACCGAGGTCTACGACTACCTGCGCCTGCTCTTCGCACGCATCGGCCAACCGCACTGTCCCATCTGCGGCAAGGAAGTCCATAAGCAGTCGGCACAGGAAATCGTTGATGCCGTAGCCAGGATGCCGGCTGGGGCACGCATCATGATCCTGGCCCCTGTGATTCGGGGCCGGAAAGGCACGCACCTGACGGTGTTCGATGAACTGCGCCGGTCGGGTTTTGTGCGGGCCCGCGTCGACGGAGAGGTACTCTCGCTGGACGATGAGATCGAACTCGATCGCTACAAGAACCACACGATCGAGTCGATCGTCGACCGGCTGGTGATCGAACCTGCACCGGAAGACGAGGGCGCGGCTTTCCTCTCCCGCCTGACTGACTCGGTCGAGACCGCGCTGCGCTGGGGCGAGGGCATGCTGGTCGTCTCCGACCTCTCTGCCGGTGAACCGGTCGACATACCCTACTCCGAGCACCTGGCATGCCCCGATCACGGCACCACGCTGGCCGAAATCGAGCCGCGCACCTTCTCCTTCAATACGCCGCACGGAGCCTGCCCCGAATGTCAGGGATTGGGCAGCAAGCTCGAAATCGACCCTGAGCGGGTCATCCCCGATCGCTCCCTTTCGCTCGGCGAAGGCGCGCTGGCGGTCATGAATTGGTCCAACCAGTCCAAGGATGGACAGGGCTACTACTGGCAGCTGCTGGAAGCCGTTTCTGAGGCCTATAAAATCGACCTCGATGCGCCGGTGGAAGAACTCAGCGAGCAGAAGCTGCAGATCATCCTTTACGGTACAGACGGCAAGGAAGTTACTGTCCGCTACGAAGGTCGTGACGGCCGCACGGCAACCTATAAGACCGCATACGAGGGCGTGATCGGCAATCTTGAACGTCGCTACAACGAAACCCAATCCGATTACATTCGAGACCGGATCCAGGAGTACATGTCCGAGCAGCCATGCCCCGTCTGCCATGGGCTGCGTTTGCGGCCGGAGGCCCTGGCGGTGACGATCAAGGACGTCAACATCGTCGAGGTCACGGGATGGCCGGTTCTGAAGAGCCTGGAATGGGTGCGCGAGCTGAAATCTGACCAGGGATCCCTGACCGATCGTGAGCGCACAATCGCCAGCCGCGTCCTGAAGGAAATCGAAGACCGGCTCGGCTTCCTGGTTGATGTAGGCCTGGACTATCTCACGCTCAACCGCTCAGCGGGCTCGCTCTCCGGCGGGGAAGCCCAGCGCATACGTCTTGCGACCCAGATCGGGTCACGCCTGATGGGCGTGCTCTATGTCCTGGATGAGCCTTCGATTGGCCTGCACCCACGCGACAATGCCCGCCTGATCCACACCCTGGAGGGCATGCGCGATCTGGGCAATACCGTCCTGGTCGTTGAACACGATGAGGCCACGATTCGCGCCGCCGATTGGGTCATCGACCTCGGTCCCGGCGCCGGCGAGCACGGCGGAGAGGTCGTGGCGGAAGGCACCGTGGAGCAGGTTTCGAAGAACAAGAAATCGGTCACCGGCCGATACCTGACCGGCGAATTGTGCATCGACGTGCCCGAAACCCGCCGTCCGGGCAACGGCCAGCATCTCGTCATTCGCGGTGCGCGCGAAAACAACCTGAAGGACATCGACGTCAGCATCCCGCTCGGCGAATTCGTTTGTATTACGGGTGTCTCCGGCTCGGGCAAATCGACCTTGATGGTGGAGGTGCTCTACAAGGCCCTGGCACGGGAGCTCAACAATTCGCGCGTCCTTCCTGGAACGTATGACGGCCTGGAGGGGGCCGAGGCGATCGATAGGGTGATCAACATCGATCAAAGCCCGATCGGCCGCACACCGCGCTCGAATCCGGGCACCTACACCGGGCTCTTCGATCATATTCGTGCCCTTTTCGCCGAGCTGCCCGAATCGAAGGTGCGGGGCTATAAACCGGGCCGTTTTTCCTTCAACGTGCGCGGCGGCCGCTGCGAAGCCTGCCAGGGTCAGGGGCAGCTGCGGATCGAGATGCAGTTCCTGCCTGATGTGTACGTCCCCTGCGAAGTCTGCCACGGGGCGCGCTTCAACCGGGAAACGCTCCAGGTCCGCTTCAAGGATAAGACCATCGCCGATGTCCTCGATACGACAATCGAGGAGGGGCTTGAATTTTTCGGGGCTTTTCCGCCGATGGTGCGCCGCCTGCAGACGCTGCAGGACGTCGGGCTCGGCTACTTGAAAATCGGACAACCTGCCCCAACGCTATCTGGCGGTGAGGCGCAGCGTGTCAAGCTTTCGCGCGAACTCTCCAAGCGCGGCAACGGGCACACGCTTTACGTATTGGATGAGCCCTCCGTTGGTTTGCATGCAGCCGACGTGCACAAACTGATCGACGTGCTCCAGCGGCTGGTCGACCAGGGCAATACCGTGCTCATCATCGAGCATCATCCCGACATCATCAAGGTTTCCGATTGGGTGATTGATCTGGGGCCGGAGGGTGGGGATGCCGGCGGGCGCTTAATCGCCGATGGCACACCGGAGGCGATTGCCGGCAACAAGGCTTCTTACACCGGTCAATTTCTCAAAGGTCACTTAAAGGAACACTGCATTTGAATCGAATATCGTGGAAACGAAAGGGACCGGCTGGTGCCGGTCCCTTTTTGTATGCCGATTGAGTGTGCCCTACTCGTAGCGCAGCGCTTCCACCGGCTCGAGGTCGGCGGCGCGCTTGGCCGGATAAAGGCCAAAGAACAGGCCGACGGCAGCCGAGAAGAGCGTTGCCAGCAGCACCGCATCCAGCCCGATCACCGGGTTGATGTCGGCGTTGGAGGCAGCCGCGATCGCACCCACCAGCTGGGATAGCGCCCACCCTAATCCGATGCCGATCAACCCGCCGAAGACGCTCAGCAGCGCCGATTCGGTCAGGAATTGGAGCAGGATGTCACGCTTGCGCGCCCCGACCGCCTTGCGCAGCCCGATCTCACGCGTGCGCTCGGTGACCGAGACGAGCATGATGTTCATAATGCCGATTCCACCTACCAGCAGCGAAATTCCGGCCACGCCGCCCAGGAAGATCGTGAAGACGTTCAGGATCGTCGTGGCAGTTTCGAGAAAGGACTGCTGGGTGAAGACGGTGAAATCGTCCTCGCCGATTGGGGTGCGGTGCCGGGCGCGCAGGATCGAAGCGACTTCCTGCTCAGCCTCGGCCACCAGATCGGCATCAACTGCCTGAACCATCAGCATATCGACATTGCCGCGCGTGCGCTTCATCAGCCGGGTCTGAGCGGTGGTCATCGGCAGGTAGATTTGGTTGTCGGGGTTCTGAAATCCCGAGCCGCCCTTGGCGGTAGTTACGCCGATCACGCGAAACGGCTGGCCCTCGATGCGCACCGTCTCGCCCGTCACGCCTTCCCGCCGGCCGAAGAGCGTCTCGGCCGTATCGGGCCCCAGGACGACGACCGAAGCCCGGCCGAGCAGCTGAACGTCGTCGATGAAATCACCCTCGGCCATCGTCACATTGCGGACGCTGTTGTAGGAAGCCGTAACCCCCAGAGCGGGGATGAAATCACCCTCGCCGGCGTAGGTCACTTCCAGCGAACCCTGGATCACAGGCGCTACCGACAATACGGAAGGGGCGGAAAACGGATCCTGGAGCGCATCCGCGTCGCCCAGCGTAAGCGGCTTTGGATTGCGGATCTCTTCGCTCCCGCCGCGTAATACAAACAAGAGGTTGGTGCCGATGCCGCTGATTGAACCCGTGATGGTCGCCTGTGCGCCCGTCCCGATGGCAAGCATGGCGATAACCGCCCCGACTCCAATCACGATTCCCAGGATCGTCAAGCCGGAGCGCATTTTATTGCTCGCCAGGCTATCAAGCGCTTCCAGAACACTCTGCCAGACAAACATCAGCTTCGACCTCGCACGCCCGGGCTCATGCCCCGGCC
>Ga0307423_1002063_pt1 | contig 11540 bp, 9 predicted proteins | sample SalMarWE160310MG_FD_202154 | JGI IMG/M metagenome (GOLD analysis project Ga0307423, IMG submission 202154) | Salt marsh sediment microbial communities from the Plum Island Ecosystem LTER, Massachusetts, United States - WE1603-10 | ecosystem: Environmental > Aquatic > Marine > Intertidal zone >...
GTCGCGGTGGCAATATCCGCCAGACAGGAAACGGCCTTTTTGAAAAGACGGTTTCCTTCCATCTTCACATAGAACGGCTTTCCTTCCACGGTATCCAGGATTTCAGGGATTATGGATTTCGTATCGGAGGAATACAGGAGATCCCAAAAACTCCCGTCAGACTCCAGGTGTGTGGAAAGAATGCCCTCACTGTCGGTTGTGGCGGTCAAAGCCACCGCACCCGCCCCGTCTCCCAACAACACACAGGTGCTTCGGTCCTCCCAGTTGGTAATACATGAGAGCCGTTCCGCGCCGATGACCAAGGCGTTCCTGCAACTTCCCGTCGCAATGGCGTTGTTTGCAACAGCCAGGGCATAAAGGAATCCCGAACACCCCGCAGAGATGTCAAAGGCGACCGCCTTGCTCGCCTTAAGGTTTTTTTGCACCATACAGGCCGCCGAAGGGAACTGACGGTCCGGCGTGACGGTCCCCATAACAATCATGTCCAGATCCTCAGCGGCCATGGCTGCCATCTTAAGGGCTTTTACCGAGGCACTGGTGGCCAGATCAGAGGTGTTCTCCCCCTGACCGTTGGAAGAAATGCGGCGTTCTTTTATCCCGGTTCGCCGCATGATCCATTCATCCGTGGTATCGACGATGGTTTCAAGATCCTTGTTTGTTAAAATCCGTTTCGGTGTCGTGGACCCTGTTCCGACAATGCGTCCTCTCATCATGATGGGTGTTTCATCCGCTCCTTTGTTCTTGAAATTGAATGTTGTTTAGTAGCATACAAAATGGCCCTCGTCACTTTTTTTATGAAGCTGTGCGAGCCCCTCGCCCCCACCCAAAACCGTTTTTCATTGAATTCTCGATTCCGTTCAGAATGCAACATCTTGAAATTTCGCCGATTTGAGATTTTAGGGAGATTGAAAACCCTCGGTACCCGAATATCTCAAGGTTTGGCCAAAAAGTTTGACATATCAACTGCTTCGGACTTGCCCGATATTGTAAAGATGTCTTGACTCGGGAGCTCCCCCGAATCCGATTTCAATAGAACTGCCCGCCCGGTTTTGATAAGAGTTGAAAAGTCTGACAATCTGGCAAGTTAGAATCTTTTGGAAGAAAGATTGGAAAGGTCTCGGATCGAGATTTTCAACATCATGGCAAGGAATTTTCACACGCTTGTTGGTGAACTTCGCTTGTGACACTGGAAAGCTGTACCAAAGACAGCATAGAGGAGACATAAGAATGCAAAATAAGGGTATGCTATCGATTGTGACCACTTCTCTGGTATTTTTTCTGGGGGGGATTTTTTCAACGGCCGATGCACAGATTTCGGCCGTCGAAAGAGCTGCCTTGGTTGCGCTCTTCAACAGCACGAATGGGGACAATTGGATGGACAATAGCGGTTGGAAGCAGCATCCGTTGCATATGGATGGCTGTGCGATGCCGGGCACGGAAGGCACCTGGCATGGGATCACGTTGCATGCAGAACAAACGGCGGTTGAGCGAATCGTTCTCGGTCAGAATGGGCTAAACGGACCAATTCCCACTGAACTCGGGAATCTCTCAAATCTTGTTGACCTTTACCTGCAGAATAACCAACTACAGGAGGCAGGGAGAGCTGCACTACATCAGGTATTTCCGCCCCTCGGATCACGTTTGGCACGGAAAGAGACAAATTAGGTCAGCATGCCAGATTGCGCTTCGGCGTTCCAAAAGGAAGTTAGATCATGCATAGCAAAACATGGACGGTATCTCTATTATTATTCGTATGCCTGACGAAGGGCGTTATCCCCGGACCAACCCATGGCCAAGAGACGACTCATAGGGCCTATGAGGTTGTGTCTTTCGGACCGGGCAACGCTTTCGCTGTTGAAGGTGCCAGCGAGCCAAACATGGAATGGTTTAAGAAGGAACTTCGCATCTCTCCCAAGTACATGGAGCAAGAAGAGGGTTTAATGGGTCTTTCATGGGCTCATTTCCTGACGATGGTTTTTTTAATCGTCTTTTTCATTGCAGCTATTATAGCCGTGATTATCAGACACCGTGAGACAAAAAAGCTTTTGACCTTTCTGTTAGAACAGGAGAAGGAGGAATGAGTCTGAAGATTGAATTCAAGACGTCCGGTAAAACCGTCGAGTGGGACGATCGGTTTGAGAGCATTTTGGATCTTGCAGAAGAAAACGGGATTTCAATCGAGAGTGACTGTGAGCAGGGACTTTGCGGGACATGCAAGATCAGGCTCATTTCGGGAAAAGTGGAGATGGAAGCCGAGGACGGTCTCGATGATGCCGATCTGGAACAAAATATGATCCTGCCTTGCGTTTCCACGCCTCTGACGGACCTCGTGATCGAGGCATGACGCCATGTTAAATGAGAAAACCATCACGATACTTCTATCGGTATTCTTTGTCGTGCTCACTCTGGGCTTCCTGTTCCATCAGAGTCCGACATTTGCCGGAAGCTTTGCAGGACACACTTTAGGTATTACCGGTGGCGTCATCATGACCTTGACCCTGATATATCCTTTTAGAAAGCGGGTGCAAAAAAAGAGAGGCAAGACAAATCCCATAAATACCCACATCTACTATGGCCTGATAGGCCCGTCACTCGTGGTTATTCATTCCGCTCATAAATTCAGCAGTACGATCGGCGTGCTTTGTTTTCTGTCAATGTTGGTCGTTGTTGTGAGCGGGATTGTGGGAAAGTTTCTTTTCCGAAAAGTGAATCGAACGCTTAAACAACAAAAAAGCGACCTGGAGGCCTTGAAAAGGCTTTTCGCCCAACGTAGTGAAGATGCTGAGAAGTGTAAGGCCTATCTGGATATCAGAACAGAAGGTCTGTCCGGCGGCCAGGGCCCTGACATAGCAGATGACGAACTCGAGGAGGCTGAAGGACAACAAATGTGCGAAACGCTTTTAGGGCTGGCCTATTCTATAACCGAGTTAGAGCACGCTGTGAGTATCTTTTCGGGAACGAAGACTTTATTTTCGCGATGGATTCGTGTCCATTACATCCTGACGACATTTCTGTTTGCTATGGTGATCGTTCATGTCCTGACGACACTGTATTACGGACTTAGATGGCTTCAATGAAAAGAACGTTTTATACACTTGGCCTGCTTTCGATCCTGGCTTTTTCCATCTGGCTGTTCCTATACGATGATGCTGCGGAGCCCGGACCCTTGAGTCCTTACCATGAAGATGTACAGGCCTGCACTGCCTGCCATAGGCCATGGCACGGGGTTTCTGATGAACAGTGCCTGGAATGTCACGATGCGCCAGACAAGACTGCGGTGAGAAGAGAAATCCGATTCCATGAGGAACGTAAAAACTGTCTGGTATGCCACAGGGAGCACCGTATGCTGGGCACGACTATTTCACGAATGGATCATACCATCTTAAATGAGAAGCTGATGTGTTCGCAGTGTCACTTTGATCGACATGACGGACTCTTTGGTGAGAATTGTCGGCAATGCCATGGTATCACGAGCTGGAGAGTTCAAGGATATCGCCATCCTGGGGCGGGGCGGATTGATTGTTTCAAATGCCACAAGCCGCCCGGCTCCCATTATGACGTCCGCTATTGGAGCTTGATTGTCAAAGATATGAGCCAGGAATCTATCGCACCAGAGGATTGCTGGCAGTGCCATTCGATTTACCACTGGCGAGAATTGAAGATGGCCCACAACCTATCTCCATTGATGACCCCATGAATCAACTGAATAGTTGTGAGAAAGCCGTTTTCAAGACTGGTCAATCCCTCTGTTACAATGAAATGGGGGCTGTCATACCTTGTGCAGACACGGGACAGGACGGAGCCTTGCAGATGGGTGTTTCTTTGCCCGGGCCAAGGTTTCTGCATGGTGATGCCGAAACGGTTATCGATAATCTGACCGGCCTGATGTGGACCAAGGATGCCAACCTGTCCGAGTTTCCGTTGATGTGGCAGGAGGCGGGCGCCTATGTGCAGAAGATGAACGTAGCGGAAAGGTTCGGATATGGGGATTGGAGACTGCCAACCAGAAAGGAGCTTTTCAGTCTTGTAAGCCACGCCTCTGTGAATCCCGCACTGCCCGCGAGCCACCCCTTTGTTAATGTGTTTACAGGCTACTACTGGACTTCAACCACATGCGCTCGTCTCCCATCGCAAGCCTGGTATGTGCACTTGGGGGGTGCAAGGGTCTTTAAGGGTATGAAACACGGGTCCTATATGGTTTGGCCGGTGCGGAGCGTGGCAGGCGGGACAATTGATCTTCCCTGTTCTGGGCCACCAGGATGCCGCGGTGAATCCGGCAATCCCGTTCAGCTCGAAGATTTTGGGCAAGATGGGGTCCCGGAGGAAGGGACATCGTGGCTTGGACCGCGTTTCTTGACTGATGGTCAAGTCGTTCTCGATAAACTCACCGGCATAGAGTGGCCTGAAGAGGCCAACCTGATTCCACGCGCCGTAAACTGGAAATCAGCTCTCGATGCCGTTAAGGCGATGAACGGCGAAAAGACGTATGGATTTGACGACTGGCGTCTGCCAAACATCCGCGAACTGGAAAGTCTTTGCGACATGGGAACCCACTCGCCTGCGTTACCGTCCGGATACCCTTTCGAGAGAGTGCAAGAATACTATTGGTCCTCAACCACAAGTACCTACGATCCAAAATATGCGTGGGTACTTTATTTGAGGGATGGGGCCGTCGGGGTGGGGTACAAGGCGTACTCCGATTGCTTTGTTTGGGTTGTTCGCAGTGGTCAGCATTAAATAATGGAGGGTTTACCCCTCGGGCTGGCATCCGACGGCGGAGGTGTCTGGCGTAAGTATTTTGTCGGACTAATGGTAATAGAACTACTTCTTTTCAGTTTTTGTGCCACGATCAAAGCTGCTCCAAAGCCCGAACTATGGTCAAAGTGGCTCGCACCACAATACCCACAGTAAGACCCGGACCTGCCACCGGGCCTTGGGGTCGCTTCTTAACGGGCTGTTGCCCAAATGGTTGTTTGGGGGAGTGTAATGGCTCTCAACAAGAACGAAACACGCATTCTGTACCGGAAGCGTGCGGGGCGGTACGACCTGTCGGTCCAAATGTACCGTCTCTTTGCGTTTGATATGAGTCGCTACCGGCAGGACACCATAGCATCCCTTGGGCTTGGCCCCGGAAATTCGGTTGTCGAGCTGGGGTGCGGGACGGGCCTCAATTTTGAATATGTCCAACGCATGATAGGTCCAGAGGGGAAGATCGTAGGGATTGACCTCACGGATTCGATGTTAGATGTGGCCAGGGCGAGAATCACGAGAGAGCGTTGGCATAATGTGGAACTTGTCCAAGCGGATGTTGCAGAATGGAACATGCCACAAGATGTTAACGGAGTTTTCTCGACATTGGCACTGACACTGGTGCCAGAGTATGACGATGTAATTGAGCGGGCGAGCCGAGCGCTGAGTATGGGAGGTAGGCTGGGAGTACTCGATATGAAGGATCCAGCGATGTGGCCTCACTGGCTGGTGAGACTTGCCGCATGGTTGAACAAGCCGTTCGGAGTGAGCCTCGATCTCGCCGAGCGCCATCCTTGGGAATCCATCCGTAGGTACCTGACCGAGGTAGACTTTCGAGAGTATTATTTCGGTGCGCTCTACTTGTGTGTGGGAGAGAAGTCCAGCCACTAGGTTCATCACTGCCCGTAACAACTTGCTGAAGCGGATGTCGAGGAGCGGGCGAAAAACTGGTGTATCATGGGCGTGGGGAGGTGGCGAGTGAAAGTTCCCTCCGGAGAGTGCCGCTCGGATCGAGGACGTTATCCGTCTTGGTTATGCTCTGTCTCATTCCAAAAAGCGATTTGATTTGAGTTTCCTGTCTTCAAATAAGAGGCCCCTGCCCGTCACTGACTCTGGCGTTACGATATCAAGAAAGTGTGACGAGTTCTTGAGGCTATAATTCCTTCAAGATAATCGCCGAAAACCGAGTTGGGAAAGATCAATGAACAATCATGCTTTGATCGACAACCGAGACCGATCCAACAAAGGCCGACGATTTGTGATTTGAGCCCCCTTTCTTGAAGGCGCGACTCGCAGGATCAGCCGGAGTCACGGTTTGATGGGTCGATCGTGATCTTTCGGGGCCTTGATATCTCAAGGTTCCATAACCTATCGAAAACGCATTCGATTTGTGAGACATCTTAAGTCGCTTGTTCACAAACCCGCGTGTGATAACGTCATAACTATACACAGGATCGGAGAAGATGACATTTGTTTGTCTGTAAGTCAACGGCCCTTACATCGTGATGAGGTGTGGTATGGCCCAAACGGTAAAGCCAAGTGAACTGAGGAGAAACAAACGATTCAATGCACGTGATGGGGCAATGGTTATGTTCTGTGGACCCCACCCAACCAAAGTGGGTCAAATCTTAAACGCAAGCATGGGCGGGTTGGCGTTTACTTATGCTACCGGAGAAGCGTGGCCGGACAAGCTATTCGCATTGGACATCTCAGTGCCAAATAAGCAGATTCACCTAAAGGGTTTACCTGCTGACACTATTTACGATTCAGGAAGCGCTGCCTCGTTCTCAGTCGACGGTAAAGACATGAGGAGACGGGGTATCCAGTTTCGAGATCTTGACGGCTACCAAATTTCTCAACTTCAGCATTTCATCCGAAACCACACCGACAGATAACTTGTGGCAAAGGGCGTCTCAGGCATACTGAGCTAACTTGAATTACGCCCCTTCGACACGCTTCATTGCACAGCAATACGCAACCAATAAAAGGAACGGAGCCAAAGAGGCCGACAACTCCCATCAAATTTCTTTACCCCGCTTCTTGCAGAGGAGGCGGGATGCTTTGCAGTTTAAAGATCGGGCAGTCACATTTTGATTGACTGATCGTGACTTTTCTGGGCCCTGATTTCTCAAGCCTCTGTAACCTATCTAAAAGTCAGTCGATTCAAGCACGCCCGCCTTCCACGTCCGGTTCTGCTAATCGTTAGGTGATACCTTACGATAGGAAGGGTTGCAACGGGTCTGTGCATGATGTGTATTTTGTAGATATGAAGGGTGAGATGATGACAAATATGTTGAGAATGATAGGGTTCCTAACGGCCATCATTTTTTTTCTGATGCCGGGGGCTGGTTTTTCATGGCCGGTACCGGACACCGATCAGACTGCATGTTATGATAATTCAGTAGAAATTCCCTGCCCGTTACCGGGAGAGGACTTTTACGGGCAGGATGCCAGTTATACGATTAATCCCATATCTTATACCAAACTGGATGCGTCGGGGAATGACCTGCCGGACAGTGCCGCTTCGTGGACGATGGTGCGGGACAATGTCACCGGCCTGATATGGGAGGTGAAACAGAACAAGGATGGGGTAAAAAGTTACACCAATACCCATGACGCGGACAACACGTGTACCTGGTATGATCCAAATCCCGAAACCAACGGGGATATTTCTGGAACACCGGGGGACGGAACGGACACAAAAGATTTCATTGATGCACTGAATGCTGCAAATTATGGCGGTTACAATGACTGGCGCCTCCCCGCGATTTCTGAACTGGCATCTCTCTTCCTTTTCTCAGAATCCGAAACTGCGATCAATACATTTTATTTCCCCAATACCCGGATGAACTGGTACTGGTCGTCTACCACATTTGCGGGCAATAACAGCGAGGCATGGCGCGGGGCGTTCAACTACGGCTTTGGTATGAATGGCGGCAAGGACAACCTCTCCTATGTTCGGGCCGTCCGGGGAGGAAAAACCCAATCCTTTTTCGTGGATAACGGGGACAGCACGGTGACCGATACGGCCACCGGCCTCATGTGGCAAAAGGCAACCGCCCCGGGGGCCTATACATGGGAAGGGGCCCTGGACTGTTGCGAAACCTTGACCCTGGCCGGGCATAGCGACTGGCGCCTGCCCACCATCAAGGAATTGCGGCACTTGGCGGACTGGAGTCAATACGGTCCGGCCATTGACGGGAATTTTTTTCCGGATACACAACCGTCCTATTACTGGTCGTCCATGACCATCCCTGGTTATCCCTATGGCGCATGGTGCATGGATTTTTACGATGCCAATGAATATGGCATCGAAAAAAACAGCACCTGCCATGTCCGCGCCGTTCGGAGCGGCCAGTCCGGGATTTTGGATCATTGGGTTATTTCGTCCCCAAAACAGTCCTCCGTATGGGAAACTGGGGCGATCATGCCCATCCGGTGGGAACCCGCCGGTCTGGGAAACCATGTCAAGATTTCCCTGTCCCGCCAGGGCGGAGTGAATGGGTCATTTTCACCCATCATCGAAACCACACCAAACGATGGCCTGTATAATTGGACGGCCGCAGGCTCAACATCGGTCAACTGCGTCATGAAAATCGAGCAGGCGGATAATCCCGCCCATTGGGCCAGCGAAGGGTTGTTTTCCATAAACGCGGCGTCCATTTCCAGCATACTGTCTGTCAGTCCCATCAGCCGGGAGGTGTCAAAGGAAGCGGGAACCACCACTTTCAGCGTATCCAACACCGGAACTGGAACCATGAACTGGACAGCGGCGGTCATATCCGGCGGCGATTGGCTTTCCATTGAATCCGGGGCAAACGGCACCAATGCGGGAACCATCACCTGCGCCTTTGATGCAGGTTCAGGCATCCCAGCGCGAATCGGAACGATTCGGGTGACGGCGTCGGGGGCGGGCGGCAGCCCAAAGGATGTGACGGTGATCCAGGAGGAAGCCTTCCAGGGGCCAAATCTTGTGGATATTAACAAAGGGTTGCAGGTGCTGGCAGGAAGGAATGTGGATATCGGCGATTCTCTGGTGGATGCGAACCGGGACGGCAAGGTGGAAATGGCCGATGCACTTCTGAATTTAGTGAAATTTTTTTCATATGTCGGCCCAAAAAGTTATGAAGTGAACGCATCCGGACAGATCGAATTCGCCGATGACATATCCGGGGCTGTCATTATTTTCCCCGAAGGCGGTTCGGGTACGCTGACGGTAGCCCAGATTGCGACCGCTCCGGATGTTGATCCCTTTGAGGGAAATCTATTTCTCATAGAATTCACCGGGGACGATGATCTTCAGATTTCCTATCCCAGGTCCGATGAGGAAGAGCCGCTCGTCTGGATTTATGGCAGACCCACGGCTCCCATTGATTTCTCCGTTGATAAAGAAGCCCAATGGATGCCGCTGCCTCCTCAGAGCATGACGTCTATGCCGGCGATTTTTGATCTGTACGATCCCGGGGAGCCAATCGACGAAACCGCGGCGATTTCGATTAACGCAAAATCGCCCAAAGGACGGCCCGCGCACTCCTATAACGTCTATTACCAGAATGCGTTGAAGTATAATAACTGGGCCTGGAAGCGAATCCTGGTTCTTTGGGACATTACCCAAAAGACGATCGCTGATATATGGAACATTCTTCCCGCTTCAGTCCAGGCGCAGAAGCAAAGCGATTATACGTCCGGCTTGAAACCGAAAGGCGCCTATTCCGGATGGTCTTCCGGATATATCGCATTCAGATATCTTGGGGGTCTGATCAGAACACGCAATCCGCACTTCTGGTATGGCGTTTACACCGACTCGGCCGACGAAGCGGTCGCCGCTCATGAAAGCGGCCATTATATATCGCATCTAATCGTGGGAGACGACCAGTACGAAAAACTTCAGGCCCAGAGAATCGATCCCCATGATCTGGCCAACGTCCACGCAAACCGGGATATGCTCGAAGAATATGCGTTTTTCGGTGATTATTTTAAAAATGGCGACTTATTATACAAAAAGCATAATGTTGTGGACGCGACGCAGTTCTTTAAATGGAAGCGGGCGGAAAAAGACCATAAAAATGAACAAGAGGTTAAACCGGCGACATATAACTGGCCAAATCTTGAAGGATTCGGCTGCTTCTTCCTTGCCCGCCTTCATACCGACAAAAGCGTCATCCCGAGCCATGTTGATCTCAACGATGAAGAACCGATTCCGGTTTTCGAACTCGATTTCACAACCATCTACGGATATCTTGCAAAAGGGCCGCTGACGGTAAATGAGTTATACGATTATGTGGAGAATTCCTTTACCAGCGACCAGAAAGCCAAACTCGCCGTCATGGTGGAAAAAATGGGATGGTCGTATAACGGTTTCGGGAAAATCGTTGATACGGACGGCGAGGAAGTCGCCGGCGCCATGGTTGAAAACGTAAGTTCCTACAGCGGCTGGCCGAATTATAAAAACAACGGAAGCGCACAAACCGGTACGGACGGCAAGTTTACCATCAACAGAGTCTACCCGGGAAAATCGAAACTCAGAGTGTATTACAACCATAGCGGCGGCCAGTATTTGAATTTTAAAGATGTTGAAATCGACGTCCCGAAAGAAGATCCCACAAATGTCGCCCGGGATTTCAAAACCATTGTGGTTGAAAAGATTGAAAACAATGACTTCAACTTTTCTTCCGCAAAAGTCTTTATCAATCTGGAATATCCCGTTTTTTATTACAATGAAACGCGATATCAGGGATATGAGCTTTGCATGTATGCCAATCATAATGACGTGGGTTGGGTGAATTTTCCCTCTGAGCAGCCAAAGCGCTTTCAAGGCGCAATCAGCGGTAATGTTTTTAGCGGAACCTGCGCTGCTTCATTATCCGGTCCGGGAACAGGACAAATCAGCATCACGCTCTCTCCGGACAGAACCACGATCGAGTCTTTCAGCCTGACATTTTCCAACGGCTATTCCGACATGAATAATTTTACGATTGTCAGCGCCAACGCAGTCGGCTGCGGCGGAAATCCAATTCAACGGACATATTTTATGTCCGGATACAAGGCAGAATTCCAGGTAACCGGCAACCAGCATAAATATATCACGGAGCTGAATTATTCCATCAAATGCAAGGATTATCCCGAAAAAACCTATGTCTTATCTTATGGCGAATCCACCCAGGAACTTTTGCTGATCCGGTTTGAATAAAATTTGCATTTGCTAAAATCTGGGGTGGTCTTTAGAAGGCAATTGGACTGCAGACGATTATCTCATGGCTCCCAAACCGTCACATATAAATGGTTACTCATCTTTCGAGGAGGGTAGCTGATAAATTTTTGATCATAATATATCAGCGACCGTTTAATTGTTGTCGCACACGCAGAGAGAGGAGAAAATTTACGTATCATCAGCGCGCGGGTTGCAACCGCGCATGATCTGATGGGTGAAGGAGACGAACATGAGGCAAGGTAGAGGTCCGCAGTTCACTCGCTTTTTCAAGCCCATTATTGACGTCCTCAGAGAAACCGGAGGTTCTGGAACCGTTTCAGGGGTAATCGATAACATCATTGAAAAATTGAGAATACTCGAATCCGAACAGGAAGTGACACTAAAGCTCCCCGGCATCCATCGATAGTCTGACCTGTCCCTGGACGACTCAGGATTAGCTCTTCAACGATTTAACAATCAGCAGTCCTTCGAATCACGTTTCCGGGATGTTAACATAACAAGAAATGTCTGTGAGCGCCTGCAGCCGCAAATCCGTCATGATTATTGGCCGCCAGGGCCTGACAGGTTGCATTTCTTTCGT
>Ga0307423_1002064_pt1 | contig 11540 bp, 2 predicted proteins | sample SalMarWE160310MG_FD_202154 | JGI IMG/M metagenome (GOLD analysis project Ga0307423, IMG submission 202154) | Salt marsh sediment microbial communities from the Plum Island Ecosystem LTER, Massachusetts, United States - WE1603-10 | ecosystem: Environmental > Aquatic > Marine > Intertidal zone >...
TATTTTTATCAATGGTTTCTTTGGTTATTTCCTCTAATTTGTTTGTCAAAAATTTTGAATCTTCGATGGAAAGTGAATTTATGGTTTCACCATTTTCATCAATTTCTTTGAATATGAGCCCATGGGGATTATCTCCGGTAACGGTCAAATGTCCTCCGTATTCATTTTCAAGTTTTTCAAACACCTCTTTCTCAACCTTATCAAAAGGTCCGTATTGTGTAATTTTATCTACAATATTAGAAGTAATATTGTCAATAATCGTTTTCCGTCTGGCTTTTGTGGAAATACTGATCTTATCCGGCAGACCGGCATCCGTATTTTTCGGCCTAACGGTAATCCTGCCTTGGCGAAGTTGATCACCGTAAACCCGTAGAACATTATTGACTTGATACGCTGTTATTAGCATGATTCGCCACCTCATTTTTCTTATCGGCAACGATTATATAAAACTTTAGGCAAAAAATAAATTTTTTCATATCTACTTTGGATTCTTTGAAAAAGCTTTTTGAAGAGAATCCAAGGACTTCAGAAAATAAATGATTTCAAATTCCGGAAACCGGCAAATTCCTCAATTTCAAGTGTCAAAAAAATGCCTCTTTTTTCCAACCTCATAATTTTCTTATATATATCTATCTAGAATGATTGATAAAAACCAACTCATTAAACTGGCACCTTTCTTGCTAAGTTCAAATCAAAGTTAATGTTTTATGATGTTTTTCCTATTCTGTTAATAAGCTTTATTGAAAAAAACGCCAAAAGTTTTCCTGTTGACATGATAAAACCAATAGAATCAGTATATTAAAATAAAAGGGGGATGTAACTGAAGAAGGCGAAGCATGCCTTAAAAAGGTTGTAGGGGTAACAGTAAGGTCTTATGGATCGATTCGTTTGAAGATCAGCATGGACTCTAATAAAAGATTTATTTAAGCATTGAGTCTTTTTCCTTGTACCAGATGCAGCATGATCAAGACCCTCGCTTACATAATCAAACTGTCCGGTGAGTGTTTCACTGAATCCTCTCTGGCTAAGATCCAGCATGGCTTTTCCGGATTTATCTGGGCTGTAAACGCTATAAAAATATGCCCCTTCGCAATAAGAATAAAGGACATACCCGCAAAGATCATAAATGATCCAATTATATATAATGATATCGGATATATATCGATGATAAAAGGCAACTTTTTAAAAGCAGTTTAACTCGATCAAACCTTTTCTTTTTCGATTTAGAGCTAAGTGGAGTTTTATCTACTGTTCCAGTACGCATAGAGGAGCCTAGTATGACGACATCAATTCTTAAAAATTATTTTATTAAGGAAGGATACATTCATAGAGAATCGTACATCTATTATGATGATACATTAAGAGCAAAAGAAGGGCTTGTTCACCAGCCTGATGTATATGCTCTTGCAGAATGCCTAGGACACAAAATGGGCTGTACACATATACTCGATATAGGCTGCGGCCATGGATACAAGCTTTTGGAATTACATCCTAATTTCAATATAGTGGGCGTGGATTTCGGCCCTAACATTGAACATTGCCGCACACATTACTCTTTTGGCCAGTGGATTACACATGACCTTGAAAGACCATTCAAAGTAATTCTTCCTCCGGAAGTCATGATGAAAACCATAGTTGTCTGTTCCGACGTCATAGAACATCTCTTAGACCCTAAAGGGCTTCTTCAAACACTCAAAGATTCTCTCAAATATGCACCAGTGGCAATTCTCAGCACACCGGAACGGGACCTGGTTCGAGGTCCCGCTGATATAGGTCCGCCCGCTAATCCCGCTCATGTACGAGAATGGAACATTAAAGAGCTTCACAGTCTATTAAAGGCGGCATCTATAGATGTAGCTTTTTCAGGGCTTACAGTTAATAACAATCGAGATTTGGAGAAAAAGACAATTATTACTTTGCTCCATGGCAAGGGCATGCCTGATAGAAAAATGGAGGTCCCAAGTTCCTTCAGGGTAGTGGCCTTTATGTCATGCTATAATGAGGAAGACATAATTTACCATTCCGTGAATAGATTGATTAACTCTGGAGTGGAAGTTTATCTCATCGACAACTGCTCAACTGATAATACCATATCGGCGGTTAAGCCACTTTTAAATAATGGATTGATAAATGTTGAACGCTTTCCCCGCGAAGGCAATACAGGTTCCCGCCATTGGTACAAATGGTACAAATTACTGACAAGAGTTGAAGAACTGACTCGGGAAATCCAAGCTGACTGGTTTATTCATCACGATTCCGACGAGATTAGGGAATCCCCTTGGCCAGGGTTGTCATTGCGAGAGGCATTCTATTATGTGGATCATACTGGTTTCAATGCGATAGACCATACAGTGATTAATTTTCATCCAGTAGATAACAATTTTGTACCGGGAAGTGATTTTGGCGAATATTTTACTTATTGGGAGTTTGGTATTAGCCTCGGTCATTTTCAGCAAATCAAAGCATGGAAAAATTTACACCAAAAACTGACTTTGGCCAAGCATGGGGGGCATGATGTGAATTTTGCAGGCCGAAAGGTATTCCCCTATAAATTTTTAATGCGGCATTACCCCATACGTTCTCAAGCACATGGAGAAAAAAAGGTATTTTATGAACGCAAGCCGAGGTATGCCCATGAGGATCTTAAACGCGGATGGCATACTCAATACAACAATATCGAGAAGGGGTTTAATTTTCTAAAAGAACCTGAATCATTAAAACAATATGCCCCCGACAACTTTTACCAAAATTATTTAGTGGAGCGAATTTCGGGAATCGGTATCATTCGACCGGACAAAACCTGTAGTGATTCGATTAAAGAAAAACAGCTATCCTGGACAACCATGCTCGAATCGAAGATTCCATCTTTTGCGGGAATGGGATACCGGCTCGACCCTGACACGGGTGTATGGGTTGCGAAAAATAATAAGGACTTCGCATATTCGGACGGCGATGAGCAGGAGAAATATATCTTCAACGCCGTACGAACCTCCCGGGACGTCTCATGCTCCTCGGATGAGCTTCCCGCAAAAATAAAAGACTGGCCGAGCGAGTATCATCTTTCCCCGGTGCGCAGCAATCTAATGGCACCGTTTCAGATCAATCAGGAAACCAGTATCCTTGAACTCGGCTGCGGCATGGGAGCAATAACACGCTATTATGGTGAAATAGGGGCAGAGGTGACGGCGGTCGAGGGCAGCCTCCAAAGGGCTACGATCGCTAGGGAACGTTGCAGGGATCTTAATAATGTTCAGGTAGTTTGCGATAATTTCAAGAACTTCCAGACTGATAAAAAGTTCGATATCGTCACACTCATAGGGGTAATGGAATACTCCCCGAAATTTATCGGCGGCAATGACCCGTTCGGCGAATGTCTTGCGATCGCAAAGAGCTTTCTTAAACCAGAAGGGGTTGTCATCATTGCCATCGAAAACCGTCTCGGGCTTAAATACTGGAACAATTGCGCTGAGGACCATACCAACGGCATATTCGATTCAATACATGATACTTATCCCCCTAACACAGTCTCGACCTTCGGATATGAAGAATTGAAGAATGTCCTGGCAACGGCCGGATTTGTGTCCGTTGAGTTTCTGTTCCCCTTTCCCGATTATAAGTTGCCGTCAGTGATCCTTCATGAGAAATCTCTCAGGCAAAAGGAGATCAGATTTGCCTCAATCATAGGCCAACAATTTTCACGCGATTACTCTGGCCAGTCCAACCGTTATTTTTCAGAGCAGCTTGCGTGGCACACGATTGAAAAAAACGGGCTTATTCCGCATTTTTCGAATTCCTTCCTCTGCGTCTGCGCCCTGTCACCCGATGTACGACCGATTGTTTCAAAAGACTGGGTTACAAAAATTTATAACAGTTCCCGAAGCGCCTGTTTCCGGACTGAAACAACCATTTACCGAGACAAAGCGACGAACACCATACAGGTGAGCAAAGAAAGAAAGTATCCTAGCCTACCGATGCACCAAGGACCGCTGGTATTCAATCGGGATATCGAGAAAAATTATATCCAAGGCATAATGATGAGCGAGGAGATACTGAAGTCGGTACTTCGACACGATACTATAGATGCATTATTACAGAAAATGAAGGAATATAAAGATGCGGTTATTTTGATAGGCAAGAAGCTGAATCGGGCGATTACACCAGGATACTGCCCAGGCGAGCTTATCGATTGCACACCATACAACTTAGTCAGGGCAAAAGATCGATCCCTGCATTACATAGACAATGAATGGACTACAAAAGATGATCTCCCACTGCATTTCGTATTATTAAGGGGTACAGTCACAGAGATTACTCACAAAATCAACTACATCGATAATCCATTCCTGTTTAGCCAATTTACTACCCTCAAAGATCTTGTCGCGTCTATATTCAAGGCAATGGACTTGCAACTCTCGCAGGAAGAGATTGAATATTTTTGCCGTTATGAATCAGCTATCCAGGCGCAGGTAGCGGGAACGCCACATAAACAAGACGCGATGTTTGAAGAATTCAAGGCCATCTTCTCGGCACCGCTCAATGATGCACTCGGCATCATTGATAGGCTCTCTGTACATGATATCTGCAAAATGCAATTTGACAAATTCCTTGAAGACAACCGTGAGAAAACCACTGTTACAAAAGTCGATTCCATTATCTTTGAACGGCTGAAAAAGCTTGAACCACGTACAAAAGATATCAGAGATACTTTTAACCTGTCTAAACCATTTGGGAATACCTACGACATCCTCATCCCGATCTATAATGCGTTTGAGCATCTCCAGCGGTGCATCGACAGTATTCTCCTTTACACGAAGGGCAACCATGCAATCTACCTGCTCGATGATTGTAGTACAGATCATCGGGTTCTTCCACTGCTTAGATTCTATGAAGATGCGGACGCAAGGGTTCATGTAATTGAGTCTGCAAAAAACAGGGGATTTATTCATAACGTTAATAGAGGCTTTGAGCTTTCTCAAAATGATGTTGTCATTCTCAATTCAGATACTGAGGTTACAGAAAGGTGGCTCGACAGGATGGACAGGTGCCTTCACAGCAGACCGGATATCGGCATAGTCTGCCCGCTCTCGAATAACGCGACAATTCTTTCTGTCCCGGTCATGAACCAGCCCAATTCACTCCCTGAAGGAATAGACCCGCAACGCTTCGGGAGCTTGATTGCTGAGGTATCTCCAAGGGAGTATCCAGAACTTCCTACCGGTGTGGGGTTTTGCATGCTTGTCTCCCGCGATACGCTAAATCTTACGGGCTTTTTTGATCCTGCATTTGGCATGGGGTACGGAGAGGAAAATGATCTCTGCCAGAGGGCCAGGGCGGCGGGTAAAAAGATTGTATGCTGTGACGATGCATATGTTTACCATTACGGGGAGGCATCTTTCAATGGCATGGACCGAATCAGTGAAAAACGCATGGAGAATGAGCGGCTGCTCCAAAGTAGATGGCCACATTACATAAAGGATGTTTACGCCTTTTGCTGCCGAAACCCTTTGAGGGAACTCCAAGAACGAATATTCACCCGCATCAAAGAGCTCGAAATGCCTGTTTTGCCATCCATACTGCATGTCATTCACAGCTTCGATATGCCCGGCGGCACTGAACTGCACACGCGCAATATTATTGATGGACTGTCTTCACGCTTTCACAGCACGGTTATTTATCCTGCATCCGTCCCGGACCAATGGATCGATCTTGCGGCAAAGGAAGTAAACGGATATCTCCGTGTCCTGAAACTGCGAAAGGAGTCAATCATTGTGAGCGACTCCTTCATCGGTGCACCCGGAGATTTGATAAACGAGGACGTGGAAAACATATTTGCCAGCTTCATGCGCGGCGTTAATTACGCAATTGTACACTTCCAGCATCTCATCGGCTGGGATTCCCTATTCCTGCCGATCATCGCCAAGCATCAAGGATGCAAGGTCGTAATATCGCTTCATGACTACTACCTGCTTTGTCCTGAATACAATTTAATTCTCCCGAATATGAGGCGTTGTGGTAAAACTTTAGCGGATAGCCAGGATATCGAATGCCTGTATTGCCTCGGCGCCAAGCGCAGATATCATCAAACCGACAAGCCGCCGATTTTGCGTGACTACATTACTAAACGGAAACAGATTATCACACGGGTTTTCGAGGCCGCAGACATATTGATTGCGCCTTCTGATTTTGTGCTTGAGCAGTTTAACCAGGCTTATGGCGATATTATTAAAGACAAGATCATCACAGTTCCCCACGGAATAGAACCCTTGCAGAAGAGTAAGCGTAAAAATAAGGGTAACATTCTCAGAGTGGGTTTCCTTGGAAACGCGAGCGACAGAAAAGGGATTCTTGTCCTCCTTCAGACAGCGAAATCCCTCAAGGGAATGCCGATAAGATTCGAGATCTTCGGCGGTCTCCCTCCCGCTGTTACAAAACTGGCAACAGAGCTAGGCATAGTCCAGCATGGCAGTTATGATCGAAAGGACCTTCCGCTTTTACTCTCCAGAACAAACCTCATTATAATTCCGTCCATCTGGGATGAAACATTCTGTTTGACAGTAAGTGAATCACAGATGATGGGCATCCCGGTTCTAGCTTCAAATGCCGGGGCCATCAGCGAGAGAATCATCGATGGCGAGACAGGATTTCTCGTCCCTCCGAATGATGTTAAAGCTATTGCAGCAAGGCTTCTGGCAATTCAAAAAAATCCCCGACTGCTCGAAAATGTCGCCTCGAATCTTCAAAATTATAGACTTAAGACAATTCAGGAGAATGTAGAGGATTATGCCCGGATATACGATCAGTTGATCAATAATGCCTTATGCAGTGTTGACGATAAGACACCTGTTCAACTACAACCGCGGGGCAATGCTATTTCATTAATAGACAGCACGCATAATGTGCTCACTTCAATCATTATACTCTGTCTTAACCAGCTTGAATATACAAAGAAATGTTTGCAAAGCATTGTGGAATTTACCTCTGTTCCCTATGAACTCATCCTTGTGGACAACGGGTCAACCGACGGCACAGTAACATTTCTGCAAGACTACGCAAATAAGCATGACAATTGTAAGATTATTCTCAATAGAGAGAATCAAGGATTTGCAGGCGGGAACAACCAGGGATTTGCTGCGGCCAAAGGTGATTACATCCTACTGCTCAACAACGATGTTATCGTCACCCAGGATTGGCTGGAACGTCTTATCTCGCATGTTGAGTTTGATGCGAATATCGGCATGGCCGGGCCTGTGAGCAACTCTGTCTCAGGTCCGCAACAGGTTGAGCATGTTACCTATGGCCAGAATATGAATAAAATGCAGAAATTCGCACGGAATTATTCCAAAAATAATGTCGGGAGAACACAGGAAATTCTCCGTCTCGTAGGCTTCTGTTTGCTCATCAAACGACAAGTGCTCGATATCATCGGCGGTCTGGATGAAAACTACGAAAATGGCAATTATGAAGATGACGATCTCTGTCTGCGCTCACGCATCGCCGGTTTCCGAAATATTATCGCCCACGATGTCTTCATCCATCACTACGGCAGTATGACATTCAAGGGAAATAAGATAGATTACACGGATTCCTTGGAGGGCAATCGCCGGCGCTTTGCCGACAAATGGAAGGATATCGTCGAAGTCAACTGCAACGAGTACAGGCTCCGTATGACAAGGGAAAATCAACTTAAGAAACTCTTAGAATTGGGGCAAGAGAGGTTCTCTCATGGCAATTTTAATGCTGCGGTAAAAATCTTTGAAAGGGTACTTGAGCTGGATAAGTATAATTCCCAGGCCATGAACAACCTCGGTGTGATACAGTGGCAGATTGGCAGAGAACCGGCCTCTGCTATGAAAATCTTTCAGACCGCCCTGACCTTTAACCCAAAAGACCACGATGCCCTGGGAAATCTTGTGCAGGCCGCAACGAAATCATCGAGATTTGATCTAATTAATCCAGCACTTCTGAACACCTTGAAAAAGGCCCAGCCGGCGAATCCTGATCTCGTTACACTCATCAATGCACAGCAGAATTCAGCGATGACAACATGAATAATTCAAAACAAAATCTACAAACAAAGGGCAAATTAATTATGGCTAAAAGGAAAAAAAAAGCGAAATTAAAAAATAAAAATATTTCAAATAATTCTGTTAAGCCATCCATATCAGTATGTCTTATTGTCAAAGATGAAGAGCGATTTCTGGATAATTGTCTTAAAAGCGTGAAAGACATTGCTGGTGAGATTATCATTGTTGATACTGGATCTATAGATCGCACCGTGGAGATTGCTAAAAAATATACAGATAAGATCTATTTCCATCCATGGAAGGACAATTACAGTGAAGCAAGGAACCACTATTTGGATTATGCGAAAGGCGACTGGATATTTCAGATAGACGCGGACGAAGAATTGGTAAAAGAGGATATCCCAATCCTTTTAAATGCCTTGAAGAATCCCAACATAGATGTCATCATGCTGCAGATTATCAGTCAGCTTGGTAGAGGACAAAGTGAATCCAGGCACAGTTTAGAACGCCTTTTCCGAAACAATGGATCGATTCGCTATGAAGGCCGCATTCACGAAAGGCTCATTGGTTTTCAAAGGCCTATGATCTATCTTGTACGTCTCATGCATTATGGTTATGATCTTAATGATGAGGATCTGTCTGAAAAAAAAATAGAAAGGAGAATCCGCCTTCTCAAAATGGATATAGAAGAATATCCTGATAACCCACTTCCTTATCATTATTTAAGCTGTTGTTATCTCTCTCGTGATCTTCTTTATGAAACCATTGATGTCAGTTTAAAAGCCATTGAGCTTGCTGAAAGACAAAACAATAAAAACTCCGTTTTTCTTTGGACAAGATATAACGCGTCCATAGCCTACTATAAATTAAAGGATTTTAAAAACGCTGAATCCATGGCCCTTTTATCAATTGCAATAGACAAGCATCATCTTGATTCACATTTTATTTTAATACCTCTTTATCTTGACCAGTTAAAATGGCATGAAGCGATTAAATATGGCAATGAGTATTTGCTTCTGACTAAACAGATTAAAAAGAATCCTGAGGAATTCGGGACCATAGTCATTAACTCTATAAGTAAATATTGGAAGGTATATATATGGATGGGGATAGCATATTATGAAACAGACAATATAAAAGAAGCGGAACAAGCATTTCGCACCGCTGTAAAGCATGCCTCTGATCCATTCAATGCATTAAAAACAATAGGCATTTATTACTATAATAAAGCGCTGTTTACTCAAGCTCGAGAGTATCTTGAAAAGGCATTTGATGTCAACAAGGAAGATGCAGCCGTAAACAACCTGCTGACCAAAATCGGAACTAATGAACAGGACAAACAGACCATCAGTTGTTGTATGATTGTAAAGAATGAAGAGCAGTTTCTTGAAAAATGTCTTATAAGCATTAAGGACCATGTTGATGAAATAATTATTGTTGATACCGGTTCAACAGATAGTACGGTCGAAATAGCCAAACGTTTCACCGACAGGGTTTATTTTCATCCCTGGGAAAACAGCTTCAGCAAAGCCCGGAATCAAGCTCTGCAATATGCGAAAGGTGACTGGATATTCCAGATCGACGGTGATGAAGAACTCATGGCTGGAAGCGGTCCCCACATTCGCATGGTCGTCAGAGATGCCGGAGGTTCAGATATAATTTATGTTAGAATCTACAGCAGCTATGCAAATGGCACTAAAAAATCATTTCATAATTTTGAAAGACTTTTCAGGAATAACGGCAAAATCCATTATGAAGGGAGTGTTCATAATCAAGTGGTAGGAGGCACAAGCGCTCTAAATTCGTCGATATCGTTATGGCATTATGGATATGATGTCGACGAAAAAAAAGCATTTGAGAAATTTGAAAGAACTACAGGCCTTCTAAAAAAAGAGATCGAAAAAGATCCTCTAAATCCGATGCATCACCATAATTTAAGTATATCATATTTTTCAAGGCACATGAATGAAGAGGCGGTTAACGAGGCTTTAAAGGCTATCGAGCTTTCAAATTCCCCAAAAAATAACAATAACCTTTATGCATGGAGTCATTTTATCGCATCCATGGGATATTTTCGTATGGGTAGATTAAAAGAGGCAAGGAAGTACGCTGAACAATCCTTAAATAAATATTCCGAACATATGGATTCAAACTACATGCTGACTATTATTGCCGCTGATGAAAGAAGGTGGGATGATGTTATCCGATACGGCAGAACATTTTTCGAACTGTTAGAATCTGTTGAGAATAAAAAAGGAAATGTAATTTTAGAAAATTCAATGAATGAAGGCCCCATGGTCAATATGCTTATCGGACATGCCTTTTATGCCAAAAAGTCATTTCGTGAAATGGAAAGATATTATAAAGAGGCATATGATATTTCGGAAAAAAAATGGCCGGTCTTGTTGAGCATCGGGATATTTCACATGTCTATATCAGGCGATTTTAATCTTGCCGGGGATTTCCTCAACCGCGCATCAAAAGAGGCCCCTGATGAGCATGATGTTTGGTACATGCTGGCAAAACTAAATAATAAGCGGTGCTCGATAAAAGAAGAAATAGAATGTCTTGAAAAAGTTTTTGAAATAGGTGCTAAGGATAATTTTGTTTCTACTCGTCTTTTTTCCCTATATATGGAAAATGGACAATACACTTATGCCTTAAAGTTAATAAACTCCGAAGATTTCTCAAATTCGAATCTATATCCCGAATTGATCAAACTGGGCAATGTTTTCATTAAAAAAAGGGATATGGAAGCCGGTATCCAATGCTACATGAAGGCAATAGAAATTCGACCGGAAACCCCGGAAGCATGGAATATTTTGGGGGAAGTAACCCTCGCTATGGGCAGGCTTGAAGACTCACAGGTATTCCTTGAAAAGGCCTTGCAGATAGATAAAAAGGATACTGGCATCATCCTTGCCCTGTGCGAGCTGGAACTAAAAAGAGGAGATATAGAATCACATATAAAATATTGTGACTCGCTTCTGGAGAGATTGTCCCTCCCAAGAGACAGAGTAATTGATAATTTCAACGATTTAAAATTGATTTTTTTGGAGATAGAATCAGCCTTGAATGATGATAATAGTCATTCGAAGAGGATTTCAAATATTATTGCACAACTACCATTAAAGAATGATCAAGTCACTGGTGAAAGTCAGGCATTTATGGTTCCTTCGCTCTGACTTTTATCAGAACCTCTCTCATAAACGATCTAAGCGCCAATGCCTGTGTTGTTAAACGGTTTAAAATGCTCACATACTACGTGTGTGCTCCGTTTTTTAACTGTTTAACGCCCCCGATTCTCGGGATTTCGCGAAGCTCAACTTGCTTTTGGTTGAACCCCAATCTTATTTTTGAGATAGGTTCTAATAACTTCTTTTATCTCCGCAAAGGTGACATTATATGTCACCTTTTTTCAGTAGTGTCCAATTAAGATTCGAATAAATTCAGTTGTATATGGCCACTAGTAATTTTGTTTTTGTAACCACTTTCTGTGAGAGCTTGTAAAATGGG
>Ga0307423_1002065_pt1 | contig 11540 bp, 11 predicted proteins | sample SalMarWE160310MG_FD_202154 | JGI IMG/M metagenome (GOLD analysis project Ga0307423, IMG submission 202154) | Salt marsh sediment microbial communities from the Plum Island Ecosystem LTER, Massachusetts, United States - WE1603-10 | ecosystem: Environmental > Aquatic > Marine > Intertidal zone >...
CTTAATGTTGACTCAGGCATGGTGTGGAAGAAGGGTAAATACCCCGATATCGTAAGAGCAAGAAGCCTCTTTTGCTACTGGGCGGTCCGTGACCTGGGGATCACAAATAGGGCGCTGGCCGTTCAGTTGACACTTACCCAGCCTGCAGTGAGTATTTCGGCAAGACGAGGCGAGAAAATTGCCGAAGATTTGAAAGTGAAACTAATCGAAGAAAGTGATTTATAATTTAACCTCCGTCCCCCAAAACACGTGGGTACACGTTGCCGATCCCTGGGACGACGATTCCCTGCTTGAGTCACCGGAGGAACACGAGGCGGAACTGCAGGAGATGGCACGACGGTGCGCGGTCGCACTCCGTCGCACGATCTACACAAATCCGTGGATATAGGAGACGCAGAACCAGAAAGTGGACACGTACGCAAGTAAGCCGCGCCGCTTCGCTCTGCGGCTCACTTGCGCCGGTCACTTTCGACGTTATGTGCCTCTAAAATAAACCATGAAAAAGCCTATAATCTCTCGATATAGGGTCGATGAAGTACCTATGATTATTCGACCGCAATTTTGCCTTTATGGATATGGTTTGGGGTTATTGTTATTTATTTACCTCTTAATCCTGAGAGTAACCACCAAAGTAAAGATTGTCGGCCGTGAGGAACTTACAAAAAATTCAAATCATATCTTCGCTCTGTGGCATGGCTTCGTTCCCTTGGGACTTACAATTGCAACACCTATAATCCGTAAAGTTCTTGATGGTGCCCCTCATGCATGGATGCAACATCCTGTCTGGTATATGAAACCCATACATGTTCTGTTACGTTTGATGGGTGTCAAAAAAATAATTTTAGGTTCTACTGGGCATTCAGGTCGCGATGCGGCTGAACTATTAGTTGACTATTTGCGGATAGGATACTCAACCGTAATAAATCCTGATGGACCAAATGGCCCTGCCTTTGTCCTTAAAAAGGGCATTCTGCATTTATCTTTGCAAAGCAATGTACCGATTGTTCCTTTGCGATTTTCATCGTCAAGTTACCGAGAACTTAAAACCTGGGACCGAAAAAAATTTGCTCGCTTATTCTCCACGATAGAAATGAAAATTGGTGAACCTATTTATGTTACAAGTGACAACTTTGATCATGCACATGAATTATTGGCAGGAAAGATGGGATGAAAACGTTACATGCACCTAACATGCGGTTTCACAAAGGACCGCTCGTATCTCGCGGCCTGTGAACCGCGGCGTTCGACGGGAGAGGATGAATGACAAATGCAGTGCCACAAACTGTTAGCTCGGCACCAACTTCGGGGCTGCTAAGCGCCGGTGACTGGATTGCCATCGCGGGTGCGGGCGTCGCGCTCGTCGGCGTTGCCGTAGCCGCGGTTGCCCTCTGGGTACAGATACGAGCTCTCCGCAAGCAACTCGTTCTGCAAACATACTCCGACTACACGAAGCGATATCAGGAGATCATTCTCCACTTTCCCGAGGACATCAACCAGAGCGATTTCGACCTGTCGTCGAGGGACGACAGATCGGATGTCATGCGATACATGCGAGCCTACTACGACCTCTGTTATGAGGAGCATGACCTTTCCAAGCGAAGACTCATCGACAAGCAGATTTGGCTATCCTGGCTTGGAGGAATGCAATTCGCACTTTCCAAGCCTGCCTTTCGGCAGGCCTGGGAGCAGATCAAGACGGACACGCAGTACGCAGAAGACTTCTGCCTGCTTGTTGATGAATCACTGAAGCGTCGAACAACGGGCTGCTCAGCTATTTCAGACCACGCGGACGCGGTCTGAACAAGCGAGAGCCCAAGCGTTTTGCTTGGAGAAGAAGGCATGAAACTTCGGATAGCGCCCCCACTCTATATGATCGGGATGAAGACATCTTGCTGGCGTTGCCAAGCCAGAATGCCGGTGATGGCTCTTCTTGCACCACGTGTTGCCAATGCCGATGGTCAAATCTGCGTCCTGGGGCAGATTGAGGAACTGCCAGAGGACATACTCGCATTCGTTCAGCAGAAGGTGCCGACGTTCCAGTTCAGAACCTCGCGCATGGGAGGCACCAGGTACTTTGCGAATACCTGCCCAAAGTGCAAAGTGATTTCCGGACACTTCTTTCTCCACGGCGAACCCGGGGCTCCGTTTTTTCCGACATCTGAGGCGGAGGCAAGATCTCTCTACATGAAAGAGATCCCGCTATCAGGTGAGGTAGAAGTAGATGCATCTCCGGGCTTGGGCGTTGGTGAGCTGATCATGGAGAACGCAAAGAGGATATAGCAGAACCAGCGGTGGTTCGGATTGCCTCCACGCTGCGCGTTCTGGCAACCGCACAGCGGCGGCGTTAGCCAACCTTATAACCCGATCGAGGGTGATGAAAATTAGCCAATTATGAATTGAAAGGAGTCGAAATGAATTCAAAGGCAAAGATTGGAATAGTTATCTGCGACCGGTACCGCCGATGTGCTGGCGGGAAATGTTTTCGAGCGATGAGGAATAAGGAAGGTGCTTTCAGCATATACACAGACACCGAAGTTGAGTTGGTTGGTTTTACAACGTGCGATGGTTGTCCTGGTGGCAACATCGAATATGCGGGCGAAGAGATGGTGAAGAATGGCGCAGAGGTTATTCATTTAGCTACTGGCCTGGTGGTTGGTTATCCCCCCTGTCCCTATATCGATACATTCAAAGCTTTTCTTGAAAAACGCTATGGGGTCAACGTCGTTGTTGGCACGCACCCGATACCGAAAAAATATCTTGATATGCATACTAATCTTGGGACATGGGAGAACTCCGCATGGAAGCCACTTGTCGCGCCGACCATGAGTGATGAAGTGACCCGTGCAAGTTACGACTAAGCGTAGCCACTGAGGCCCGATTGCACGTCTTGATGAATTGCCAGGACTTCGTTTGGCAGCCATAGTGTATGAATTATCGCCTACCGGTTGGCTCACCATGCTCTTGCAGCCGACAGCTAACCGCAGCGGCTGAAGAGCTCCGTTGTGTGAATAGCCGCAGTATGGGAATCGAATGAAATTACCAAAACAGCTGGAAAAGGAAAAAGTCGATTCAGACGTCCGAGCGGCATTAGAAAAAGAGAGCATCGAGCTTTGTAGTGGTTCGAACACGTATATTCCTCTTTTGAAAGTAAACCCGGAGTTGAGCAGGCATATTTTCTATGCGAAATCCCTTGGCGAATTGATTATTGGTTATGAGGATATAGAAAAGGCTTTAGCAAGAGAACTGCACGGATTGCAAAAGGTCAATAACCAGAGTGACCGTGTGTCAAGATTGCTGATTGTAACAAATGATGGATCTCCTCGCTTTTATCGCCAATTAGAGTTCCTTCATAAGAAACAGGGAGGAAAGGTTATGATTTGCCGGCTGGATGTTGATTCCTTATTTATGGCAAATATTCTCGGGCTTAAAGACAAGCAGGTGAAGGCTGTGCTGCTGAACAGAAAGAAATCCGTGATAAATGTGCTTAAAAGCCTGCTTTAAGCCGGCGCGATGTCTCTGTGGATGTTGACCAAAGGAGATGAACGAATGGCGACCAATAGTGAGGCGTTGGGTTTGGCGTTGGGTCGCCCATTAAAGGCAACTATTTTAAATGCTGGACTAATGGTGCGAAAACCGCCTTCTTTTAGGACTTAGAACGCTATTTTCGCCACGAAAATGGGCCTTTTAAGAAAGGGGCTGTGAAGTTTGCCGGGGGCTTTTTTGAAATGGCCGCAGAATCGAACGACCCGTCTGATCAAGAAGTCTTGGATGAGATTGAAAAATTGCTGGAGATAAAAGTCCCGCCGGAGAGCAAAAGAGACTGAAGGAAGTTTCATAGAATGTTTAGACAACGATATTATGATTTCTTCTCGCGTTTCTACGACAGGTTCGTCAGCCTCCACTCGATGGGCCGATCTGGAGAATCCAGAGCGCCGCTTCTGGATCGCATCGGTCTCAAGAGAGGGGACAAAGTGCTCGACGTCTGCACGGGCACAGGAACGGCGCTTTCTCATATCCACAATCAAGTTGGCAGAGATGGTTTGATTTTGGGGTTGGACTTTTCATGGGGCATGCTCAGGGTAGCTCAAAAGAAAGTCTCCGCATTTGACAATGTCTTTTTGGTCATGGCTGATGCCCGCCATCTGCCTTTTAAGGCTGGGGTCTTTGATGCAGTGATCTGCTCCTTTGCCTTTTACGAATTGAAAGAAGAAACCCAGGAAGGCTTTCTAAAGCATGTCGGGACCATTCTGAAAGCCGGTCAGCCATTTGTCATGATTGAGCACGATGTGCCCGAGAACGCCTTCATAAGAATGCTTTTTTATGTCCGTCTATTCTCAATGGGGCGAAATCGGGCCCTTGAAATCTTGAGGCATGAAGGGGACCATCTTGCCCGGTACTTCAGGGCCGTCAAGAAGATTGAGATCCCCAAAGGCAAGTCAAAAATGATGAAGTGTCGCAGTTGAGTCGCCTTCTGCTGATGTGACCCCACACTGGTTGCCGACTATCCGCCGAGAAGTTCCACGCTTGGCACGCCCCGGCCTGAGATCCGCTTATAATCCAAAGCAGACCCCTTTAAGATTCCGGCGGATCACGTTTTTCAGAAATCCTGCGGATGAAAAACGATCCCAAAAATCAGTTGATTCCACATAAGAACAGCGATAAAGTCCGGACGCATTCCAAAATCGCGTCCTGCCCGGGTGTGCAACTCCGGCAGGACAATCACCATGGATTTTCACAATTTAAGGAGGGAATATGCATCGCTTTTCCGTTTTCACCATGACCGTTGCCGCAGCTTTCCTGTTCATGTCCGTTGTTTCGAGTCCGGTTCTGGCCGACGAGGTGACGGATTCCATTAATGAAGCCTTGAAACAATATAACAACGGCGAATTCACCGAGGCTGTTCAGAGTCTCGATTACTCGGCCCAGCTCATTCGACAGAAAAAAGGCGGACAGCTTGAGGCCTTTTTGCCGGAACCCATTTCCGGATGGAAGGCCGAAGATGCCAAATCTCAGGCCATGGGAGCTGCGATGTTCGGCGGTGGGATTACGGCAGAACGTTCCTATGTCAAAGGCGACAGCCGTGTGGATGTCAAGATCATCACGGATTCCCCGATGATGCAGGGAATGATGATGATGTTTTCCAATCCCATGATGGCGACATCGGACGGCGGAAAACTCGAAAAAATCGGTGGGGAAAAGGCAATCGTGAAATACAGTAGCGATAATAAGGACGGAGACATCAACATGGTGATTGCCGGCCGTTTTCTCATTACTGTCGAGGGAAACGATGTCGCCCGAGAGGATTTGATTGCCTTTGCTGAGGGAATCGACTTCAAGAAACTGGCCTTGATGCCATAACCCATGGCTTCGTAAGAAACTGCGTGTCTGGTTGGGTAAGGAACTGGGACTCAACGACGTTTTGTGTTCAAGAGTTCATTGAAAGACCCGCTCAGACTCTTGCGCCGGAGAACCACCAGAGAAAACCCGGGAATACCGACGAGGTGTGCACGCTTAATACTATTTTCTTATTGATTGGCAGGTAGAAATTTCCCATAAAATAGTAATATCTTCTGATTGACGTTGGTTGAAGTGAACGTTAAGATTTTATTCACATTGTGATCATAAGTGGCAGGGGAGCTGTGGAGGCTGATTCCCGTCATTGTGGCTGCGCGTTCTCAGCACCTTTTGTCCACCTCAGCCTCCTGATATTCATGCCAAAAAAGTCAAACCAGTGTTGACAAAGTCGTAAAAAGTCATGATTTGTCATGCCGGAGCTGATCCGGCATTCAGAACGTGTTGAAATCACTGGATAGCGCTACGCTTCACTGCGTGCCCGGCTGCAGTTTATCCCGCACTCAGTGCGGGGCCGGAATGACGATTTAAAGAATTCCTGACTTTTTACGAGTCCATCAGTGTTGGATCGGGGCCGAAACCCATAAGCCGCCCCTTCCTAATGCGTTGCTCACGGAAATGACCCTGCTGCGTGCCGGTTATACAATCCTAAGGAGGGCCTTTCAATGAAATCTACGGAGTCTTCTATGTCCAAAACAGCGCGCTTCGTTACGGCCATTTTATTGATGGCCTTTGTGTTTGGTTCTGCCGGACAATCGTTAGCCGATCGGTACGTGGACGACGATGGAAGATGCGATCTGGCGACGGGTGGCTGCGACGGCACTAACCCATGTTACAGCAGTATTCAGAGCGCAATAGATGCCGCCAGTTCTTCCGAGGACGTCATTGTGTGTCCGGGGACATATTCCGAGTGCATCACAATGAAAAGCGGCGTTAATGTGGTAAATTCAGGAGGCGACAAGCCCACAATTAGTTGTAGTGTGGCAGATGCGACCGTCGAGTTTTACCCCCCAAGTACACCAATGACCTGCAACCTGGATGGTTTTCAAATTACGCATCCTTCAAGCATGGGGGCAGGGATATTGGTAGACGGTTCATTATCGTCAGTAGCTACGACTATCTCCAACTGTAACATTCATGACATCTCAGATGGTGCTGGCATTTCATTGGATGGTGATATTAATGGTACGATTCAAAATAATACCATCTATGACTGCAGGAGAGCGGGAATAGGCATGGGGGGACCACCCGGATGGTCAGGGGCTCTTTTATCGGGTTCTTTTCTGACCATTGAAGGAAATACTATAGGCGCCCTCAGTCCGAACCACAATCAAGGGGCCGGCATATCCGTCACGGGCTTGGGAAGTGTCACCGTCGTCATTGGCAGCACCGGAGCTCCGAACTTGATTCATTTTAGCGGGGAATCGGGGATTAGGTTGGATGCCATTAGTGATCTTACGATTGATAGCAATACGATCAGGAACAATACTAAAGCCGGCATATTACTCATAGACGTGGGCACATCCGGTACTGGCAACGAAGCCATTGTGAAGAATAACACGATTCAATCCAATAGCAAAGCCGGGATAAACATCGGAGGCGAGTCTTATCTCATCGTGGGAACCAATAACATCATCTATAACAACTCCACGGGTGGGATAGCCTTCAACATGGGAGACGTCGAGATTTCTCCCGGCACCCCCAGTTGGGGACAGGTGACCATCACAGGAAACCATCAGATTAGCAGTAATACGTTTGGTGGCATAGGCATAATCGATGCTATTAGCACAACCAATACAGTGACGGTCACCGATAATACCATCTATGGAAATTATAGAGGAGGCATCGGTGTCAAGAACGATTGCAAGCTGGAAATCGCGGAGAATACGATACGTAATAATGTCCGTGGCGGGATCAAAACAGGGGATGATTCAGTTGACCCGGGAGGGTTCTCTGGAACTCCGGGCGCTGCGAATCTCACCATCAGGCAGAACAAGATCTATGGGAATGGTCAGAGTGGCTTCGGTGGCGGTATCGATGTGAGGCATGCCGACGGCACCATTTATAACAATCTGGTCTATGAGAACCACGGGGGGGGCATCAGATTTGGTGACTGGATCGATGAGATTGTCAATAACACAGTTTCTGACAATGGCAATGACAACGGCACGCCCACCGATCAGAGCGACGACTGGGGGGGTGGCATCGTCTACGATGACATCAACGCCGGCGACGCCGTTAAGGATCCTCCCGAAGGGGCGATTCCCAACCCAAACATTCTGATCAGAAACAATATCCTGGCTTTTAATGCCAGTGCGGGTGTGAGAGTTGGAAACATGCCTACGGGTTTGACATTGTGTCCGGATAACCCGGTCCGGAATGATCCGGCTGTTGGAGACAAGTACCGGGACTATAACCTCGTATATGCCAATAACGGAACAGGTGAAACTGACTGCAAATGGTCCTTGCCCGGAATACTCGTTGTATCCTGTGCAAATAAGCAGTACGGCGGTTGCGGTACAGACTGGGATAGCTACCCTGGCCTGTTCTATCCTAACGACAGGATAGCGGATCCCTTATTTGTGAACCGAGCAGGCGACGATTACCACCTGGACGCCGGTTCGCCCGCAAAGGGCGCCGGAGATGACGGTAACGATTTAGGGGCCTACGGTGGGCAGAATCCAATCAACTAATAACGCTCAGGCTCTGAAAGAGGGGGTGTGCTTATGAGCAAACAATTGTTCGTCCCATTGCTGACTTTTATTGTTGCGTTGGGTCCGAATATATCAGCTTTTTGTGGAACCAACATTGCGCGGGTCACAACAAATCAGTATGAGGACGGCTCTCCCCAAATTAAGGGGAATTATTTGGTGTGGCAAGGGCAGGACGGGCATGACTGGGAAGTTTTTATTTTCAACGTCGTCACACAGGAAGGCCCCGTTCAAATTACGAATAATAAGTTTGATGACATTTTGCCGGAAACGGACGGGAACTATGTGGTGTGGTTAGGATTCAGCCAGCCTGATGGCGAAGTTTTCCTGCCCGGTGGCGAGATATTTGTGTATGAGATATCAAGCGGGGAGATTCAACGAATTACCAATGACAGTAATCTGGATTCTCCTCCCCAGATTGCAAACGGCCGTGTGGTGTGGGCGTCACATGTGGTTGGAGGCTCGGTTGAACCGGGCAAGATTTTTCTTTATGATATTGCAACAGGGGTCACTGAACAAGTGACTGACGGTACCCAGGATGACAGCTCTCCCCGAATCGATAATAACAGTATTATTTGGGTGAGGGCAAACGCAACAGGGGCTTCGGGCTTATTTATTCGCCCCCTTGATAGTGGCACCCAATCTGTTCCGGTCCCAGATGGCTTTGTTTGGGCAGATACGCCCCAGAATGATGGTGACCTGACTGTTTTGACCCGGTACGACGGAAGCGATCGGGAGGTGTTCGTTTACAGTTCTTGTTTCGGAGTCTATGAGCAGATTACTACGGATAACACGGCGGAGGACAGCTCTCCGGTTATAAGCGGCGGCAACATTGCCTGGGTGCGGGGTGAGGGCGAGGCTGCCGAAATATTTATTGCCTCTTACAATGGCGACTTGGACGGAGACGGGATACCCTACTCAGGTGACAACTGCCCGTGTGAAAGCGCAAAAGGCTTTGATGCCGATGGCGACGGGTGCATAGATACCATAAGTGGCCTGGACGCCTTGATACAGACATTGGTCGACAAGGGTGTCGTTGACGAACAAATGCGAACCCCTCTTGTCTCCAAGATCCAGAACGCCGGAAGGTTTGCAGACAAGGAGAACATCTGCAAGGCCATAAAGCAACTGGAAACCTTAATGAATCAGGTCAACGCACAGAGGGAGAAGAAGATCTCTTTAGAGGCAGCAGATCAGATCATCTCTTATGCCAACAGTGTCATTGCCTCGTATTTGGCGCAATTGCCGGAAGGTGAAAGCTGTTAAAGACAAGATCGAGCAAAGGTGGCTTTTAGCGTGATAATGAAAAAGTGTCCCTTCTGCGCTGAAGAAATTCAAGACGCGGCTATAAAGTGTAAACACTGCGGTGAGTTTCTGGATGCCTCGCACCACCCACGTTTTGCAGAGGAAAAGGTTCAATGGTATTTCCGAAAATCCTTTATTATTATCGCGGTCTGTTGTGTGGGACCCCTGGCGTTGCCCCTGATTTGGTGGCGTCCACAAACGACGCGGGCATGGAAGATCGGACTCACAATAGGAATTCTTGTCCTCAGTTGGATCTTGTTTCAAGCCACAATGGAATCCATTCGTACCCTCCAGGAGTATTACAAGCTGATTGAATGACCGTGAAATGATCGAGTAGGGCAGACCATCAGTACCCTGGCAAGGTTATTGACGACGAATCCGTTTGGGGTCAAGTGCTTGAAAGCCAGGGGAAAATACATGGAAGACTTTCCATGCGGGCATCATTTTTGCATCCGTATCCTTTCGAGATGCCTGACCGAAATCAATGAGGAGGCCCGCGATGGAAAGTGTGAGATTCAGCCCCCAGTTCTTGTTGTTCGTCATCCTGGTCGTTCTACCTGCCTTCGTTTTGAATTCCGCAGGCACAGCCAGTGCAGACTACCTTACTGCGGCTCACGGTAACAACACATCCGGGGTGAATCGGTCAGGGCATGATGAATGTCCGACAGGGACCGTGTGTGACACAGGGGACTGCACACACTGTCATGACACCTTTGACCCGGAGATCTGCGGTATCCAAGAGACGATGCTGTTCGCTGAGTTGGACAATCCCGACTTCTGCATGGCGTGCCATACGGATTCCGGCTCCGCCCAAGATCCCGGCATGTCCGGGGTACCGGCCACTATCGAGAATCTCTTCGAGAATAAAACGTACAAGCACGATGTGACAGGATACAGCGGTCTTCATAAGTTTTCGCCGGATGAAGAGACAAGGACCTATTTGTCTGCAAACAAGCACGTGGAGTGCAACGACTGCCATAACCCGCATACGGCAGAGGCAGGGCTGCATTCCAGCAATGCGGTCCAGGTGTCGGCCAGCGGGAATGACACCTCTGGGTCACCCATTGATGGCGCATTTGGCGTGGAACCCGACTGGAACGATACCTGGGCTGTAAATCAGAGCTGGACCACGGGCGGTGCGGATTCATGGCCTACAACATCATCGACGGCGACAAAAGAGTATCAGATCTGCCTGAAGTGCCATTCGGACTACAACACCGATGTCTTGTCCTGGGGCGGCAGTGGCCCCTCCGCATGGACCAATCTGGCCCTTGAGTTCAATCCGAACAAGCAATCCCACCACCCAGTGGTCGAGCCGCTTCCGGAAGTGGACCCTGGCTACGAGTATGATCCCGTCTCCGGCAAAGAGTATGACCGGTACGGTTCCAACCGCCTGCCTCCCGCCTTTACCAGTCTTTTGATTGGCGACTCGGGCCTCTCAAGCAATGCGTATGAATTTGACATCTACATGGATATGGCCGCAGGCAAGCAATGGGTGGACAACCAGTGGGTCAATTGGGGGGTAAGGGTCGGCACCAGGCCTGGGTCCGCCGGAAACACGACCTGCAACATGGTTGGGCGGATAACCTCAAACAACGCGGTCAAATTCCACGTTTCCTGGCAAAACATGACGGGACTGTCAACATCCTTGAGAAACAATACGGTGTACTCCATTGAGTACTATGCCGGAAAATCTACAAGCTCAAGATCCGGAAATACCGTCACCGATACGACCAAGGACTTTAACCTTTACCTTCCGTCACTGGCCGGGTACGTCGTCGTTATTACGGACCAGTACGGGAACAACATCGCTCAAGGCACAGTGCAATCCAACACGGCCACGGCGTTCACTGTTGATAGTTGGACAATTGTCAAACAAAGCGTACCTTCCGGCACCGTGGGCTACTACTTCTCCGCCACAGGCCACAGCATGATGTGCTCCGACTGCCACAGCAATGATGAGATCTCTACAACTGCCGCCCAGGGACCGCATGGTTCTTCGGTCAAGTGGATGCTCAAAGGCAGGAACAGGGCATGGCCGACATTTTCGGCGGCCGAGAATGGGACCGGATCGGGAACGCCGCGAAAGGTGAGAGAGAGAACCGATTTCGACGGCAATCCCGACGGAAATGGCCTGTTTTGCTTGAACTGCCATTCCACGGTGAGTTTCTC
>Ga0307423_1002066_pt1 | contig 11537 bp, 12 predicted proteins | sample SalMarWE160310MG_FD_202154 | JGI IMG/M metagenome (GOLD analysis project Ga0307423, IMG submission 202154) | Salt marsh sediment microbial communities from the Plum Island Ecosystem LTER, Massachusetts, United States - WE1603-10 | ecosystem: Environmental > Aquatic > Marine > Intertidal zone >...
TTCCATCTTGATGTTTATTTCCTGCGAATTATCTCACAGAAATGTCATGTATACTATGTAACGAAAAGATGAATACAAACTATAAATTACTCCTCCACAACACTTTAAAAAACTATAAAGCATAGCTAGCTTCCAAGAAGAGAGGTTAAGAGTACCTCCTACGCCGCAAGCCAGAAAAAAGGAGACAACACATGCCAAAAGCTTCGAAAAAAGAATTGCTTAGGCTGTACAAAGACCATAAAGTACAGCTTCTTATCAGCAAATTCGTTAGCGGCGAGCTTGGCACATTGACTCCGACTTTTGACCCCAAGCATGGTTTCAGGTATCCAGTTATAGTCGAGATTGTTGGAGACCCCTCTAAGACGGACGAATTCTTGCAGGAACTGTTTGAGGGCGGGGTTCTAGATAGGAAACTTTACGACAAAATCATCTATTGTCCATCCTGTAGTTCAGCAAACGTTTCTGTCCATTACACCTGTCCACACTGCAAATCGTTCGACATTAAGAAGAGCGCATTGGTTGAACACATAAAATGCGGGTACATCGCCACAGAGGATCACTTTCAGAAAGAAGGCAAACTGGTCTGTCCCAGATGCAACAAAGAATTAACAAACCCTGATGTGGACTATCACCGAGCAGGAGTATGGTGCACCTGCAATCAATGTGCAAAAAGCTTTGACATTCCACTTCCAACCCATTTTTGCCGTAACTGCAAAGCCACCTTCACGTTTGACGAAGCTCTTTACAAAGACGTTTGCTCCTACAGTTTGACTCCACAAGCCGCGAAAGAAGCAAATTTAGGTTACATTCTAACCGTGCCGATAATTGAGTTTTTGGAAACTCTGGGGTTTGAAGTAGAGAGTCCCGGTTTCCTGAATGGAACATCTGGAACCCGTCACATGTTCGACTTAACTGCCGTCTCTGCTGGAGATAAAAAAAGCACAACCGCTATTGATATAGTAACTTCCAGTGATGATGCTGTATCTGAGCAGTCAGTAATTTCTATGTTCGCTAAAATTTTTGACGCTACTCCAGACATGGCTTGTCTTGTTGCGATTCCACAGATGAGCGAAAACGGCAGAAAATTGGCGTCACTCTACAAAATAAATTTGGTTGAAGCAAAAGATCATAATTCAGCGATAGAAGCGCTGAAGTCTTGTGTAAAGACATGATTTAGCTTCTGGTTGGATTAAACTATAATCCCGAATCTAACATTATTCTAGCATGTTCTTTATCAGCAAGAAATATATAACGGTGTTATACTCTTAAATTAGGTTAACCCGCTGGCAAAAGAGGAAAAAACGTTGCTCGAAACATTTTCAGAAACAGCCACTCGTCACCGCAAACATCACGCATAACATTTTAGGCGGTGGCGATATTGAAGATACATAATTCAGTCCTGGACGGAATAGGGGAAACTCCGCTAGTTCACCTAAACAGAATAACTGCAGGCCTCAAGTGCACTTTGTTGGCAAAGCTTGAATCCCAAAATCCGGGCGGCAGCATAAAAGACCGAATAGGCCTCAACATGATCCGAGAAGCAGAAAAACAGGGCTTAATCACCAAAAAAACTGTGATAATAGAACCTACCAGCGGAAACACTGGAATCGGTCTTGCCATAGTAAGTGCCGTTAAAGGGTATCGGTTAATCCTCACAATGCCCGAGTCAATGAGTGTGGAACGTCGACGGCTCCTAAAAGCATACGGAGCAGAACTGGTTCTCACTCCCACAGCGGAAGGAATGAAAGGAGCAGTTAAGAAAGCCGAAGAACTTGCAGCGCAGACCCCTAACGCGTTTATTCCTCAGCAATTCCAGAACCCCGCAAACCCTCAAATTCATCGAGAAACAACTGGTCCAGAAATTTGGAAAGCAACAGACGGAAAAATTGACATTTTGGTTGCAGGAGTTGGAACAGGAGGAACGATATCTGGAATAGCTGAATACATCAAGCCTCTTAAACCCGAATTTGAGGCAATAGCAGTTGAGCCCTTCCGTTCGCCAGTTCTTAGTGGAGGAAGCCCTGGACCCCACACGATTCAGGGAATAGGCGCTGGATTCATCCCCAACATTTTGAGGTTGGATTTAGTTGACGAAGTGATAAAAGTCAAAGATGAAGACGCAAGGGAGACCGGCCGTCGTCTAGCAAAAGAAGAAGGATTACTTGTGGGAATCTCTTCTGGAGCAGCTACCTACGCGGCGTTACAGGTTGCTAAAAGACCAGAAAACGAGGGAAAACTGTTGGTTGTAATGTTGCCTGATACTGGAGAACGTTACCTAAGCACTTCTTTATATGAAACTTGACTTATTTGAGGAATGAAGAAGATATGACCGACAAGAAGGTAACCAACTCGAATAATTGTGAAAAAAACGATTTTCGTGAATGGAATCCAGAAACCATGATAAAAGACATCATGACTAAACAGATTGTTAACGAAGAAAAGTGGATTGCGAAAGGGTTACCTGATTTAGTTGAAAAAATTTCCGAGAATTACGAAACTTACGGCGGAATGAATCATCTTGATGGCAAGGATTTGCCTTCAAGGAAGATTGTTGTCGAAATTCTTGAAGACATTTTAACTGTCCTTTTTCCGGGATATCTGGGAAAAGAGAAGGTCACTAAATCAAACATCAGCGACTATCTGTCTAAGATTTTGGCTTCAATCTATGATAGGCTTGTTAAAGAGGTTGATAAGAGCCTGAAGTATTTCTGTAGGAAAATTGAAAAATGTCCCGAAGACATTTGCCTTAAGATTGCGCAGGTGGTTGTCAGAGAGCTTTTGGAGGAAATTTGTAGAATCAGAATTCTTCTAAGCGGGGATATTGAAGCAGCTTATTGCGGAGATCCAGCCGCGAAAAGCTTTGATGAAGTAATTCTAAGTTATCCCTGTGTTCTTGCCATTTCAACACACCGGGTAGCTCATGAGCTCTATATACGGGGAGTTCCGTTGATTCCTCGAATAATGAGTGAACACGCTCACTCCATAACCGGCATTGATATTCATCCGGGTGCTAAAATAGGAAAAAACTTCTTTATCGATCACGGAACCGGCGTGATTATCGGCGAAACCGCGGAGATAGGTGATAACGTGAAAATCTATCAGGGAGTAACTTTGGGTGCTTTGAGCTTTCCAAAGGATGAACAGGGGCATCCAATCAAGGGAATGAAAAGGCACCCGACTGTGGGGAATGGTGTGATTATTTATTCTAACGCCTCTATTCTTGGAGAAAAGGCTGTGATTGGCGATAATGCTGTCATAGGTGGAAACGTTTGGCTAACCTCGAAGGTTCCTTCAGAAACTATTGTCACCGTAAAGTTTCCAGAAAACAAGTTAACCAAGAAATAAACAATAATGTACTCTTAGTTTCCAGAGTAGACTGCCATGTTTCCGCGTTCAGTCACAACTTTGACTGTGTAACTGCCTGTTGGTAATGGGATGTCTTCGCGGAGGTACGTTTTGGTTTCTGCAGAGTTTACGAAGACGTTTATGTTGTAGTGTTGATGGATTGTCGAGTTGTTTATCCATAATGAGACCAGATGGACTGTTAAGCCCCCCTCGTTTTTGAAGGTGTATTGAGACCAGTACGTGGTGTTCTCAACGTTGGTGATGGTAACGTTCTCCTTGATTTTTTCCCAATCCACTTGGTTCATCTCGTAGTTCCACATGACAACATTCGAGACTATAGCCAAGATAATCACTAGGCTGAGGACAACAACTATTACGTTGCTGATTCCCCGGCGGTCCCTTCTAAGACGGCGAAACATAGTAATCCGCAACGTTTGTTCCTCTCTTAGTTACAACTTTAACCTCGTACACGGAGTTTGCGCTCCAACTGTAACTTACATGCAGCCAACCATGACTGTCCTGTTCCAACTCAAGAGCCGTAAAAGATTGGTCTGTGCGATTCACGTAAACGGAGACCATCTCGACCGAAACTTTGCCTACGTTACGAAGATACAGCGAAACCTGATCCGGTGTAAACCAAACATCCTCAACGATTAGGCGTTCACCCATAGAATCGTGAAGCTCATCGGTGATCACATAAGTAGCTGTAATGGCAATCGACATACCCGCCACTGCAATGACCGTCAGTAAGAGACTGCTCAAGACCGGGGTTACTCCCCTCCTGTTCCGCGATAGTTTTCTCACTTTTGTCTCTCCATTTACACTACAAACTTGAATGCTAGATATCCGCAGATTAGAAGAATAACACTGTGCTTCAGACCGCCACCAACAGTTCCTTCACCCATTTTTCCAGCCACTAGCCCCCCGAAGAATGCTTGGATGGCGTTCATGTGGAAAAAGATACTTCTTGCCTCATTAGGCGTCATCAACTCAAACTGGCCTGTGGAGAAATCTGACATGTCAACAAAAAAGGATTTGAAAAGCATGATGATGGTGAAGAGAAAAACGAAGAATGCCACGTAGGTGATTGCAATATAGGGTCTAGTCTGGGTTTTACGTTCATCATCAAACGTTAATGTTGTCTGCATAAATTTTTCCAGCGGCTCAAAAACCTTTTCAACATGTCCCCCTGACCTCTGGGCTTCAAGAATCAGGGGAATTGTTCGCCTTACGAGCGCTGTGTCAACGCGTTTTCCAAAAGATTGAAGCGCTTCCTCGAATGGCACTCCCCAGCTCATCTGGGCTACCATCTTCTTCAGTTCGTTGGTCAACGGTCCATACTTTCTTTTAGATGTTTCCTCTAACGCCTGCGGCAGGGTCATCCCGCTTTTTTGGGCTTGAACTATGCTTCGAAATAAATCTGGAAGATGTTTGTCGATTGCCCTCTTCCAGCGATAATCCACGTAATCGAGGACAGCTGGAGGAAAAACGGTGATTACCACAGCCAATAAGAAGTATTCATCAAAGAGCTGGCTGTCCCTAAGGAGAAGAATAGCTGTAAGGCATATGATTGCCCCTAGAGAACCAGAGACAATCCACGCAATTTTCTTCTCAACAGCTTCAACTTTCGGCATATTCTCATCTCTTCGGCGCAACCATATCCAAGATAACCAGAAACACTATTGACCCAATAGGCAAGCCAAGGTAGGTCAAAAGTTGTAACAATAAACGGGAATCTAATGGTCCAAATCCTCCGGTTCCAAGCATTGCCATAACCGCAAGCATAACCACGAAAATGAGTGACCCCGCCACCATCAGGGTAACATAAAACTCCGCAAAAACTCCAAGAGTGTCAGAAAACCGTTTCAGTGCTATCTGCTTCAATTTCATGTACTGCTGTGATCGGTTTCTGAGATATTTTACCATGTTTCCTCCTGAGTGAACAACGGAAATGAACCCTTCAATCATTTCTTTGAACCTTTCAGAGGGCGTTCTCTTAGATGTACTTTCCAATGCTGAGATGGCGTCATAACCGAAAAGCTCTATGTCCCGAACTACTGTTCTGGCAACGTTAGAAACTGCCAACGAGGAGTCAACTTGTGCCAGGGAACGCCATATAAAGTCCGGGGGCACACCCGCCCCAGCCAAAATTGACATGTATCCTGTAGTAAAGGTCAGTTCATCCTCTAGTGCTCGCTTTAAATTGTCTGCTCTGTAAATTGGATAAGCGTAGAAACATATCACGGTTACAGCTGCGGCAAACAAGCTTATTCCCACTCCAAAGAGAAGCGACAAAATGAGCGACAGTTTGAATATGAAGAATAGTAGCACTGGAATGGTAATCATGACAACGGCGGACAGCAGCAGGCTCGTCAGAATGACTGTGCTGACGTAAGCTTTGAAGTTAATCTTTATACCAGATTTCTTCAAGTTCGTGTCCACGTCTTTGAAAAGTGGCAAAAATCGTGTTGTTCTGCCTCCCATGAGCTGATAGGCAAAAACTTGAGGTTTAGTAGTTCCCAATCTAAGCTGTTCAACCCAACGCGAAGTCATTCCTTCATTGCTGTGATCGGAACTTGGTCGAAAGGCATTTTTGAAGCGGAGCCCTGCTATTTTCAGTCTCTTTCTTATTTTGCTTGCAGTCATGATATTCCCACCCTGGCCTTTCGAAAGACGCGGATCGGATCAGCGTTGTAGTCTCTGAAGACGGAAACGACATCGGTGTACTGGCGTATCCCTTCTTTCACCATCCAATCTAGCACCGTTTTTCTTCGGTTAAGCTCCTCCCCAACCTCTTCTTCAGTAAGCCCCTTGCGATTCATCTTCTCTTTCAAAATGTGGCTGTGACCGGAATACTCGTAAGTATCGTGCCTTGGGTCCCACCGGTACACCTCGTTGGTTAACAGTTCCTTTGTCTTCGGATCTAAACCAACAATCTCTGTTACTGCGCGAGTTCTTCGGGCTGGTCTCCCATTGATTTCTGTTCGCAACTGAACCGTTATGGCATCAATCATTGTTAGGAGCGGTCTCGGAATATTCATTGGCTCTGATTCCAAACGGTGAATAACTGAACTTGCAGATTCGCCGTGAATTGTTGCCATTCCCAGATGACCTGTTGCCATTGCCTGAAAAAGCGTGTAAGCTTCTTCTCCCCGAACCTCACCCACAATCAGATAATCTGGTCTCTGCCTGACAGCTGCCCTCAAAAGATCAAACAGCGTGATAGCCCCGGACTTATTTGATTCACCAAAACCTGTTCTTGTAACCGATGGAATCCAGTTTTCATGAGGCAGATTTAGCTCGGCAGTGTCTTCTACGCTTACTATCTTTAGTCCAGATTTGATGAACATCGAAAAACAGTTGAGAACAGTTGTTTTTCCCGCAGCAACACCCCCAGATACGAGAATGGATGCCCTGTTTTCGATGGCATACCAGAAGTATGCAGCCATCTCGGATGAGATAGTGCCAAGGGAGATCAGATCAGAAATGGTTAGGGGGTCAACACGGAAGCGTCGTATCGTAAATGTTGACCCTCTGCGTGTAATCTCGTTTCCGTAGGTCATTTGTATTCGGCTACCGTCAGGTAGGGACGCGTCAAGTATTGGCATTGCAAGGGAGATGTTTTTTCTTGCCAAGTACGCTAGCCTTACTATAAATGAGTTCAGTTCATCCTCGTTTTTGAAGATGATGTTTGTTGGAAGGGATTCGTAGTCTCGGTGCCAAACGTAGATTGGTATGTTGACCCCATCTGCTGAGATGTCTTCGATTCTGGGGTCATTCATGAACGGGTCTATTTTTCCGTAGCCTAGAAAGTCGCGTATAATGTAGTACATGAGTTTGTCCACGGCTTCCTCGGCGATTTTGAGGCGGTAATCCTTGATTATTTCGCGAATCTTTGTTTTGAGGTAATCTTCAGCTTTGCTTCGTGTTCCAATTTCTTTGAGGTTGGCGTCGATTTCTTCAACCAGTATGTCTTTGATTTCTTTGAGTTGTTCCTCTTCTTCTTTGAGGAGGGTTGGTTCGATTAGTTCATATTTTATTTGTTGGGTGTTTGGTTCTGTAACTACTGCGGCGTAGACGTAGGGCTCATGGATTGGGTATACTTCTCGGAAAACGGATGCTTTTCTTTCTGGTATTGTGTTTGTTTTCATTTAGCCCTCACATTTGATCCGTTTTTTATTTAGTCCACTGGAGAGTTGGCTGATGTAGCCTGTACATGTGTGAATCATGACAAGAAAACAGTGTATATTAAGACTTAATAAAACCTATGGAGTTTAAATCACTTACCAGCAAAAAACCCCAACAAAAGGCTAAGCCGCCCAAAAAGGAGACTCAAGCCGCCTGATTTGAATAAACTCGTTCAATGCTTCAATTTCTTCGGCAGTCAAGCGGTCCTGAAACTTTGTCTGCAGAACCTTTGCGTGAGCTTCAGGCACCCTAACATAGAATGTCTCACCTTCGTGAATGTGGCGACCAACAATTGCCTTTCCCAAAGAAACAGCTACCTCCGCGCCGATTTTTGCTTCCGATGCCGTTTTGCCCTTGTCCTGAATCTGCAGAATTTCTCCTACAGTGCGTCCGTCTTCTTTGACAAGCATGTTTTTTGGTTTTATGCGCCCAGCCAAAACTTCGACGCCGATAACTGCAGGTTTAGCTTTTCGGAACACATATCCGGGAAGAAACTTGACTTTGGCAGGTTTAACTAGCCTGTCATATTCTTCTCCGAGCCGAGCCTCGTCCTCTTTTTTCAGCCATGCTAGGTACTCGTCGATGAGGCTGTAAATGGTTCTTTGATTAAATATTGGGACATTACGGTTCTTTGCTTCTTCCTCAGCGTCCGGCAGCACTTTAACGTTGAATGCTAAAATGACTCCATGAAGTGGCTCACTTTCTTTTACGACTGCAGCTTCGGTTACGTCACGTTTGGACACGTCGCCGACGTCAGCCACCCTTATCGGAACGTCGTTTCGCTTCAAACTGTCGGCAATTGCTTCAAGAGACCCTAACGCATCAGTTTTCAAGACAACGCCATCCAAGTCGGTGGCGATTTTGATTTGCTCAACCTCTTCCGAAACCAGTTTTATGTAATCTTCAAGCTGGTCTTGGGAGGGAACAGTATACAAAGGTGCACCAGCTAATGCATCCTCAAGATTTGGCGCCGCAATCTTTACTCCAGCCGCAGCCGAAACAGACTCGACCGAAGAAAACTTGTCTCTGGGGTCCCTGATTTCGTCTAGGGGCTTAGGCAAGAAAACTGCGCGAATGTTAGTTACAATCGGCTTTTCTTTGGCGCCAACAACTATGAGGTCGCCCTTCCGCAGTGTCCCATCATAAATGATTACGTTTGTTGTGATGCCTAGTCCCGGCTCCTCTTTAACCTCTAGAACTGTTCCTTTTGCTGGTCCTTCTGTTGTTTTGAGTCTGTTCTGCAGATACTGCTGGGTCAAGCCTATGAGGACTGCTAAGAGTTCGGGTATGCCTTCTCCTGTTTTGGCGCTTGTGGGGACTATGGCGATGGTTTTGGTGAAGTCTTTTACGTTGTTGAATTTGTCTGTTCTGAAGCCAAGCCTGGAGAAAGTTCCCATAATCGTATATAGCTTCTCGTCTAGCGCCTGCTGAACGTAGGGGTCCTGGTCTCTGTAAGACGCTGAAAAAGTTTCGTCATCATGGGGCTTCCATCCTGGTACGCGGTCAATCTTGTTTGCTGCCACAAGGAATGGCGTCTTCTTCTCTTTCAGGATGTCAAGGCACTCGTATGTCTGCGCCTCAAACCCCCTTAGAACGTCAACAACAAGAATCGCAATATCAGCTACTGCGCCGCCCCTCTTTCTCAGGTTAACAAAAGCTTCATGCCCGGGAGTATCGATGACGAGCAGCCCAGGAAGCTGTAAATCTTTTTTTAGTCCCTTGAACAGGGGTCCACATAAGTTGGCTAGGGTTTCTACTGGAAAGTAGCTTGCGCCGATGTGCTGGGTGATTCCTCCGACTTCGCGGTCTTGGACACTGCTTTTTCTGATTTTGTCAAGCAGTTTGGTTTTTCCGGCGTCTATATGTCCTAGAACTGAGACGATGGGCTGTCTTACTGGCATGGGGTTTTCCTCTAATGTAATTCAGTGAATGGTTGCTTTTAGGTTATGCTCTCTATATTTTGAACAAAAAGAAGGGGACGCTTGTCATTGTTTCGAGTTCAGCTTAGTTTCGTAAGATGCTTTTCGCATTGAGCGATTATTTTGTCGACTTCTTCAATCGGGTAGTTCGCGTCAATGTCAGCTACCAGACCTTTTTTTCGGAGGTAGTCAGCAACGGGTTTTGTTTTTTCCCTGTACACCACTAACCTGTTTTTGATGACTTCAGGTTTTTCATCTGAGCGTTGAACCAGTCTTCCGGTGCAGCGGTCGCATATTCCATCGATTGTTGGGGGCACATTCTTTATGTGGTAGATTGCTCCGCATTTTCTGCAGGTTCTTCGTCCGCTAATCCGCTCCATTATAACTTCGTCAGAGACAACAAAGTTTAGGGCGACACCGATGTTTTTGAATGCCGGCATAGATTCTGCTTGATTAACAGTTCTAGGGTAACCATCAAGAAGAAAACCTTGCTTGCAGTCATCCTCATTGAGGCGGTTCTTCACAACTTCATTAACTATTTCGTCTGGAACAAGGTCACCGCTAGAAACGTAAGCCTTCACTCTTTTGCCCAGCTCAGTTTCATCCTTTATAGCTTTACGAAAAAGGTCTCCCACAGAAATTGTGGGGATACCATACTTTTTTGAAAGGATTCCCGCGTAGGTTCCTTTACCTGCTCCCGGAGGACCAAGTAAAACAATGTTCAAGGTCATTTACAAAGCCTCCATGGCTCTTCTGTTGTATGCTGAGATATATTCTTCGGTTAGGCTCTTCCTTTCTCTTCCTTTCCGAAGTATTCTGTCCACTTGACCTTACGTGAGTCCCGCTTCAGTTTGATGGAGCTTTTTTTGCATTTGCTGGAACAGAACCACAAGAGTGTTCCGTCGTTCTTTACGTACATCATGCCTGTAGCTGGCGGAAATTCGTGTCCACAAAAAGAACAATTTTTGGACTTTGGCACCACTAATTCCTCTTATCTTCTGAGCCTTTTTGCTTCTCGTTCAGTGTCTCTTAGAACAAGTATGTCGTTAGCTCGCACTGGACCCTTAACATTCCTTGTTATGATACGGCCTTTGTCTGCTCCCTCAAGGACTCTGACCCTGACTTGGGTAATTTCGCCAGTAAGTCCTGTTCTTCCAACGACTTGGATGACTTCTGCAGGAACTAGCTCGTCAGGAGAGTCTCTTTTGCTCATCCACTGGAGCCCTTCTGTTTCAGTTCCTCGATTCTGGTTGAGATTTCCTTTATCAACGCAACTGCGTCGCCTACGTTAGCGATTGCAGCCGCAGCTGAGGAGACTTCTATTCCTGAGGAAACCCCAAGTTTTTCTTTGCTTGGTACAAACACGTATGGGATTTTGCGTTCCTCACAGAGTATAGGTAGATGCGCTACAACTTCTGGCGGGTCAACATCGTTTGCGATGACGACAAGTTTTGCTTGTCCTCTTTCTACAGATTTTGTTGTTTCGTTAGTACCGATTCTAACTGACCCTGTTCGGCTGGCTATTTGCAGGGCTTCATAGGCTGCATCTGCCACCTCGTTAGGAACCTCAAATTTTGCGTAAAACGGTTTTGACATATGCCTCACCCTTATTTTTAAGTGCAGAGTTAATCGGAGACAGGGTTTATGAATGTTTCGACCTGAAGGCTCATGCTGTATGTTGCTGTGTGCAAAAATAGGTTCCTTTTTTCTGGATAAATCGGGAGTTGTGCTCTCACCCAAGTCTGTACCACGCTACCCGTGTAAAACCAAATTTTGGATATCTCAGTATGAGATAATAGATTATGGGATTTACGCATGCAGAGCAGGCTTCTCTTGGTGAGAGCAAAAACGGATACAGCGAAATGCAGTAATAAATCTTATGAATCCACAGAAACTAAACAGTACCTGTTGGCGGTGATTTATAGTTGGATTTGCTGAGCATTTACCTCTTAAACCTCGTGGTTACAATTGGCATGTTCACTGTGCTCGTATTTCGGGCATGGGTAGAACACAAAAACTACAAAATGATGTGGAAGGAACTGGAATGGAAACGAACCTGCGACACAGCAGGAAAGCTTCTGCACG
>Ga0307423_1002067_pt1 | contig 11535 bp, 10 predicted proteins | sample SalMarWE160310MG_FD_202154 | JGI IMG/M metagenome (GOLD analysis project Ga0307423, IMG submission 202154) | Salt marsh sediment microbial communities from the Plum Island Ecosystem LTER, Massachusetts, United States - WE1603-10 | ecosystem: Environmental > Aquatic > Marine > Intertidal zone >...
TCCGTAAAGTCCTATTCACCAACCAAGGAAATATGGATTTAGACGTAAGCCACATGGGATATTTAATGATGAATCCACGCTTGTGATAGTATTTCATCATCTTTCCCTCTTCACTATTCATATCCTCCAACTCTCTCTTGAATACACCTTGAATTGGAGGAGATTTTCGATGCCAATAATTAGCCCAAAAAGCCGTAAATTCGATTAAAATAATAAGATAGAGATAATATAATACCAAAAGAACAACAGGTAAGATAATCAGGTGAATTGTTAGTGGAATAGAAAGTAAAGTAATAAAATAATATTCAAATATGAGAAATAAACCCAAACATGGATAAAGTGGCAAAATAAAACTTACAATATTAATTTTAAAGAAATCTAAGGCGGGTAATTCGACCGTCTGCTTTCTTTCTTCTTGACTCTCTTTTTCTTTGGTTTCATTCATTATAAGAAGATATGATTCTTCTCAATAAAAAAATATGTGATCCTTTTACTATGATCAAAAATTGAGATTTGAACTTGGATAATAAATGGTTCTTTTTTTTAGTACTATAATAATTCTACATAAAGACATAATTTAATAGCAATCTTCGACTTTATTTTTTAATTTAGGAAATATTCTTATCTGCTCATAATCTATACCAAGGAAAAATGGAAGATTTTTGTGTCTGGGATCAGCGAGAAAAAATTATTTAAATATCGAGCCTTAACACCACTCTGGATTTCTGTCTTTATAGATATAATAGGATTTTCTTTAATTCTTCCTATGTCGGGATTCTTTCAAGAGCTATATCAGACATCTACTGTTATGATAGGATTAGTTTTTTCCATTAATGCAATGTTTGGTTTTGTTTTTGGACCAATATTAGGAAAACTCAGTGATAAATTTGGAAGAAGACCCTTATTGTTAATTTCTCAGTTTGGTACTTTAATTGGATTCATATTTTTAGCATTTTCAAATTAGTTAGAACTTCTAATTTTTTCAAGAATTATTGATGGGGTATTCGGAGGAAATTTTCCTATAGCAAAAGCGATTGTGAGTGATATTGTACCTCCTAAAGATAGGGGAATACAAATGGCTAACATAGGAATAGCTCATGTTTTAGCTTCTCTGATTGGACCCGGATTAGGGGGGATATTTTTTTCCATTGGAGGTCTTTTTTTCTCTGGTATATTTGCTGCTGGATTATCCGCTTTTACAATGATTCTTACAATCTTAGTGTTAAAAGAGTCTTGGTCGAAAGAAAAACGAATGGAATCTCATAAATTTTCAATTGTAAATAATGAAAAAATACGCAATAATAAAAATGCTTTATTTCATTCTGTATCATTTATGATAATGATGAGTTCGATATCATTTTTTGGGGTATTAGTTCTTAAGTTAGGGATTTTAGAAATATCATTAATAATGATGATTTCAGGAATTATTCGCACGACCATTCGGTTTACACTTTTTAAACCAACTCTTAGGAAACTAGGAGAAAGCAATGCAATTAGGTTGGGATTAACAATATTTTTCATCTGTTTCTTTATTATTGGATTTTCTCCAAATGTCCTGATGTTCTTCATTATATTGATGATAATCAGTTTTGCAGCTTCATTAACGAGGGGACCTTTAAATAGCATGATAAGTCAAACTATATCACCAAAAATTCAAGGAAAAATTAATGGATATGGTTCTTCTTTAGATAGTTTTGCTCAAATTGTCGGACCGTTGATTGGTACATTTATTCTTCAGTTTTTTATGCCCTATTGGTTAGGAATTGTCATTGCCGCTATCGCTTTTCCACCATTAATAATGGCTTTCCAAAAAATTGAAGCAAAAAAATACATTCATCCATCATTTAGTGAGGATTATATTAAAGATTAAAACTTAGGTCATAATAAAATTACTTAAAAAAAGGAATTAGACTTATTTATTCTTTTAAGAAATCAATTATAGCTTGATTAACTTCGGGTGCTTTTTCTAAAGGACTGCTATGTCCTGCTTTATCAATCACTATTAATTTACTATTAGGTATTTGATTATGAATTTCTTCCATCGAAGAACGAGGTGTGAGTTTATCATGGGAAGCTGTCAATATTAATGTTGGATTTTGAATTGTGTTAAGTCTATCAAAAGTATCGTGAGTTTTTAATGCGGCGGCTTGCATTTCGATGTCTTCTGCTGTTGGAGGATCGATTATGCTTGTTTCTATGAGATCTTCAGCAGACCATAGCCCATACCATTTTTTAGAGGGATTAGCTTCCATTTCCTTTCTGAATTTCATATAATAACCCGTTCTGGTTCCATTCCACCAAGCTTTAGCAGGATCTATTTTCTTTAATTTTTCTTCTTCTAAACGCATTTTTTTATATGCTAATATTCCACCTCCTTCCGGAATTCCATAATTTGTATTGATTAGAATCACTTTATTAACCTTTTCGGGGTATTTTAAAATAAAGTTTTGAACTATCATTCCACCAAGTGACCACCCCGCTATATTGGTCTTTTTGATACCCAAATAGTCCATCAAACCTTTAATATCATCAGCAAAAATTTCCATGGTATAATTTCCCCTTGGTCTATCACTTTTACCAGCACCCCTATTATCAAAACGAATTACCTTGAAATGTTTTGATAATTCAGGAAATGTGGCTATCCATGATTCCTTCTTTGCACCGAATCCATGCACTAAAAAAAGTGGTTCTCCTTCTCCTTCCATTTCATAAGAAATTTTAATCCCATTAACTTTTGCAAATTTTGTCGTCATATTTTTTGATTCCTCACATATATTAAAATAATTGAAAAACTAAGGTTTTAAAAAATCTATTATTTTTTGATTAATTTCTGGAGCTCTTTCTTTTGGAGAATCATGTCCTGCTCCCTCGATAACAAATAATTTGGCATTAGGTAAATTTTCGTAGATTTTAACATTTACAGCTTTAGGCATTTGTCTATCCTTATCAGCACAAATTACTAACACTTCATTCTTTATTGTTTTTAATTGATCTAAAACATCCATGTGCCCTAAAGCATTTACTTGATTTGTTATATCTTGAGGCGTTGAAGGATTGGTCTTAGATTGCTCAATGAGATCTTCCGCTGACCATAAACCAAAAAATTTCTTTTTAGGATCTGCCTTCATTTCCTTTAAAAAATCTCTTGTAAATCCCATTTTTGCTCGCTCGTAAAAAGTAGAAACAGGATCTTTCATTTTGTTATGATATCCTTCGATTTGGCTATTTTTATACATCTCTAAACCTGATTTATCCGATGGCCATTGCGCCATTGTGTTAATCAATATCAATTTATCCAACCGTTTTTGATATTTAATCGCAAAATGTTGAGCTATCATACCACCGAGCGACCAACCAATTACATTTGCTTTTTCAATGTTCAAATAATCCATTAAACCCCTTATATCATCTGCAAACATTTCCATTACATAAGGCTCATTCGGACGATCAGACTTTCCAGCACCCCTATTATCAAATCTTATTACTTTAAAATGTTTAGCTAATGGTTGAAATTGAGCTATCCAGACCTCCTTAGAAACACCAAATCCATGAATTAAAAATACAGGTTTTCCGTTTCCAGTCATCTCATACGATAATTTTATTCCATTTACTTCTGCAAAATGTTCTGTCATTATTTTTAAACTCCGCTATTTTTAATGTTACTTTAACAAGGTTTGTGATATATTTAAGATTTTTTTATATTTTTTAAAACATAAAACTATATAATAATGTTTAGCTAAATACAGATTAGTTAATAAAACAAGGAGTTATAGATTTGACAGAAGAAAAAGTTATTATCTCAAGTAGTACTGGAAGCGATCTTCATGGGATCCATTATCAATGGAAAAAAGATTCAGAAAAAAAAAGCATTCTCATTATATGCCATGGTTTTACAGGAGATAAATACGAATGGGGACGTTTTCCTAAGTTAGCTAATTCTCTAAACAAAGAAAAAATTGATGCGTTGATTTTTGACTTTACAGGTTCGGGAGAAAATGAAAGAGTACCTATTACTTTGTCAAAACAAATCCAAGATGCAGAATCTGTGTATGATTGGGTAAAAAGTAAAGGATATGAAAGAATAGCAATACTAGGACTTTCTTTTGGAGGTCGTACTGTTTTAGGAGCGAATTTACCAGGGATTAAGACTTATGTATTTTGGGCACCCGCCATTTTTATCCAATCTACAGAAGATCAAAATGATTGGTTTAAAGATTTAGATAAAGGACCTGTTAAAATCCCATCTTCTGGAGATGGTGAACCTATCATAATCGATCGTAGTTTTGTAACAGAATTTGCTAAATTACGAGTAAAACCTCTTTTGAAGAAACTGGATTCTCCTACTCTTATATTGCAAGGCACCTCGGATGAGTCAGTTCCCTTAGAATTGACAAAAAAAGCATTCCAATTATTACCAAAAGATAAGGATCACGAGCTTATTGAAATACAAAATGCAACTCATGATTTTGAAGGAGAACATCTGATTAAATTTATCAATTATACTGTAAAGTGGTTGAAAAAGTATCTTTGAGTGATAAAATAAATAGTTATCTATAAAACTCTTTCACAATTATTTGACAAAATTTTAGCATTTTATTACTTAACTCAAATTCATTTCGGGTACTTGTCAGTATCCAATCTTTACCGTACATTTTATTTAGATATTCACCTTGAGAATCTATAGAAAATGCAAATATTTTAAAATGTTTTCTAACATCATGAATATCAGGTATCGCATCAACCAAGTTATATCCCCCATCCGCTGCTGGTTGCCCATCTGATACGACGATTATAATATCTTTCTTTTCCAGTTTTTTAGATTCGTGCTTTATTGATATCCCATCTAAATTTTGATGTGCAGAATTATGACATCCAAATTTATCAAAATACCTTAATTTCAGAGGTTCATTGAAATCCTTCACTAAAATATTTAAAGCATTATATCCACCCGTAAACAACACTATTTTAATATTAGCCAGATCTTCAAGAGCTTCATACAACAAGACCATAGCTATTTTTGCCGCTCGAATTTTCACACCTTTCATGCTTCCACTAATATCTACTATTAAAAGTAATCTCAGTTCTTTATTTTTAATTTTTCTTGTAAAGCATTGATTAAACTGATAATCGCTGGTAATAGCTTTTATAAATTTGTTATTTAATCTCCCTTTCTTTTGAAATGAATCAACCGCAGGTTTATTTTTTAAGTCAGCGAAAATTATTCTCATTTTTTTGATAACACCATGATATTTTGTTTTAATTTGGACATAACTCATAGCATCAGGACACATTTTCTGACTTTCAATTTTCACATCGTTAACTTTTCTTTCACTTTCACCCTTTTTATGAATAATATGATATTTTTCTCCCGTCAAAATAATTAGGCGTTCTTTCATAGCTTTATCTGCCTCTTTAACAAGGGCGCTAATTTCTTTCATGTGTTCGTCTTTGGATATATCAATTTTTAATGAAATATTGTCATCCTTCTTTTGTTTTATAGGATTGGCTGAGGCGCCATAATTTTGTTTCTCTTGACTTTTATCTTGTTTTAAATCCTTCAAATTAAATTTTTTTTTGAAAAGAGCATCAAGTTCCTCATCCTGAGACTTGGTATTATCAAATTTATTAATTTCTTCATCAACTTTTCCGGTTTTTTTCTTATCCTTGGTTTTTTCTTTTTCTTTATTATAAAATTTTCCATTAGGATTTAATAATTCATTCGGATTTTGTAAATTTTCTAAATCTTCGGGATCTAAGTTTATTTCTCTTAATTTATCTACGAGTTTTTCGCTTATTTTATCTAAGTCCGTTTTTTCTTTATTATTCTTATTTTGAGCATTTCTTTCCATAAAGTTGATAGTATTCATTTGAGCATTTGGATTCATGCGGGGATTAGGGTTCATATGAGGATTAAAAGTCATATTTGGATTAATATTAGCTCCTTTTTTTTCCATACTCGAATCTTCTTGGGGAAAATATTTTTTGAGAATATTACATAACACATCACATGAAAGTATCGATGCACTTGGATTTAATGATTTTAAAAGAAATTTTTTAACCTTCGCTATCCCTTTCCAATCTTTCTCAATTAAACTAAACATTCCTAAAGATGGTTTTTTTTGGAACTCATCAAAATCTTCCATAAATAAATTAATATATAACAATATATCATTATTCGACTTAATCGAGGATCTGATTCGTGGTAACATTTCAAAGGTTAAGTTTCTCAAGTTTTTATAAAAACCCGGGAAATTTTTATTATTAATTCCATTAATTCTTACATCTTCAACAACATTAATTAGATACTTTATAAATAACGTTGGTAGTTTGTATTTTTTTGAAAGGTTATTAATCAATTTTATAAATGCAAGTTCAAATGAACCATATCCTATATGACCGCTTTCATGAGCGACAAGTCCTTGAGATGCTTTTATTTTTTTTATAAATTTGTCCGGGATATATATAAATTTACTATCAGTATATACCCCATGGATATTTTTTCTAAACTCAATCATCAAATCTTTGTTTCCACTAATTCGCTTTCCTATATTAGTCAAAGCTGACCCATCAGAAATAAAGTCCCTTTCAAAAAGATCCATTAATTCCGTACTCACAATCATTTAGCTCTTATATTTGATTTCAGGTTTATTAAATATAGTTTAAGTCAGAAAACAGGATAATCATCCATAAATCTCTTTAACTCTTCTGATTTTTGTCGATATATCCATTTGATATAGCTTAAGGTTATATTTCCATTGTACAGGTAGTTTTTTTCTTGAAGTTGTTTATATTCTGTGTGTAGATTTACAAATTCTGTCAATTTAAAATAATTTTGCAGTGTTTCTCTCTTATTTAGCCACATCCACGTTATTAATTTCCACAAAATAGTCCCATTATATCTAACTGCATTTGATCTGCCATATTTACCTATATAATCTGCAATACATGTTTTTGTATCTGATAATATCTGATCAAGTGAATCTTTATCTACCATCCCTTCTACAGTTATTATTGAAGTCTTACTGCTAATCAATTCTTGTTTTAACTTCGTTTCAAACATTTTTCCATCAAGAATCATCGCAATACTCTTCTTTTCTTCAGTAGTAGTTCCAAGCTTATTGATGATCATATTTTCAATATTATGTTTCAAATATTTAGGGGGCATCAATGAAATTAACATGCAGAAATTTACTACTAAACGAGTTGAAAATATTTTTGTTATGGAATAATCTTGAATCGCTTGTTTCCTAATTTGACGAGCCGCATCTACTACGATCTCTGCAATTTTTTCTTTGCATCCAGAGATTTTGGTCGCTATATCAATTTCTTTTGTTTTTAACGGATATGATATTTCTGGAGTTATGATAAAGCGGTCTTCAAAAGCTTCTTGAAGTTTATTAATACCAATTACTCCCAAGTTCATAGTACCAATAATGATTAGTTTACTTTCAGAATTCAATTCATGTTTTTCAAATCCTTTTGAAATTAAATTTATATGATTTTCAGATAAAAGAGAATTTAGGGATATTTGTTCATTTTCGCGAATAGCATTAATTTCATTAATAATTATAAAAGCTATTCCTTCATTATTTGCGTCTCTAATGGCTAAAGTAAGGGGACCATAATTAAATTTAGTTTCATTTTTTAATAGTTCCCAATTACCTTCAATATCTCTTCTATCAAGGTCGGGTGACCCATCAATAATATAATAAGAAGCTTTATATGTCCTTGCAAGTGAAATTGCTAATAAGGTTTTTCCGGTGCCTGGTGGGCCTTGTAATAAAATTCCAACGCAATTCCCCTTTTCAAGGGAATCTATTAAGCTTTTTAAATAATCAAATTCATCTTTTTGTTGAATATATTCAATTTTTTTTTTAGAAATAGTATTAGATATAATTCACACCTCTCATTTTCACACAATTTTTTAATTAATTATAAAATTTCTTTGTTGTAAAGAACATTTTCAAGCTGTAAACAACTAAAACTTGCTGATTTTCCGACTTTGGTATTAAAAAAATATTCTTAATTGATATATAAATCGGATCTCTATCCAGAATTTCAGTAAAAAAATTGTTGAATTTTTTTTAATTATAAAAAAATTACATGAAATTTTTTCTACAAAAATAAGTTCAGACTTGTTAAATCCATTGAAATACTAATTATACTTTAATTAAATGATATACATCTGGTTCTTTTAATTCCCATTCCTCAAAAGGGTCATCTTTGACAGCATCTATCATTGCAGGTCTTGCGGCTAACCAATTATCCTTGGAATCCCATATTGCTATTCCAATAAGTCGATTTGCGTCTTCATCTTTAGTTGTATGCGCCATAATTAATCCCTTGTGACCCTCCATAGATTTGGCAAATCTATGCATGGATTCTATTAATAGGTTTTCTTTTCCTACTTTAGGATAATGAATTGAAATATGAATATAGACTTTTCATCACCTTGTTCTCATTATTGGCATTATTAAACGAAATAATTTTGAATAAATGATCCTAATTAATTTAAAATCAAATATGTATCTTATCAACCTCAATAGCAAATACTTTTTTGGTTTAAATGTGCTTAAAACCTCATCGTATGTAATATTTCCTAAGAAAAAGTTCTTCTTAAAAGTCGAAAGTAGTAAAGAGTATGTTATAATTGCAATAATATCCCATGCTCGTTCTATATGGTTTTTAGGATAATTTAATTCTTCACCCATTGCCATCCTAACAATTTCAATGATGTGATATAAATCTATTTTACTCCTCAATAACTCTTTAGTAGCCCACATTAAATAAAGACATCCTGCACAATATGTTATAAGAGCTTCTGCTCCGGTCTCTTCTGCTTCCTTAAATTTTTTTACTCCTTCAGAGATCATATCAAAAGGAAGAGATATGTTCTTGACCCACGATGCCCCTGCTCCAAACCCGCAACATAAAGAGTCTTTTTTAATATGCTTCATCTCAAGAATTTTACATCCACATTTTTCTAAGATCGTTCTTGGATCCTCCCAATATCCTCCCGCTGCTTTAGAATAGCAATTATCATGAACGGTAACTGTCATGTTAAGTTGGTTTTGTAGATTCATTTGCCCAGAGTTAATTGCATCCAATAACCAATGATTAAAATTTACAAATTTCTGATCATGATTTACTCCCATTTCCTTTGGATGAACCTCATTAAAGATATACTCGACAGCATCTAATGTAGCAACAACATTTTTGACACCCCAGCCATCAAAATCTCTTTTTGTCCTCTCAGCAATCCTTTGTACAATATCTAAGTACCCTCCTTGGTATAAGTAAGCACCTCCTTCCCATTGGTCGATCCTATCAATGGGTTTAAAATAATCTAGTAATTTACTATCTCCAATGATAAATGGGAGTAAATGGGTATAGTTTCCAATTAATAACACAGTATCCTCGTTCTTGGGAATGTAATGCATCCATTTATATATCCACCTCTTTTCTCGATTTGATAAAAACAAATTTAGAAGTTGCCAAATATTCCGATCTTCAGTGGGGCAAACAAAATAATAAAGGGGAGGAGCTCCTCTCTCTTTATATAAATCATTCCATCTCTCGAGTATCAATTGATATGGATTAGCATTTTGAGGACAATAAATGTTGCAAGAAAAGCAAGTGTTGCATCTTTGGAGAACATATAAGGTTTTCTTTCCATCTATTAGAAGTTTCATTTCTGCTTTAGCTTCATCTATAGGTAGTTCTAAAACGGGACATTCATGAAAACATATTCCGCAAAGATTACATAAGTCTTCTTTAAAACCAGAGGTTCGTTTCATTATTGTCATCTTTTATTATTTTCCCTTTTTTAATAAGCAATATCTAAATCAGGAGGAATCTCGGTAATTTCAGCTATCTTAAAGGTTTTCTTTGAATATGTTTTAAATAACTGCTTTTTCATGATCCCCCAAAAGAAATGTTTTGCCCTTTTCTTTTTTGCCTTGTATGGCATTGGTTTCTCCCCAATTGCCATTTGTAAAAGTTCAATTATATGATATACTTTCATGTGTTTTCTAAGATAGAGGTTCATTGATGTCAAATATGTTGCTAAACATCCTGCGCAATAAACACATAATCCATCAACTTTTTTTTCTTTAAATTCTTTTAAGTTCTTGAATGTTGATTTCATTAAATTCATTGGATGATAGGCAGAATCAACAGAAAAACCCCCACCTATTCCGCAACAACGCATATCTTCCCTACAAGCATTAATCTCAACCACTTTAACTCCAATGAACTCGAGTATTTTTCGAGGTAAATCCATGTATTCTTCTCCAAACATTTTAGAATAACAAGAGTCCTGAATTGCGACTGTCATATCCAACTTTTCTTTTACCATGATTTCTCCATTTAATATTTTTTCCCATAAGAATTCGATATATGATTTTATCGATTCAAATTTGTAGGTCAATCCATAATGCGGGAGAACATTTTTAAATACATTAGTTCCAGCGGTACATAATACCAACAGTTTTTTTGGTTTTAAAATATTGAACCAAGTATCTAATCTTTTAGTCACCTGAAAAAGTTCATCCTTGTAGCCTGTACGGAACAATGTTTCTCCGCAACAATATTCAAGGCGTCCTCTAATATCTAAATTGGAGAATAAACTAGTTTGAGTTAATTCAGCAAATGTAATTATGTTGCAACCCGGATATGTCAGAGTATCCCCTTTTAATGGATCCAAACTTGCCCAACTTTTAACCAACTCTTTTGTTTGATTCGGAAGATGATCCATGACATAGGATCTGAAATTTGGATAATGAGGGTATAACGTCATGTAATGTGTTCCTCTTAATCTAAGTCCTTCCTTTTGGTATTGTTCATTCCATCTTTGCAATATTAAACTGGCTGGATGAGCATTTTCTGGACAATAGAAATTACATGTAAAACAACTCTGACAATCCTTTAAAACTCTTTTTGTTTTTTCTCCAATAATTAATCGGTTAATTTCTTCAATAGAATCTTCAATTGAAAGCTCCATTATAGGGCATTTATTAAAGCAAATTCCACATCGAGTGCACGCTTCTTGATTGAAGGAAGAAAAGAACTCTATATTTATTGGTTTAATTTTATCCATATCATATCTCCTTAATTTTTTTACTGACTTATGCTGTTATTAATATAAAAATATAAACTAAAACTAAATTGCCTAGAATTATCCCAATATCTTTTAATGTATATCTACCACGTAAATCTGTTCGTGGTTTGCGAAAAATATACATAATTCCTAAAGGAAAGATGATTATTGGGAAAAATACATAAATCTGAGTAATTATTATCATAAAAATTCCTAAAATTAACGATATAAAAGAAACCCCCCAAATAACGATTTGGGACATTTTTGGGCTTAATTTTGAAAGGGAATCTCCATCTATCAACTCGTGAAGCATTTGACCTGTGTACGCTACAACCGCGATAGATGTTAAAATTAAAATTTCGGAGATACTCATTACTGGAAAAAAATTCATAAAAATACTTCCTGCATTTATCTTGATCATAAAATAAGGCAAGATT
>Ga0307423_1002072_pt1 | contig 11516 bp, 8 predicted proteins | sample SalMarWE160310MG_FD_202154 | JGI IMG/M metagenome (GOLD analysis project Ga0307423, IMG submission 202154) | Salt marsh sediment microbial communities from the Plum Island Ecosystem LTER, Massachusetts, United States - WE1603-10 | ecosystem: Environmental > Aquatic > Marine > Intertidal zone >...
TGATAAAATTCATATTACAACCGATGAGGGAACAGACTTAATTCTTGGAGTAAAGGAGCGTCCGTTTACTGGTGATGTGGGAGTTCAGCAAAGTCTTGAGTGCAATCTACCTTGTGGAGAAGTATTTAGTGCACCATTGGAAACAGAAGCAAATGGTGTAGTAGTGTTTAATGCAAGCATAGGAGATATTGGTTTACTCAAAACTTCACTAAAGGTTCATCTTGCAAACGGAAGAATAACAAAGTTTGAAAGTGAAGATAAAGAATTGGTAAAAAGAATATCAGAACTTCAGAATATAGATGAGGACGCTATGGTTATCGGTGAATTAGGTATAGGAGTAAATCCCGGTGCAGTTATAACCGGGAATATGCTCGAAGATGAAAAAACTTTAGGCACTGCACACCTCGCTTTTGGTAACAATGAAGATTTTCCGGGTGGAGGAAAGAACAAATCAAAAATCCACAGAGATTATTTGTTTTACAGACCAACCATTAAAGTGTTATATATTAACGGAACAAGTCGTTTAATTATGAATAAAGGAGAAAAAGTTTAATAGCATTATAATACTACTCAACGATTCTTCTCAAGAAAATAAAACGTTAAATAGATACACTAACATTTTATATTCTCTTCAATATTGAAATAGTAATATCGTCAAACCGGGGTGAATCCTTCAAAAAGCTTTTTTGATCATCAATTAAATCATTTATAATGTTCTGAGTGGAACGAGCCCCAGATTTTAGCAGTTGTTTTTTTAGTCTCTCTTCGCCGTACTCAATTTCATTAAATGATGCCTCAGTGAGTCCATCAGTATACAGGATTAGAGAATCATCCTTTTGCAGTTTGAAATTAATAAGTTCATATTCTGAGTGACAGAATAAACCAACCGGAATCCCAGTGGCATTTAGAGAAGCAATTTTCCCATTGTTAATTACCAGCGGTGGATTGTGCCCAGCTATGCAGATTTCAACATCACCTGTTTGACTGGCTTTCCCGAAAACCATAGTAGCATAATGCGTTGACACTGTGCTTTCACAAAACAACCTGTTCGCGCGGGTAACAATTTCGTTTACCGGTAAATTAAAGGAGAGCAGACTTCTAATTAATGCATGGAGGTGAGACATCATTAACGAGGCAGAGATTCCCTTCCCCGAAACATCGCCCAATGCAAAAAGTACTGAGCCGTCCTCCAGCTTAATGAAATCACAAAAGTCTCCGCTAACAGGTCCTGCAGGACTGTAGTTATATGAAAATTCCCACCCATTTACTTTTAGATTGTTCTCTGGCAAAAGGTTGCGTTGAATTTTTATGGCAAACTCAAGGTCCTGTTCCAGTGCCTTTCGCTGATGATGGTCAAGGTGATCAAGGCAGACAGTTGTTAACGGATCAACCAGCAACCTGTCTTCCTCAATTGGATCATGACAAACATTGCATATTCCATAAGATCCGTTATCGATTCTTTCAAGTGCTGAATCAACCTGTTGCAGCAAACCATAAAGTTTTACTGGGTCGGGAACATACTTTACTGTTTCCTGCAGTCTTTCCCTTCGTTCAGTCAAATGATTTTTCAATGCAGGTATATTTAAACCGGTCATTTCTTGCCTCACAATTTGTAAGTCTTGAAGGAATATAATTTAATAATCTTCCCAACACAATTAAATAAAGTTGCCGGTTGATTTAAATCACCAGTATGGGATGATAAACTTTATTTCAACGCAAAATCAACAGCAGCTTTTGCGTGAATTTCAAGTGTGTTGAAAACCGGGAGATGAGTATCATCTTGTTTTATTAAAAGAGGAATTTCTGTACATCCTAATACGATTCCCTGTGCACCTTTCTGCTCAAGATCATTAATTATTTTGAGAAATTTTGCTTTTGTTTTTTCTTTGAATTCTTCTTTCAGGAGTTCGTTCATAATTGCATTGTGTACATATTCTCTTTCTGGTTTTTCCGGGATAAGAGATTCTATTCCTGAGTACCTCAATTTCTTTGTATAAAAATCCATTTCCATTGTAAACTTCGTTCCGAGCAGACCAATCTTTGTTAATCCTTTTTTCTTGATTTCAACAGCAGTTGCATCAGCAATGTGAACGATCTTCAAGCCGGTTTCTTTTTCTAAGTTATCAGCATATTGATGTAAGGTATTTGCGCAGAGAATAATAAAATCCGCTGAAGCTCTCTTTAATTTCTCCGTTGCACTAACAACTAACTTGTAAACTCCGGAATTATCTTCAACCTTGTTGAGCTTATCTATTTCAGCATAATTAAAAGAGGATAGAATAATTTTTGCCGAATTCAATCCACCAAGCCGCTTATTTGTTTCCTGGTTAATGATCCGGTAGTATTCAAGCGTCGATAGCCAGCCAGTACCGCCGATCATTCCGATGGTTTTCATTTACATTACTATATGTTAGTTTAAAATGCTTTCCTTTTACTGAACAGGAATTCTGGAAAGAAATTCACCTATATAGTAAGGCCAGATTATCAGTGCTAATAATCCCTGAAAAAAAGTTACCTTAAGAAAACCCAGAGTGAACAGCCAGCCCATAAACCACACCGGACCCATTATTCCTGCAACTTCAACCTTTTTACCCATTGTCTTTTTCTCCTTTTTATTATTACACTTACAAAATTACAAAAGAAGAGAAAAAACTTCATCTTAAAATCAACAATTACTTTGAGATTATCGAATCAAGAGGGTTGAGTATTGTCAGTATTATTTCTTTTTCCCAAAGGCGTTGCGGGGAAGCAACAGCTTGCTATTTATTAATTAATGTATTGGGATATAATTTTGGAAAGAGCAGCCTTAAATAGTATCAGATTACAAGCTGTCGAAAATTCATTAATTATTTTAATAATATAATCAGAAGCAATAACAGTGTTACAAGACTATAAATGATTATTCCCGCATTATTTTTTATCTTCTCGCTCATAAAGGAATACTAAGTAATCAATTAACAGAAAATTTTTTATCAAATTCAAAATTTTGATTTTTAGGTTGTGATCCCAAACCAATCAAAGCTTCTTCCAAAGAATTATAACTGGGCATTATTTTAGTTATTCCCAGCACGTTAAATGATTCGATCGTATTTAACTTGGGGAGTACCAGCACCATTTGACCATTCTTCTCACTTATTTTTCGGAATATTTTAACAATCATTCCAATAAAAGTTGAATCAATGTAATTACAGGGGGAAAGATCAATTATCAATTTATTCCATTTAAATATCAACCGGCTTTCTAGTTCATCCCATAATGGTTTGGCATCTCTGTGTGTAGCGATGAGAATGTCGATTTTTACAACAGCAATGTCATCAATAACATTTATTTTGAAATCATCCACGGTAAAGCTCCTATTGTTCTGGTTGACAATAATTTATTTAGCGTCATACAAGAACACACCATTATCATACCAATTAAGAATTCGTCAATATTGATGTTTAGGTTAGGGAAACAATTAAAAAATGAGATTGGATGTTATTTTGAAACAGTTACCTTCGAGAGTTAAAGAAGACCGGCGCTTTTGAAATAGTTAATAAAGCCTTGTTTATTAAGTAAATAATCGACCCCTGCCGGTATGGTTCAATAATACCAGTTTTTCGGCAGGAGCACCCTCACCCGAGTACAAAGTCAATTTCCACTTTTGCTATTTTAGACTACATTGACCTTATTTTGACATATAATGTAATTGCAAGAACAATTAATACTACCGTATAGATAAAAAGCACAACATCCCTCAATCTGTTGGCAAACAGTGTTCGATTCCAACTTTAGTGCCACGCATCAATTAATTTATTTAAATAATTTGAAGCTTTTTTGTCTCCATTTGATAACTATCTATAATGGTTGTTTATTAATGAACCGAAATTGCAAGAGAAAAAAGCCCCTTGTTGAAATTTGTCGCTCACGATCAATCCTGTAAAAATATAAATTGACACTCCCTTTTAGTGTGTGCAGTGACTTTTGTAAAAAAATCTTTTTATATAACAAACCCCCGACAATTTTAATTGACAGGGGTTTGGATAAAGTTATGATTTTCGATTATTTCATCAACAGCATTTTCTTTGTATCCACAAAATCACTTGCTGTAAGTGTGTAAAGATATACACCACTAGGCAGGTTATTAGCATCGAATTTTATTTTGTGTTTGCCGCCAGGCATAGCCTGATTTACCAATGTAGTCATCTCATTTCCAAGTATGTTGTAAATTTTCAAAGTCACAAATGTACTTTTTGTTAAAGTAAAGCTTATGCTTGTACTTGGGTTAAATGGATTAGGATAATTTTGTGATAGAGAATAATTTTCTGGTACAAATTCCACTTCTACAATATCTGAGTAGGAGAAAACACCATTAAAGTCAATCTGTTTCAGTCGGTACTCTAGTTTTATGGAGCTATTAAATTCTGATAGATCATTAAAGAATTGATAATTTTTAATCTCAGTTGTGGTTCCATTTCCTTCTATGAATCCGATAGACTCCCATACAGCAGATAGATTTCTTTGAATTTCAAAACCCATATTGTTAATCTCAGTAGCAGTTGTCCATTCCAATAAAACTCCGGCATCCTTAACTGACGCAGTAAATGAAGTCAACTCAACCGGCACCACAATCTGTGCAATGTTACTGTAAGCGGATTGACCGAAAGCATTAAAAGCTGTAACTCTGTAATTATAAGTAAGATAGCTAACTGTGTTGTCAACAAAAAGATTAGTATTTGCAGAGACTGTGTCTATCGCTACATATGCATCGAGACCCTGGCTCTCCCGCTCGATAATAAATCCGTTTTCATTGTTGGAGTTGTCTGTCCAAGTTAATTCAACGGATAGAGGACTTGGAATAAATTGAGCAACTAAGTTACTGGGTGGATCTGGTGGTAAGCTTGGCTGAAACACAACATGAGTTGAATCCCATCTTCGTGGCGAAGGATTTTTAAATCCAGCATTGACTAGATAAGTCCCTTCGGATGGAGCAGTTAATATAAAAGGATTGCTCGAGGTACTATTTATTACAGCTACTACAGTACCGTTTTCATCAACTAATTCTCCACCTACATTGCTTGTTGTACCCGTCAATGTAACCTGAACCTGGAAATTGTTCATTGGAACAACACTAATCATATTATCCTGAAATGTATGACAACCTGAACCGGAACACCCCGGACTTGAACCATTAAATCCCGGTTCTGAATGCAAAAAAATTGTTAATGAAAGTGTCAATAATGCGGTTAAAAGTAAATGCATCGATTTCATTTTCTCTCCTTATTGTTTTGATTAATTGATAATTAGCAACTGTTATGCCACTCCCTTATTTGCTATATATCAAACAAAAATTAACGAATATTGTCAATTATGAGAGAATATTTACTAAAGTTGGCGTCGGTGTTGTCAAAATAAAAAAAGCCCCGACGAATACCGGGGCTTATATGTGTTTTAGTTACAATACTAAATTATTTCATCAGTATCATTTTCTTAGACTCAACAAAGTTGCCTGCGTTTAATGTGTAGAAGTAAACACCACTTGATAAGCTTGAAGCATCAAACTGAACTTCGTGATTGCCAGCAGGAACAATCTGATTAATCAGTGTTCCAACCTCTTGACCGAGTGAGTTATATACTTTCAAAGTAACCAGAGTATTTTCATTTGGTACTGAGAAGTTAATAACTGTGCTTGGATTAAATGGATTAGGATAGTTCTGCTCTAATCTGAAATCTGTAACTGATGCAATTTCATTTTCAGCAGTTTGCTTTGGCAAAGCACCTACGTGATATGGTCTCATCATTTCATGATCTTCGTGGGATAAAATATGACAATGCCATACATATCTTCCAGGTCTATCGAACCTTGCCTTTACTCTGCCAACGTAACCAGGCGGAACTATGAAAGTGTCTTTCCAACCTTTTTCGTTATCGGGAGGTGATTCCTTTACTCCTGATAGCATTACACTGCTTAAGTCTACACTTGAGCCCTGGCCGTATTTGCCACTGTGTTGTAGTTGATCTTTTGGAGTAGATGTGAATTCAAGAATTTCTTCACGATCAATAATTTGGAAAGCAACAAGATGAAGATGAACTGGATGTGCATCTCCTGTGAAATTATAGACTTCCCAAGTCTCCACGTCGTTTAAAGCAGGATTTTCTGTAATAGCATCATCCCAGGTTAATGATTCTACTATGTTTCCACCCATTACACCTCCTAATAAAGGTTGTAATCTTCCATACTCGTCAGTTCCTTCAAATAAAGCAAGCTGGCGAGTCTCATTTACGGCACCAAGTGGTGTGATTGTATTTAATGGTGTTTCATCATCAACGGTGGCGTTAGCAATTGCGCTTAATGGTTTGCTAACTTCAAACATCATAATCTGACCGGTGGTATTTGGGTCAGCTACATCTTCTGGATCGATAGGTAATCCTCCAAAAGGTGAATCTGGACCAAAATTTCTCAGATAAATCTGAGTATTTTCTAATCCGGTAAAGTCAACAACCATATCCATTCTTTCTCCGGGTGCAATTACAAACTGATCTAATGAAACAGGTTGTTCGAGCAGGCCATCATCACTTCCAATCTGCATAAAAGTTTGAGCTGTTCCGTTAAATTCGTCATCTCTAAACTCCAATACATAGAAACGAGAATCAGAACCATTTAAAAAGCGAAATCGGTATTTTCGTGGCTCAACATCAAGCTTTGGCCATGGTTTACCATTAACTAAAATAAAATCACCAAAGAACTCAGCTAGAGCAGTTGGACCTCCAGTAGGAAATACGGTGTTAAATAGTGGATTTTCAACTGGTGCTTCTGGATCATCATAATCAATAAACTCTTCATAAGGATTCCAAATAGTATTTGGTGCATCAGTAGGATTTGCGGGCCAGAATAATTGCCCGTCTGCGGTAAAGTCTCTATCCTGAATAACTATTTCAATTTCATAATCTCCACCAGGTAAAACATTTGTGTTGATAAGGTTATTCTCGTTATCGTCCCTTAGCAGATAAAATCCGGCTAATCCCATATAAACGTTCAACCTGGTTATGCCTAGTGCATGGTCATGATACCAAAGTGTTGCTGCTTCCTGATCGTTATCATATTTGTATCTCTTCTTTTCCCAGTATTTACCCATAGTTTTAAAACCTTGAGTAAACCAAGCTTCAGGCAATCCGTCACTACCAGATTCGGTATGACCGCCGTGCAGGTGAGTAACGGCAGGAACATTTCCCGCTGCGTACCAATCTCTGATCCAGTTTATTTTATCGGCTAGTTCTATTTTGTCCGCAGGAATTGGATCGTGTGCCATATGTAAACTAGCATCAACTGGTAAGAAATGACCAGGGAGATTATTTTCCCACTTTATCTTAACCTTTTTATCTCTTTGTGCAACTATAGTTGCCCCGGGATAAGTTGCCGGGAGTCCATCAAATTGATATGCCCAAACTGTAGTACCTGTATAACCAGTAATACCTTGCAGTCCAAGATCCTGTGTAATCTGAACCATTTGAGCATTGTAATTCTTGCTACTGGTTGCATCAACCCTTAGACCAAGGTCTTTTATCACTGGCAATGGATTAACGAATTTTGTTTGGGAGTTTGGATTGAGTAGTTGTGAGTAACTGGTCTGCTGAAATGAAATCAGCAATGATATAAAAATAATTCCAAATGGAATTTTACGTAAAAATAAATTTGAAAACATAGTACCGTCCTCAGTTTAATTAATTAGTAGTTTATTTATGCATCATATATTCTACTAACTAAGAAAGGTAATTAACGAATTACCTGATTATTTTTTTCAACCGTTATTGAATTAGGGCGGTATGCTGCTACGCAGAAATATTTTCTTTGAGTGAGAAAGAAGAGTAAAGTAAAGACTCTTCGTATTAATTTTAGATTTTAAATTTAAAGTAGAAAACAATCGATAATTTCCCGCTATATTTTTTATGCCCTCAATAATAGGAAAGCCAAAGTGAATATGGCACAATAATTTTCATTTGTCAAGCATTTGTTGTCGACAACAATTGTGTCATTTACAAACTAGGACTGGGAAACTCTTATTTGGTTTGAGAAATTATTAAAAATAAAGGTTTGGCTGGAAAACATAACGATAGTGAAATCAGATTTTTTAATACCTGCTCCATCGAGTTTTAAAATTTAGTATGTTTTGTTCAAAATCCCTTCGGATGTTTACTATGAAAATCAGTAGCATCCTGATATTTTTTTGCGAAGGCAATTAATCTTCCTTCCTCAAACAATCTTCCAATAAAAGTAATACTTGTTGGGGTTCCATCTTTTGAGAAACCATTTGGCAGGACTACACACGGATGTCCGGTTAAATTTGTAAGCAACAGATTATCTCCTTCCCACGATGGTGCAACATAGAGACTAACTTCATTCATCAATTTTTCCATTTGCTGAATGAGTAGAAATCTTATCCTGTTGGCATTAATGTATTCAACTGCAGGTATAAATCTTGACGCACGGAAGATGTTTGGCCAGGCATCTTTATCTTGCCTTACAAGAAGATCGTCTCCATTACTTCGTGTTAGCTCATCAAATGCTGCACCGGCTTCTGCTGAAAGAACTATTGCAATATCATTCAATGGAAACACAGGCAATTCAATTGGAATTAATTCGGCACCAAGCCCTTTTAGTTTTGCCAGTGTAACGGAATCTTGTGAGTGAAAATCATATTGTTTGTTAAAGTCACTTTTTAAATATCCAATCTTCAGTTCAGTGAAATCGATTTCCGGTTCATAATTAAATGGGACATCATATAAAGTTTGATCTAATCCGTCTTGTCCATTAATAATGTTAAAAACAATTGCGAGATCTTCTGCGCTTCTGCAGATTGTTCCGATTTTATCCATACTCCAGCTAAGTGCCATTGCACCCGTTCTGCTTACTCTTCCGTAAGTAGGTCGTAATCCGGTTGTACCGCAGACAGTGGATGGAGAAACAATAGAACCCCACGTTTCTGTACCGATTGCAAAAGGAAGCAGTCCTGCTGAAACTGAAGAAGCTGAACCGGCAGAAGAACCACTTGAACCTTGGGTTGTATCCCACGGATTGCGAGTCATTCCTCCAAACCATACATCCCCCATAGCAAGTGCACCCATCGTCAACTTTGCACAAAGCACAGCACCAGCATTCTCAAGTTTTTTAATAACAGTTGCATCTCCATCAATCATCTGGTCTTTAAATGGCATTGCACCCCAGGTTGTTTTGTAATCTTTTGTCGCGAGAAGATCTTTAACTCCGAATGGAATTCCGTGCAGCAGCCCTCTGTATTTTCCTTCAGCAATTTCTTCATCCATTAGCTTTGCCTGTTTCAGGGCTCTATCTTCTGTTAATGTAATCACACAATGAAGTGTTGGATCATATTTTTTTAGTCTTTCAAGAAAAAATTTTGTCAACTCCATCGAGGTTATTTGTCTTGTCCTGAGTAACTCTGCTAATTCACCAATTGTATAAAATGCTAAATCATTAATATCTGCCGGTAATTTTACAGAGGAGTAATCACTAAATTTTACCGGTATCTGCTCCTTGGGGAACTCAAATCCAACTGCAATGGGATTAAATAGAATTGCCGGGGGGGTACTATTATTTAAATCGATCTTCTGGATATTTTTATAATTCACAAATTGAGAATCAAGACTACTCAACATTGAATCCCTTTCCGCATCAGTAAACTCAAGCCCAATAATCTTTTCAGCATTTTCAATATTTTCTTTAGTGATGGATTGTGGAAAGAGTTTTATAACGGAAAAAGTACAGAACAATGTGATGAGAAAATGCTTTAGTGCGGTATGCATAATAACCTCCCGGGTAAAATCCAGTTAATTTTTAAAATTCTATTTTGTCTCCGATTTTAATTTCACCAGTTGATTCACAAACAAGGTTCATCCCAAACATAACTTTATTTTCTATCTTTCTGTATTTTGAAAGGGTTAGCAATGGTTCGTGTGCACGTTCTGCCGTTTCCTGGTCTGTTGTTGTAATTACACAACGGGCACAAGGTTTAACGGCGTGGAATTTAACATCACCGATTTTGAATTTCTTCCATTTGTCTTCTTCATAAGGATTTCCACCGGTGAAGACAAAATTCGGACGAAAACGGTTCATTGGCAATTGTATTTCCATTCTTGAATTCAGATCGTCCAGTGATGATTGCCCGATGATTAGAAATGGATAACCATCAGCAAAGCTTACTAATTTATTTTTTGCATAGGTTTTATCGACGACCCTTCTTGTTGATTCCGGCATTTTTACTAACCTGCATTTTGTATCAAGGATATCAGAGAACCATCCATCTATCTGATCGTTGTAAAACTCGCCAGGCACAGTATCATTCCAGATAATTACCTCGTCTTTCTTCGAATCTTCAAATTCAAATGGAATAAATAATGGCTCAACAATTTTTGTTTTGTGATGAATTTTTAATCCGGTATCCTCAACATCGACTTTAATTAATGCCATTTCAGGAAACTCTCTTTGAGTGAAAAAGGAGTTTGATTCATTTACTAATACCCATCTCCTGTCGTACTTTAATCCCCGTTCCTCAACTTCAGAGGATTGCAAATTAATTCCTGCAAGTGATTTTAGGGGATAGATGTTTATTTCTGAAAGTGTATACAAAGCTTTTTAAATCAATTGATTTTTAAAGATCGTTTTGAAAATAATCTGAATGATCCTTCGATGCCCACTGATAAAATAATCATTCCTATAAATATCCATAAATGATTAATATTTGTGGTTAGTGTCTGCCAAAGCAGACTAACAAGTGCACCAAGACATAATCCTGCGCCAACATAAGAAATAGTTTTTTTGCTTTTTGTTTGTTCTGATAATTTCGCGTTTGCAAGATTGACTCCTGCAAAGATTAAAAGAAAACCTGCGCTTCCCATTGTTGACAGGCTTGATAGATCAAAAAGATTTGCGACTAAAAGAGTAAATGCCGATGTGATAAGTAATCCCTCAAGAGGTTTGTTCCAGACATTATCTTCTAAAAATCTTGGCAGCTCACCGTCTTTGGCAATTATGTAACTTAATCTTGCAGAGCCATATAGCGTTGCATTAATTGCTGATGTAGTTGAAAGAAGAGCAGCGATTGCAATTAATATAAATCCGAATTGACCAAGAAAAGGTTTTGCCGCCATAGCAAGAGCGTAATCTTTTGCTTCTACTATTTTGTTGACAGGTAAATTGCCGACGGTTACCGCTGATACAAGAATGTAGAGTATTATCACAAAAATTACTGAAGCATAATAAGCACGGGGTAAAGTTTTTTCTGGATCACGGACATCGTCGGCAGTGTTAGCAATTAATTCGAAGCCTTCGTAGGCAAGGAAAATTATAAAGCCGCCGGCAATTAAACTTGTGGCGGAACTCCAATTCTGTGTTTCGAGATTATCAAATTGGATTCCCCAAAATCCAACAGTACAAAAGAATAGAAGAATAATTAATTTAATTGCAACAATAAAATCTTCTGCTTCTCCAATCAGTTTAGCACTAAAGATGTTTAAGACGGTTA
>Ga0307423_1002074_pt1 | contig 11512 bp, 8 predicted proteins | sample SalMarWE160310MG_FD_202154 | JGI IMG/M metagenome (GOLD analysis project Ga0307423, IMG submission 202154) | Salt marsh sediment microbial communities from the Plum Island Ecosystem LTER, Massachusetts, United States - WE1603-10 | ecosystem: Environmental > Aquatic > Marine > Intertidal zone >...
CATCTGTGACCGTGGCCACGATCTGATAGGTGCCGCCGATGTCGGTGGAGAACTGACAGGAGACTGCCTGATCGGAGGAGTTGACGCTGCACGGCTCGACCGAGACCGGGACCTCGTCCCATTGCCCATCGACGAGCCGCCACTCGAGACGGCCTGCCTCCATTGCTACGGCGCGCCCGGCGACTGTGTTGCCGTCGATGTCGGTGACGATGGCGTCGACCACGATGGGCTCGCCGCTCTCGACGTAGGGATGGTCGCTGCGCAGACCGACGTACAGCTCGGCGGGATGCACAAGCAGATCGGTGCCGTCGGACCAGGCCTGCCGGTTCACGTCGAACACCGTCGCCTGTGCCGAGACCGTCGTCGGGAGACCCTCGCCGTCGCCACCGAAATCCATCCGCAGGTAATGGTTACCGCTTGCGTCGGTTCGACCCGAGAACGTTTCGACGGTGGCGTCGTCAACACCCGGCCACGATTCGCCGTAGTAGAAGTCGTCCTCGTAGCGCACACCGCCGCCGAACCCGAAGTCGTCGTAGAACCACCACGGAATCCAAACGCCGAAGGTGAAGTCGTCCCAGTTGGGAGGCGAGTATGTGGCCTGACGGGTGGTGACGGTCCACTCGACTACCGCATCGGGAAGCGGACCGCCGGAGTAGTAGGTGGCCTCGACGGCAACGGTGGCCGGATCGCCGACGATGTACGGGCCTTCCGACTCGGGACGGGTCGTGACCTCGAACTCGGGGCGCCGGAACTCCTGGATCTCGATCGTGTGCCCGGAGCTGCCCTGGAAGCCCGCCCGGTTCAGGGTGAGGTTGATCCACGCTTGCCCGAGGTTGGCTCCTGCGGGAATGTCGATGTCGAAGTCGAATCCGCCGAGGGCATTGACGTCAACCGTGCCGGTTCCGATCTCGTTGCCGTACCAGTCGTTTGCCTGATAGGTAATCGTGGCGTCGGAGGCGACGGCCGCCAGCTGGGCGTCGCCGCTGACGGTCAGCCGGCGTACCCATCCCTTGATGCGGGCCGTCTCGCCGGGGCGATACATCTGACGGTCGTCGAACACGTACCAGAGGGACTCGTCCGATCGCGACCACTGATACCAGCCGGACTCGATGATGGCACTGTCGCCGTCGAGGCGGGCAACGATGGGGCGCTCTTCCGAGGACGCCGACGGGGTGCTCGTTTGCGCCAGACCGTCATCGTCGGTGGTGACGGTGGTCGAGGTGCCGACGAACTCGATGTCGACTCCGGCAAGAGGCTCGCCGGTACGGAGATCGGTCGCCCAGATGACAGACTCATCACCGTCGCTGAAGACGTCGGCGCCGATCCGGGTCGCCTGCGCCCACACCAGCGTGGGCCGATTGCTCCAATACTCGTCGTCGCTCGGAGAGAGATCTGCAAGGTCGCCGGTCGGTTCGACCAGGACGATGACGTGGCCCGTCTCCCCCTCGAGCGCCCCGCTGAGGTCGATGGTCGTTTCGGTGAGGACATCGTCCCGGGCGTTGGTGTCGACCGTGGTATCGACGATTTCGGTCCAATCGGGCAGCGGCGGCGGCTGCCGATCATTCCACCGCTGCTCCCAGTACCGCACGTACGACGACCAATCGTCGGCTTCGACCCGGAACAGGCGGACCCTCAGCTTCTCATGGTTGACGGTCGTGACCGCCAGCGATGGATCCGGTGCGAACGGATCGACGGTGATGAGACGATCCTCAAACTGGTCGAGACGGGGACGGGCGTTGTTGATTCGAAAGTCGACGGTGGTGTCTTCGCCGAGTATCTGGCCGTAGACGTCCTTCAGATTGGTGGAGAGGGTTGCCGTGTACGTCGTGTTGCCGACGGTGGCGCCGCGGACGGTGATCGAGTCGTACTGAGCCTGGACGGTCATCCCGGGTAGCTCGGGTTTGATGGTCACCATCGAAGGATCGAACGCATCGGTGTCGAGCTGGTTGTTGAGGCCGATCCAGAGCTCGTCCCAACCGGGCTCACAGGGATAGGCGTCGCGGCACGACCAATCGTTGATCTGCAGCGGCGCAAAGGTGCGAGCGGTGAAACGGGAACTGTCGGTGGTGACTCGAGGGCCCTCGGCCGAGGGGACTCCCGGGCCGACTTCGATCGTCAGCTGCGTGTCCGGGGCAAAGGCGTCGACGGCGCGAAACGCCAGCCAGCGGTCATCGAGCAGGCTGTCGACCCGTGGTGCGATCTGCTCGTCGGCTTCGATCTCCGCTTCCGTAGCCAGCCGGATGGCTTGTCCTACCCCGTCGGCGGTCAATGTGATCGTTTCCAGGACGGCGGCCGGGTCGATGCGCTGATTGAACGTCACCAGGAATACGGGCTCGAGCGGAAGTGACTCGTGTTGTGGCTCGAATGACTCCACCTGAACCGGTGGTGTGCTGAACTCCCAGGTCACGGCGGTGGCCAGTTCGCCACCGGGCTCAGAGACGGTGCCTGCAGGTATCTCGACCCGGTAGTCGGTGGCCATGGGTAGCCGGTCGAACAGGGCCGGATCGTGCTCGAACCGCAGAGTTCGGGTACCGATCCACTGCCACCGGCCGGAGATCTCGGGGGAGATGGTGACGGGGACATCGACGGCGTCGAGCTGTGCGACAGTCGCCAGTGGCACCATCGGTTGGTTGAACGTGACGCTCAGGAACGGGGCGATATCGACTGCACCCTCGGGTTGGAAGCGAAGCACCTCGAGCGGACCGTCGGGGATTGCCGGTACCGGTTCTTCGGTCCCAACCGGAAACGGAGCCGCGACCGTGTCGCCAACCAACGGCGGCTTCAGCGTCTCGGCCGGCCGGTTGAAGTCGAGACGGTCGCCGTCCGGCAGAAGCCACTCGGGCAACCGAGAGACGATCGCAGCGACCGTCTCGTCGTCTAGGGGTTCTCCCGGGACGACCAAGGGCGACTGGGCGGCTTCGAGGCTCTGTGCCGTGCCGGTGCTCAACGTGACGGTCAGGGGCTCACCCGGCCGAGCGAGCGTGAGAACTGCCGTCGATTCGGGCTGGGTCGTAAGCGAGGCGCTTGTAGTGTCCGGAGGCTTGGTTCCATCTCCCGAGCTGAGAACGGCGATGCTCAACAGCACAGCCACGACGGCAACGACGCCGCCACCTGCCAATACGATCCGCCGGTTCGCCGACATGTGCGCTGCCCCTTCCTGGGAGGTGCCTGCGATTGGACGTCTACACCGACAGGTTAGGTTCCCGAACTGGTCTGAACACGCCAGCCCGTCCTCATCGACATACGGTTGGTGCCGCGCTTACGGAAGATGATCAGGTCAAGCAGATCGAGAAGCCGCTACTTGCTTTCCTCGTCGTCCATTCCTTTGTCGAGCCCCTTGCGGAACTCCTTTGCAGAAGCGCCGATTGAACGTGCGAGATCTGGGAGCTTTGTCGATCCGAAGAGCAAGAGGACGATCACCAGGACAATGATGATCTCCCATCCCTGGAAGTTCTCGAGCATTGCGCACTCCCTCTCATCGAGTTGGGTTACAGATTGTGAGTGGGGGAAGACGGAAGAATGTGGCGTCTTCGACCCGTTCTGAACTCGAGTGTACCCGGCACCCGGTCTTCCGAGTGACGCAGGCCAGCCGTGGATCGCGCACCCTCCAGAGGATCCGGCGTAGCGTGGTACGAGATGCCGTACGGAGCTACGCAAGAACGTTGTCATACTCGATCTGTCCTTAGTGAGAATCTGACGATGAATCGCCGTGATTCATGTCAACAGATGGCAATGGCCGACCTATACAATCCGTACATCGGAGGAGGTTCGCTTGGTGATTGCGAAGGAATTCTCGTATGAGCGTCCGGCCACACTTGCGGAGGCCGCCCGGATCCTTGCGGGCCACCCCGGCTCGGCCCGGGTCCTCGCCGGAGGCACCGATCTCATCGCCTGGCTGCGCGACGATGCAGTAGCTCCCGACCTGGTGGTCGACATCAAGGCCATCCCTGATCTGCGCGGGCTCCATCTCGAGGATGACACCCTGCACATCGGGTCCCTCGTCACGTTCTCCGACCTCATCCACTCCGAGGTGGTCGCAGCTCGCGCCCCTCTGCTCGCCGAAATGGCAGAGACCGTCGCCTCTACCGGTATCCGCAATCGAGCCACCCTGGTCGGCAACATCTGCTCTGCAGTGCCGTCGTGTGACGCCGCCCCGGTGCTACTCGGCTACGACACGACGGTGCATCTCGTCGGGCCAGAAGGCACCAGGAGCGTCGACATCAACGACTGGTTCGTAGGCCTCCGCAAGACGGCGCGCACCGACGATGAGATCGTCAGCCATCTCACGATCGAGGTGCCGACCCACGGTGGTGTCTACGTCAAGCTGATGCGATATGCGGGCGAGGATTTGGCCCAGGCCGCAGTCGGCATCGTCACCTATCCCGGTGACGAGTACCGGGTCGCCTTCGGCGCCGTTGCTCCCACTCCGTTCCGATCGGCTCCGATAGAGGAAGCGCTTCGGGGCAAGCCGCTCAGCGACGGTTTGATCGCCGAAGTGGTTGCCATGGTCAAGGACGAGATCAGCCCGATCACCGACATCAGGGCGACGGCCGCCTACCGCACCCGGATGACCGAAGTGATGCTGAAGCGTGGATTGCCGGCGGCGAGAGACAGGCTCAACGGCGAGGGACCGGCCTACGGCACACGATTGATCTGAAAGGTTTTCGATGGAGCTAACGATCAAGGTCAACGGGGAGCGCTGGGACATCGAGGCCGCTCCCGCCGATGTGTTGCTGGATGTTCTCAGGGAGAAGATCGGTGTCAAGAGCCCCAAGATCGGCTGTGAACGTGGTGACTGCGGCTCCTGCACCATCCTTCTCGATGGCAAGACCGTACGTAGTTGTCTCGTGCTCGCCGTCGAGGTCGACGGGCAAGAGATAACCACCATCGAGGGCATCGGCTTCGACAAGCTCAGCGAGCTGCAGAACCTGTTGTTGCGCAACAACGCCTTCCAATGTGGTTTCTGCGCACCGGGGATCGTGCTGTCGGCTACCGAGCTGCTTAACGACAACCCCAACCCGAGCCGTCACGACGTCCAGGAGGCACTCGCCGGCAACCTGTGCCGGTGCACCGGGTACGAGCCGATCATTGAGGCGGTTCTTGCAGCGAGAGGGGATGCCGAATGACCACCACATACCCGTTTGAAGCCGGCGCACCGCAAAAAGAGTTCCAGAGCGTCGGTACCGGAGCAATCCGCGTCGATGGGCTCGACAAGATCAGCGGCGCTGCCCAGTTCGTCGACGACATCGACTTTGGACCCGGCCTACTCCATGCCGCCATCGTCGAGAGCCCCCATGCCTACGCTCGCATCCTGTCGATCGACACCTCCAAAGCCGAAGAAGCTCCTGGTGTGGTCAGGGTGGTTACCGGCAAGGACTTCCCGTACAAGTTCGGCATGTACATGGAGGATCGCTACATCTTCGCCCAGGACAATGTCCGATTCGTCGGCGAGCAGGTGGCCGGGGTCATTGCCCGGTCGCACCGTGCGGCGGTGCAGGCAGCCAAGCTGATCGAGGTCGAGTACGAGGTGCTCAAGCCCCTGTTCGACCCGAAAGAAGCGGTGGCCGAAGGCGCCGACCTCATCCATCCGGACCTGGCCGACTACACGCACGTCCCCTGGTTCTTCCCCAAGGCCAACACCAACATCGCCCACTGGCGGAAGATCCGCAAGGGCGACACCGAGAAAGCGTTCGCAGAAGCGGACTTCGTACTCGAGGACACCTACCGGGTGCCGCGCTACGCCCACTGCGCCATCGAGCCGCACGTCACGGTCAGCAGGCTCGATCACGCCAACCGGCTCACGATATGGGCGGCGTCGCAGTCGCCCCACACCCAGCGACACCTGTTCGCCGAAGCACTCGCCCCGCTCGGGTTCACCCACAAAGACGTCCGGGTAATCACGCCATATGTAGGCGGCGGCTTCGGCGGGAAGGCCGGAGTCTCGATGGAGATCCTCGGCGCGGCCATGGCCACCCTGGTCAAGGGCCATCCGGTGAAGCTGCGTTGGACCAGGGAGCAAGAGTTCTACAACACCTACCAGCGTCAGGGTGTCGTCGCCGAACTGAAGATCGGCGTGATGAACGACGGCACCATCACCGCAGTCGAGCACAAGCTGTACTGGGACGCCGGGGCATACGTCGAGTACGGCGCCAACGTCGTCAATGCGGCCGGGCTCTCAGCAACCGGCCCATACCGCGTGCCCAACATCACCAACGACTCGATCTGCATCTACACCAACCTGCCGCCGGGTGGGCCCTACCGGGGCTTTGGCTACTCCGAGTTCCACTTCGGTCTCGAGTCGCACATGGACCGCATCGCCGAAGCCATCGGCATGGACGCGGTCGAGTTTCGCAAGAAGAACGCCATCGTCGAAGGTGACGAGCTCTCCTACGGTGCCCACATGAACCCGTCCGGGCTCATCGAGGCGATCGACAAGGTTGCCGCGGCCATCGATTGGGGTGTCGAGGAGAAATCCGACAACCCGAACACCGTGATGGGCAAGGGTGTCGCCTGCTTCTGGAAAGCGCCGGCGATGCCCCCGAACGCATCGTCTGCCTCGTTCCTCAAGTTCAACGAGGACGGCAGCATCAACATCGCGGTGTCCGGCATGGAACTCGGGCAGGGCTACCTGACAGTGATGGCACAGATCGCTTCGGAAATCCTCACCGTGCCGGTCGACAAGATCCGCGTCGAGACGCCCGACACAGATCGCAACCCGTATGAATGGCAGACGGTCGCTTCTCATGTCACCTGGAGCTCCGGGCTCGCGGTGGAGAACGCAGCAATCGAGGCTCGGGCCAAGATCTTCGAGGTCATCCACCAGGCATACGGCTACGAGGACGACTCCCTGTATCTCGAGGACGAAACCGTCCACTGCACCACCGATCCCGAGTTCGCCAAGCCACTGCGCGAGTTCGTCATCGACGGCATCCAGACCGACGATGGAACCTGGCGGGGCGGCCCGATAGTCGCCAGCGGCAAGTTCATGCCGGAGTTCACCAACTCCAACAGCGACCCCGAGACCGGTCAGGGCGGCCACCCCAACGTGCACTACACGGTTGGCACCTGTGGTGTCGTGCTCGAGATCGACAAAGACACCGGGCGAGTCTGGGTGCGCAAGGCGGCACTGGCAGTCGATGCCGGCCGCGCCATCAACCCGGACCTGGTGAAGGGGCAGATCGTGGGCGGCCTGGTGCAGGGCCTCGCCACCGTTCTCTACGAAGACATGAGGTTCGACGAGAACGGGAAGATGCTCAACCCGAACTTCACCGACTACAAGATCCCGACGGCCTTCGACATCCCGGACGAGATCATCCCGATCATTGTCGAGGTGCCCCAGCCCGACGGCCCATTCGGCGCCCGCGGTGTGGGAGAGCACACCATGATCGCCGCGGCACCCGTCATCGCCAACGCCGTCTACAACGCATTGGGAACACGCATCAAGTCGATGCCGGTGACCCAGGAGAAAATCGCGATGTCACTAGGACGACTACTCGAGGAGGAGTGAATCACACATGTCCGTTGACCTAGAAAAGATACTGCGCCCGATCGACCACGAGATGGCGCCGTACGAGCCCAAATACATGATGCTCGCCAGCGGTGAGGCCGTTGTCGTGCGTCAGGTGTTCCGGGACGAGATCCCCGATCTCCTCAAGCATGTCGAGCCCCTGGTCCACGTCGAACGCGATTACTACGATGTCGTCGCATCCCGCGTGTACGCCGAGCTGCTCGGCTACTACCGGCACCGATTCCAGGATCAGTATGTGCTGGCCCTCCAGGTCGACGGCGAACTGGCCGCCATCGTCAACGGCCGCCAGGTAACCCCGAAGCTCGGTCTCTCGCTGCATACTCTTGCCATGCGCCGCGGTCTTCGCATCGGTGCGCACGGCTTCGCCGCCAAGATGGAATATCACATCGACACGCTGGGGCACGACGAGGTGCTCGTCGTCGCCGAGTCCCCGATCGGCTTCAGGCGCTGGATGCTCGAGTACAAGCTCGAGAAGCGCTTCGACACCCCCCATGAGCTTGGTGGCGTGCCGTCGTGGGCGCTCACCCGCGAGCTGTTCAACGCGGCCAGGTCCAAGCTGGTAGTCGGCAGACGCCCGGTGCCGGCGGACATCCTCGAGAAGGCGATGGAGAAGATTCTTCCGCCATCCGACCCGCCCACCCCTCCGCTCGATCCGCTGGCGGCAACCCGCTCTCTGTACGACCCAACTGCGACAGCCCTCGTCCAGCAACGCTGGGAGATGGAGAAGGGGATGGAGCATGCGTGACGTATATGTAGCCGGGATCGGCATAACCACCTTCACCCGGCTCGAGTACCCGCTCACGGAGATCGCGGCCTATGCGTCGATGATGGCCCTCCGCGATGCCGGAGTCACCGAGGTCGATCAGATATACGTCGCCAACATGGGTGCTCCGCGGATCAACCACCAGACGGCGCTGGCCAGTGCCGTTGCCGACAGCCTGAGCCTGCTCCCGGCCGGTGCCGCCGCCATTGAAAACGGCCCTGCGTCCGGTGCGGCAGCGATCAAGGCCGGGTTCCAGGCCGTGGCTTCCGGCATGGACGAGGTAGTACTCGTTACTGGCGTGGAGCGGATGCGCGAGGTCAACAACCTCGAGGCAACCGACTTCGTCGCCACACTCACCCATCCATTGACCGAATACATCTATGGAGTGACATTGCCGGCGCATGCTGCAATGTTCGCCAGGCTCTACATGGAGAAGTACGGGGTCACCGAGCGGCATCTCGCCATGGTCGGCGTCAAGAACCAGAACGCTGCCCTCAACAACAAGTGGGCTCATCTCCAACAGAAGATCACCCTCGAGGGCATCCTCGACTCGCCCGAAGCGATGACCAACAATCCGTACGTCGCCGAGCCGCTGCGGTTCTTCGATGCGTGCCCTGTCTCCGATGGCGGAGCCGCACTCGTGCTGGTATCCGAGGAGAAGGCAAGAGAGCTTGGTCGCCCCATGATCCGGATCAGCGGTGTCGGCCAGGCAACCGACACCCACGCAGTGTTCGAGCGGGAGGAACCGACCGATTTGCTCGCCGTGCGCAGAGCGGCGGCAGCCGCCTACGAGATGGCGGGCATCGGGCCCGAGGACATCGACGTTGCCGAATTGCATGACGCATTCACCATCCTCGAGATCGCCGAGAGCGAAGAGGTCGGCTTCTTCCCCAAAGGCGAGGGACACCTTGGGTTGGAGAAGGGAGAGACGGCGCTCGGAGGCAAGATCCCCATCAATGTCGGCGGCGGGCTCAAGGGCCGCGGCCACCCGGTCGGCGCCACCGGTGTCGCCCAGGCATGGGAGATCGTCACCCAGCTGCGGGGCGACGGCGGCAAACGTCAGGTGGAGGGTGCCCGGATCGGGCTGACTCTCAACTTCGGCGGCTTCGGCAACAACGTCGTTTGCCTTACCTTCGTGAGGGAGGACTGATGGCTCGCGAAATCTATGCATACAAGTGTCGGCGCTGCGGGACACTTCACTATCCGATGCGGATGGTGTGCAAGAACTGCAAGGAGAACGATTTCTTCGAGTTCGACACGGTGCCGCTGCCGAAGACGGGCAAGCTGCTGACGTACACGACGGTCTACAACCTGCCCGCCCAGTACGACGTGGCTACTCTTGGGCTCGGCATCGTCGAACTGGAGAACGGCATGCGGATGCTGGGACAAATCGAGATCGACAATCCCAGCACTGGAATGGCCGTCAAAGGGTCCGTCAAGGTCGTTCGCCAGGAGGCATACGACAGCTACTACGGGATGGTCTTCACGGCAGCATGATGCACCTACGCCGAAGATCAGCCCGGCTGATGGGAGAACGTGCGGGTTCTCCCCAGCTCTGGCCGTCCCCTAGTTGTCAGGGAACGCCGGTGGCAGTATCGGATGGAAAAAGGGACCGGGTTCTGTACCCGGCAGAGAAACAAGAACGCCACTCCTCTTGGAGTGGCTTTCATTTTGATTGGGAGAGGAAGGGTACATGGAATTAACGATGCAGAAGAAGGTGGTGCTGGGCCTACAGCACACCGTGGCTATGTTCGGGGCAACCATCCTCGTACCGCTGATCACCGGGTTGAATGCGTCGGTTGCGCTGCTGGCGGCCGGCATAGGCACCCTCTTGTTCCATCTGATCACCAAGCGGATGGTCCCGGTGTTCCTCGGATCGTCGTTTGCCTTTATCCCGCCGATCCTCTCCGCCCGGGCGGATGGGTATTCGTGGGAGGCGGTTGGCGGTGGGATCGTGGGTGCGGCCCTTGTCTACGTGATCGTGTCGATCGTGATCACGTTCATCGGGCCGGACTTGATAACTCGTATCTTCCCGCCGATCGTCACTGGACCGATCATCGTCGTAATCGGAATGACCCTGGCGCCGGTTGCCATCTCCAGCGCCCGAACCGAATGGTGGCTGGCGATCGTAAGCGTCCTGGCGACGATCATCGCTGCGATCTACTTCAAGGGCGTCTTCAAGATGCTGCCGATTCTGACCGGGTTCGCGGTCGGCTATTTCCTTGCGATCGTTACCGGGAATGTGAACTTCGATGTGGTCGGCGCGGCGGATTGGGTGGGACTGCCGGATTTCACCTTCGGCCTGGGTGACATCCAATGGGGAGCCATCGTCCTCATCGCGCCAATCGCATTCGTAACGATGATCGAACACGTCGGCGACATCATCGCCAACGGCCGCGTCGTCGGCAAGGACTTCCTCGAAGATCCGGGGTTGAACCGAACGCTGCTCGGTGACGGCGTGGCGACATTGTTCGCCGGCCTCGTGGGCGGTCCGCCAAACACCACGTATTCCGAAAACACCGGCGTGCTGGCCGTGACCCGGGTTTACGATCCGTTCATCCTCAGAATCGGCGCAGTATTTGCGATCTGCCTCGGGCTCATCCCGAAGCTTGCCGCAATCCTGCAAACCGTCCCGGGTGCGGTGCTGGGCGGCCTAGAGATCATCCTGTTCGGCATGATCGCATCGGTCGGCCTGCGCACTCTGGTCGAAGGCGGCGTCGACTTCAAGAGAAGTCGAAACATGATCGTTGCCGGGGTCATCCTGGTCTTCGGTCTGGGTGTCGGTGCCTTCGAGCAGGTCGTGACGTTGCTCGGTGGCGTCGAAGGTTACGTTTCGATCGTGCGTATCGGCGACGTGACCGTCTCCGGGCTGGCACTGGCAGCTATTGCAGGGGTGGTTGCCAACCTGATACTTCCGATGGATACTGCAGATGTAGAGGTCGCGATGCCTTCGGAGACCAAGTCCTCCTAGGACTGGCCTCCAGGACCACCCATCCAACTGGGTACGAGGGAGCCGGCGCCGAGCGCCGGCTCCCTCTCTCTTATGATTCCTTCCGCTACTACGCTATCCGCACTAGTGTGTACTTCGTAGTAGTGACGAGGAAGGCCAATGGATACAACTCAACTCCTCAAAGGGGTGCTCGACACGGCGGTGCTGGCAGTACTCAGGCGGGGCAATACCTACGGGTACGACCTGGTGAGGCAACTGCGAGATTCAGGGT
>Ga0307423_1002078_pt1 | contig 11498 bp, 2 predicted proteins | sample SalMarWE160310MG_FD_202154 | JGI IMG/M metagenome (GOLD analysis project Ga0307423, IMG submission 202154) | Salt marsh sediment microbial communities from the Plum Island Ecosystem LTER, Massachusetts, United States - WE1603-10 | ecosystem: Environmental > Aquatic > Marine > Intertidal zone >...
CCGTGGCCATTATCTTCCCAATTGATTGTTGGAGTACTCGATCCTCCTACATTCACAATTCCAGAAGTCCATCCAGTCGAACTACCTTGGAAACCAGGATTTGTAATCCACGTACGATTCTCAGTTAAGCTCGTTATGCTGACATCTGCTTGATAGGATTCCCAGTCTGTTCCAATTGAAACATCCACAATTGCATCTGTGGTTCCACTTCCTGGACTGTATTCCATCTGTTGATATCCGAAGTCATTTGAACTACTTCCGAATTCATTACCAGTGAGTGGATCACTAATACCAGTCCATTCAGTCCAACCTTGGTCAGTCAAAACAAACCTGTGAAGTTCTTCATTTGGCCCAAGCTCGATTGATTCACCATTTCCGATGTCTACTAATCTAGTATCGCTCGAATCATCAGGAATTGATTGCCCCACATTTGTGAAATCATTTTGTTGTACAACGAATATTGGAGATAGCATCATAACTATCAGGAAAGCTAATGGGAGTAATCGTCGGATGTTTTTCATTCGTCCATCCCTCCAATCTCACCAAGCAGAGATTCTATCTCCGCGCGTGTCAAGTTCTTAGCTTGTTCGACCATTAGATCTGCCTCAGTTTCTTCAATACCCATTTTCATAAGTCGTTCCTTGAGGTGTTCAATTTCTTCATCAGAGAGTGGTTCTTCAACATCCTCTCCAAGAGCACTCACGTCTGCTTCTGCTTCCGCAAGTTCTTTAGCTCTACGAGAACGTTCTTGCTTTAGAACCTCGTTGATGAAACCAGCTCGCTCACTGGGTCTCATCTGGTCAAGGTCTCGACGTAGAGTATCTACATCATCAACAGTAAGACCAACAACCGTTGCGAGTTGTTCTAGGAGGTCTTCAACATCCATGACATTGATGTCAACAGTGGATAGTGAAATATCATCTATCGTCTTTGCGATACGAACTGATTCAAGGTCCTCGTTCATTATTGCAAGTAACATCTCACGACGAAGAGGTACATCAGCTGCATCTGGAATTCGGCCCTTGCTCAAAGCAGAAATCATTCTTCGAATTATTCGTAATAACTTGGGTACAGATAGAACTCTGAAATATAGTGCAGCAAAAGCCGCAAGAGCTAGCAAACCTATAGCACCGTATTGGAATCCAGTAACCAATGCTTCTTGTTCTGGACTCAGTTGAGCATAGATATCAAATGGTGCAGAACTACTCTTGTAGTCTACCTTAGTGAAAATAATATCGAGAGAATAGAATGCTAGATTAGGTGCTCGAAATGCTAGACTATATGTACCATTACCCCAGTCTATATCTTCTAATAGGACTCGTACAAGTCCATTATCGAGGCGACTACTTGTAATTGCGTCTATATCAGCATCTTCAATTGGAAGTCCATGGTCAGTGTCCATGTAAGTTATATTCACAAAGAACGTTTCGCCAACGATAATGATTTCAGGAACTTCAATTGATGTCAATTCAGTTGCGATTTCACGAATTGTGAGTTGTACAACAATATCAGTTCTCGAATAGTTTGCTCTTGAAATTGATACTGTAATTTGATATGGATTCTCCCGATCCTGTAAATCTGATGTGAGATTTACATCGTCAGGTCCAAAGATATAGGACCCGTTACCAAGATTTGTCAGGACAACTGGTGCGAAGTCCCAAATTGCAGTAGCTACTCCATCAGTAATTAATTTGTCATTCAGAGTATCTCTAAACGTAAATACCATTGTATAATTGTCATAAACTGCGTAAGTAGCCGATGTTGGTCCTACAACTTCTGTAGGTATTGGTCTACAAAGTAGTTTGACTAGACCATATGCGATCTGGTAATTATCTTTCCTGAATGATAATATGATGTCGTGAGGTACACTTCCTGCGTATACTAAAGTAGTATTCAGAGTCAGACTATATGTTCCATTATCAAAATCATCCAATGAACCATGATATTGCTCAAGAGTGTAGTTTGTAATTGCACCGGGAACCCCTACATCAGCATGGGTATCAGAGAAATCAAAATAGAACGTCACAATATCTCCGTAGTAAGCTGATATTGTAGCTTCAGAAATCAGAATTGCAGTTTCTATTTGGTCAACCCTTAATGTGAACTCAATAATTGATGGTGTGTATCCAGGCTTGACACTTGAAATTGTTACAGACCATTCTTGTACACTCAGGATACTTGTATTTACTAGTGCACTGTAGTATCCAGGAACATCTAGCTCTATCAAATCATCAGTATAACCGGATACGCCCCATGTTAGATTTGCTCCAGTAATTGGAAGTGTGAGGTCTGTATTTTCAAGATAGACGGTGATATTCGCAATATCCCTATAGTTCACAGTTACGACACTATTAGATACTGGGACAAGTGCAGCTGTAATTTCTGTAATCTCAATAGTCAATTGGAAACTAACACTACGGAAGTTTGATGATGAAGCTTGTACAAGAATCTGGTGGCTCCCAACAGATGCACCTGCAACGATGAACTGACCAACATATTTTCCATCTACAGCAGACCAATTAATTGAACCAGAACCACCAATCCAACTATATGTGACTATGCCAACCTGTTCAATCGGAGAGCTGTTGGAATAGATCAGATAGTCTACTGAAAGGGTGATACTCTTACCATTGACTGCGGTCTGTGGATTAATTGATGCAACAATAGTTGCGGGTATCTTATCAATACGAATTTGGAAATCTCGTTGACGACTCTCATAGTTTGTAAGAACCGAACGAACATGTATCGTATATTCACCTGAATCAAACAAGGATGAGGGAATAGTACAATTGTAGAGACCGTCACTAATCGGAGTCATATCAATATCAACAATATCAAGAGTCAAGTTGACGTAAGCCCCAATTATTGCGACACCTGTTCTGGCATCAGTCACATTTGCTTGGAAGTGTACAGTATCGCCCCAAACAGGATCTGTTGGCGAGAAAATCAATTCGATCTGAACTGGTATTGCAGCAAGAAGGAGATCAACCTCAATAGTTTGCGTTAAGTATGAAGTCTTGGAGGCATTAACATTGAATCGGTAGCTTTGGGCATCAAGTCCTGTGGTATTGAGAATCATTTGATAAACTCCAGCTTCAATTTCCGTGAATGGAGGGAGAAAGAATGTGCAGTCTGTGTCTATTATTGCATCAGTAATACCAGTACCAAATTCTATTGCAGTGTATGTAATGTTCGCATAGATAGTATCACCTAGGTAATAGGTTACACCTTCAGGAAGTTCAAAATTAAGAGCAGTGGATACAGGATTTACAATCATGCTAAATGCAATATTAGTAATATTCCTATAATATGGACTTCCAGTCCAAGTGAAGCTTGTTTGGAAGAAGTACTTTCCAAGACCATCATCCAATGAGGTTGTATTGATGAATATGGTATATGTCCCATCTACATTATCTACAATCCAATAATCGAAGACTGTATCATTTGTACACAATAAAGTAATTGCAGCTCCATCAATTCCGGCGCCTGTAAGATAATCACTATATCGAACTAGGGCACTCATATTGAAGTAGTAGTATCCGGGTGGAGTTTGGAGGACTGAGGCTTGTGTAAACCTAGCGATGATAGTAACTTCTGTTGATGATGTAGCATTTGCATAGAATGGTGTCGTATCACCCCAAACAAAGATAATAGAAATAGGGTAGTCATCTTGAAGATCGGAAACGAGCACAAGAGAGTTGATGGATATTGTGTAGATACCATTTGATCCAGATATAGAGTACTCGCCATTTGTAATCTGTGTTCCACCATTATGAGTTAGAATAAGATTTGATTTGACAATTTCAATCCCCATGCTTTCTAATTGGTCTGTCACAGTTATCTCAAAGGTCACATTCGATTGAAACGGAGTGTTCAGAGGAGATTTAGTGACTGATAGTGAAACTGGTCTTCGCGAAACCTCAATAGCTATATTTCGTATCCTAGTCTGATAAAATGGACTTGTTAAGTACGAAACAGTAACTGCAATTGAATATTGACCAAAGTTGCCTAAAACTGTAGTATTGATACGTACATCATAGCTACCATCTAGGTTGTCATCAACCCAGTAATTAACTCCAAGTTGAAGTACTTCATTTGATGTAGCACAAAAAGCAGAAACTGTCGCTTCAGGGATTCCTAGAGCTGTCGAATCATCAGTATAGTGAACTACAATAGTAGCATTAGTCAGATACGGAGCTAGTTCAGGAAGGTCACTTGTAAGCTGAGTTCTTCTTGCAGTAAGAGTCAGATAGAATGCATCACTAGCATCTGTACAATTACGGACGCCATTATAGATAATTGTAACATTGACAGTGATAGTGCCTAATCCTGCAAATACCGATGTATCAAGATGAAGAGTGTAAACTCCAGTTCCGAGGTCGTCATATGTATAGTAACCAGAGAGCCATGCGTCTAATTGAAGAGTTCCATTATTGATGTAAGTGTGTGGGGAATCATCAAGGTCACGGTATGTGAAATTGAGATGAAGAGTATTCTGATATTGAATTGGTGAATAGATACCATGGGTAAGGTCAGTGTACCTTTCCCTAACTGAGATGAAAATTTCTACTCCAGTTCTATTCTGATAGAAGGGACTACCAGTCCATTCAACATTCAATGTAAAAGTATGACTTCCAGGAGTGAACGCTGACGTATCTATCTCGACGATAAACACCCCCGATCCATTGTAAATGATATTGAATGGATAATCAGGAATTGTAACAGATAGATTAGGGTCATCCAGAATTGCTGTGCTTGTAAGTGCGTCCCTATATGTAAAAGTGAGGTTGACTATCTCATCATAGGGAGTGAGAGGCAGTGGACTCCAATCAACAACTGTAAGTCGATGAGTTGTTTTAACTGATACCACAATAACTTGATTCTGATAATAGGGCAGCACAGCATTGGTCCAATTAAACCAGATTCGAAGTTCGATTGTACCAAGACCACTTAGCATTGAAGAATTAAAGGTGATTCGATATTCACCAGGTCTATTAATAGCATCAATTTCGAATATTGTCATATCTGCTTGAGTAATCGTTTCACCTGCAGTTAGAACATCGATGTATAAATGCACATTTCCCAGATAGGGGCCAGTTGAATTTACAACACCAGTAAGACCACCCACATCATAGTACACTATACTGAAGCTAATATTTTCGTTATAGGGTGTGATAACAGGATTCTCCCCAATGAAAATATCAGTGGGAGCGTCAGTTATTACAACAGGGGATGATAGTGTCAAATTGTCATATTTGAAATTCACACCAATCCAGTTAACTTCAAAGTTTAGAGTGACACCTCCAATCGTTCCCCACTGATTAGCTGGAATATTGATAGTATACACTCCTTCAGGTGAAATATTGACAACGTAGAAATCAGGGAATGGCAACGTTGGGCTGGTAATAATGAGTTCAACGTACCCTCCTAAAGTTGTACCATTTACGATTCCAGTATCCGCATCAACATCATAGTATACAAGGTTAATGGTGATATTTCCGGTATAGGCTGTTGGATCAACAGAATTCTCCAGATAAAGTGAAGTGAGATGAGTTCTAAGTTCAATAGTAACAACAAAGGTATGGTTCTGTGCACCATATCTATCAACATTGAACACTACTTCATAAGAACCGAGAGTATCATCATCCATTGAGTAGAGAATTACTTCGTAAACTCCAGTACTTCCAATTTCTGAAACAGTGTAATTTTGATCCCCGCTTCCATGGATGTCAGACCAATTGCAACTAATTGTGCTTTCAGCATCATTGATTGGAACTTGAAGGTCAGTATCGCGATAGGTAATCTCTAACGTAGTAGTATATCCAACAGGAAGAGAAAGAAGGCTGTCTGATGGTATTGCAGAGGTATGTAGCTCTCTCACGTCAACAGTCTGGATTATCGTTATTGACTTGAAGTAATCCTTAGATGCGGTAATTTCAACTTGGTAAATATCAAGAATCATTCCTGTTGTATCAAGACTCAGAAGGTAGTTCCCACTTCCATCAGGAGTGACAGAATAACTCTGTGTCCAATTACATGAAATAGTTGCGCCAAGAACAGGAGCAGGTTGCATATCCTCATAGTATAAGTGAAAATCAGCACTATTTCCACTTGCTACATCGACTCCGGGGGTTTCTGAGGATAGCAGATTAGTATCATAGAGTACGTTGATAGTGAAAGTATCCGCAAGTGAATCATAGTTTGCTTTAGTCCAACTGAGAGCAATATCATAACCACCATTTGAAGAAAGGATAGAAGTGTCGAAAGTAATACTATACTCTCCTGTTCCCATATCATTTACAGTTCCACTTTCCCATCCTGTGCTGGAAAATGTCATTACGCCTCCTGGAAGAAGTGCTGAGTTGTCCGTATCCGTAACTCTAAGTTGTAGAAATACAAGCGCACCATAAGTAACGTTTATGCTCCAAGTTGAAATACTTTGAACCGGATACTTGATAGATAATTGAGTAGAATGGTCGATACCGAAACCTCTTCGGAAGAAGCCGATATTGTGAGTTTCTGAACTTGAGATTGAATCATCTACAACTGCTTGAACTTCCCAAGAACCGACTCTTGCGCTAACTGCATCTAGAGTTACATAAGTAGTAACAGCATATCCACTTGAATCAACAGTTGCAGTGAGTGTATCCCAAACTTCGCCAAAAGAATCATAAATTGTGAATGTCACTTCATCATTTTCATATGTGCTTGGAAGAACAGCTCTGAAGCGAGTGTCTTCATCAGCTCGAAATGTTTTCGTCTGCACCCAGCTTCCTAGGCTATTATCCCATACTTGAAGGTTGGTCACCATATTTGGTGAATCACCACGAACCATCCAGAAACCTGTAGGATCTGATAACCCTAATTCATAGACAGAAACATTGACAACACCATCGCCAGGATTTCCCAAGTTCCAATCACTTGTTAGGTTTGTGTATCTATGCGCTGGTTCAGAAATAAATGTGATATCTCTATTCAATGGTAATGAAATATTAAAGAAGAACTGATCCTCATACCCACCTGGTATTGAAACATAATAATTTGTTTCCCAATAAACATCAGTGGCATTTGTTACAGAATATTTGTCGCCTAATGTAATCAGTTCAGTATTATTTATTGTAGGGCTTGCTAATTTTCGCCCAAAGACCCAAACGTTGACGGCAATATTGACATTGATATCTTCATTGGGATCTGGAGGATTTGGTGAAGGAGTCCAAGAGAAATTGGCATAAGCTGCACCGGAAGTCCAAGGTGTAACTGGTACAAAATATGCAGTACCAAGACCAAAAACAGGATCTACTCCTTGTATCACATTATCAACATCCACGCCATTCATCTGGAGATTGACGTCCTCAGGAGTCGCTTTAGCTGTAACATAGACTACAACATTGTCAACTCTGCCTTCTGGACTAATATCAGGTCTCCACCATTCGAATGCAGTAGTTCTCAGACCAACCCAGAGGGAAACATTCGGTAAAGTAATTGATGAAATGTCAATCTCAATATATCCTGTGGAGTACCACGTAAGATCATCTTGAAATGCATCGTAGGCCAAACTCCAGAGATAGGTGCCTCCATTGTCAGGGTCGCCAATTGATACGAACAGCTCAAAGAACCCAGTCATAATATTCCAACCGACATCACCCCAGTAATCAAGTGAAACTCCGAGCTTGGAAACCTCACCACGATCAATTGTGAGGTTCTGAACCATGTAAGCCTTATCGCCTACATCGTACCAATAACCATAGAGACCACCACCAGCATTATAGTAGTATCCAGTGTCAAGTCCAAAGACTGCCGCACCATTTCCAGTGCCATGACCATTTGCACTCCAAGTTGAACTTAGTCCATTTGTGTAAGTAGGTCCGAAAATGGATGGTTCGTCATAGGTCAAGAAATCCCAATGAGAGCCATCATCCAGTCCAGAGTTCTCGACCCATGTCCGATTTTCCGTAATGCTTGTAACATCAGCATATACACCATAGGATTCCCATCCGTCTCCTAATGGTACCGACAAATTTGCAGTATCAGTGGTAGACGTACCCGAGTGATAATACATCTCCTCATCAGTAAAAGAATCGATTCTCACACCTGATTCGTCAGCTAATAACGGGTCACTCGTACCAGATGCCTCAGTAGGTGCATCCGAGAGGTGGTATTCGGTTACGACTTCATCAGGTGCAATTTCAAGGGTTTCCCCATTTGAGAGATCGACGGTCTTGCTTTCCGCAGTCTCTTGTCCATCTAAAATTAAGTTTCCAGGAGTGATAAACACTCCAAGGCAGAGTGGTAGAAGTACAAGAAGCAAACCCATCAGTTTCTTTGTTCTCATTGGATGGTCTCCTATAGAATATATTCTCGACTAAATCAACTGGATGATAAAAAGCTACATTACTACTATATGAATAGATGGTGATTCTATAGAATGCACAACCGTTCGAAAAATCGACACTCTAACTTTTTGATGCCACTTACGAAATTCCGAAGTAAGAGCGGGGAATTCACAAAAAGCTCCACTCAATGTTTCCTAACTACAATCACAACCACGACGACCGCTACAGCTACACTTGCAATAATTGAAATATAGAAATACAGAATGAGGTCTTGCTCTCCTCCAGTGCCAGTCGGTGTGATCATAAGGACTTCATGAGCCGATTCAGCCTGGTTAAGACCCCAATCCCAAGCTTCTACCCATACTTCAATTTTTGAATTAGCTGTGAATGCAGGAATAGATACACTCCAAGTCCCGCTCGAAATTGCGCATGGATAGATAACAGGGGTAGCACCATCAATTTGCAAATACACCGTTACATTGTCAACACCAGAGAGGTCATCAGTAACTTGAGCTGAAACATAGAACCCATTAGTGTTAATGCTAGGTGTGATTGCCCAACTTGAAATCACTGGAGCAATGTCATCTTGAGTTGACCATATCATACGGTCAATCCAATCTTTTACGTTACTGAGAGCATCATAAGCTCCAAGCCAGTCCATTTCATCATAGAGGCTTTTAGCTTCATCAAAGAGGTCTAAGACCCGTTGTTCTGCAGCGTAGGTCTCAGGTCTCTCACTAAATCCTAAATCTGCTTGCTTCGTTGAGAAATCATCCCAGAGCATTGCTTCCATTTGATCTAGATATGTACCTTGTACCCAGTTCTTATCGAAGGTTGCAGTTCCATTGTGAAAAGCAAAGTAACCCATTGGACTAAATGAGAAATCACTGGAATAGTGTTCATCTTGCCATGTGTGATTGAATCCCACAGCATGCATTGTTTCATGAAGTTGGGTAGCTGAAATTCCATCTTTGGGTGTTACTCCATCAGGGCGATAATACCGATCCCATGCTTTCCAGATTACCGTCTGCCCGTTGCCACCAAGACCAGTGAACGTTCTTCCACCAGCATGCATCTCCATTTGTTTCTTAATGAAGACGACACCAAAAACCTCGATATTTTCACTATTTGCATTGACATATTGGGGTCTCATATTGTAGAATATATCATTAAAACTTGAATATCCATCAACGACGATTGTTCCATCAGGTTCCATAGTTGCAAAGTTCCAGAATGTAGTGCTCCAACTAGGATAATCGCCAATATCAAGGAAGTCTACCTGAGCCGTCCATCTGATGAATGGATAGAGTTCTTCCAGATGTGCTTTCTGCATTTCAGCATCAGTAACCCATCGTAGGCTATCCACAGATGTTCCATCTGCAACATCCATACAAATAATAAGTACGCGTAAGAAACCTGACTCCACATACTTAGCAGGTGTATGCTGATATGGAAATAGTAATTGATTTATTGGATCCCATATGCACTCACGAAGATATAGATTAAGTGCATCGATGCCTGCCTGTGAACCCAAATTTAAACCTGCAACTTTATCCTCTAGGTCCTGAGTCCAGAAATCATATTCTGTTCCAATGTATTCGCTCCACCATATACGACACCATTTGAGGTACCACTGATGTGCACTGGGGTCAACAATGAATGAGTTGTAACGCCCTCCAAAGCTTGCATAATCCATAGTAACATCTGGATTGAGTGCGTTGTCCCACTCTAACCTAAACCAATCTTGCTCTTCACCAGTATCCGGATCAATGGGGTGATAGTCATACCAATGCTCTAGTTCATGACCGGACGTATCTAGAGATGAAAAGTTAACCATATAGAGCGTATAACCCAAACTGGGAGGTGCAACATAGGGATTTGCTTCCAGCCAATCTTCAACTGCATACCCATCAATAACTCTACCTGCTCGGGGATAGAAAATTCGTTGTGGATCATCAGGATGGGATTTCTGATAGAGTAATGCAGTTTCATCTAGATACGTACCTGTTTCGGAACCATTCACAGAGTTATCCATGACTACTTGAGTGAGATCAGCAATATACTGAGCATCAGCATAGAAGACCTCGTACTCGATATTGTACTTTATCATAACATCAGAAGTGGCATAGGTGCGAACTATGGGCATCCCTGTCAATAGATTAGTTTCATTAATAAAATTCTCATTATAATTTACGACAATAATATGAGCGGTCCAATTTCGTTCAACATTGGTAAATTGGCTAGGGATGGCAAATTCTTGCAGGTCGTAATCTTGCACTTCTATTGATCCATAATTAATAAGACTAAGTGAAAGTAGAAACAAGATTGGCAGAATCCAAAGGCGACGCATAAAATCCTCAGATGTTTAAACCGCTATTAATGAAACGGTTCTTGTAATCGATCGTTTGGAAGTCATAATCACGCAATTACTCATTCTGATATATACGAGTATATTATATTAAGACCTATTAGCATCATTTGAGTAGAGCGTCGGCTATAGATAATCTGCTTAGAATACCTAAATTCGCCCTCCCGGGCTAACGTTTGTTTCCGCAGACAAACGCACGACTTCCTCGACCCCAAAGATTCGGTCGACGCCCTCTCCTCACCATTCCTTCTCTTTTGACCACATCCATTAGTCTTAAATCACAGGTGCATTGCTCGAAGAACTTGGAGCAATGAGAATGACTGGAATAAACAAACCTACTATTGCAGAAATGGTGGAAATCAAATCAGTAGCAATTGTTGGTGTTTCAGCCAAATTGGGATATTACTGGGCACATTCAATGCTTCAATGGAAACACGACCTTGAAGTGTGGCTCGTTTCACATTCTGGCGGAGAAGTCTTAGGTCACAAGATATACTCAAGCTTTGACGAGATTCCCGATAAAATCGACTATGTAATAATCGCTGTTCCTTACAAATACGTTCCAGAAACCCTTCTGCAGTGTCATGAAAAAGGTGTAAAGGGAGTTACAATCTTCACAAGTGGATTTTCTGAACTTGGCACTGAAGAAGGAAAGAAGAGGGAGCTTGAAATAAAACAGATCTTAGATGAGAACGGGATGCGAGCATTCGGTCCTAATTGCATGGGTTTAATGTATCCTGAGATTGGATTTGCGTTTATGCCCACAGCGAAACGACTCGCAGGTGATGTTGGCTTTC
>Ga0307423_1002081_pt1 | contig 11494 bp, 12 predicted proteins | sample SalMarWE160310MG_FD_202154 | JGI IMG/M metagenome (GOLD analysis project Ga0307423, IMG submission 202154) | Salt marsh sediment microbial communities from the Plum Island Ecosystem LTER, Massachusetts, United States - WE1603-10 | ecosystem: Environmental > Aquatic > Marine > Intertidal zone >...
ATTCTCATCCAGAAGTAGCCTTCGTTTCCATGTCCCCCGATTTCAATATCTGATGCTTCACTCTCAATCATAAGTGTGAGAGCTTTATTAATATAATTTCTAAGAACGAGTTTATGTTGTTCCTCTAATTTATGAGCATTTTCAACTAAATACTCAACCCGGTCAGGACCCATCCTGGATTGTGGGATTGCCTTGACAATTCCTTCTAAAATCCGCTTTTCATCACTTGCCACTATTTTATGACCTTCAAACACGACGAGTACCCAATTTTATCTTCACAAGTAAATTTTTGTTAATTCTACTGTATAAAATATAAATAAAAAATTTAATAAAAGTATAACATCAAATAATGTTTTTAATTTCTTATTTTATAATTAGTTATGATGATTTTCTACGTGTATCATTAAATAAGTGATTTAACCCTTACTATCATATTGCCTTATTCATCTGTCGTTGCTGATAATACTTCTTCAATTGACGTCACACCAAGCTTCACTTTCTCCAGACCGGATTCTCTGAGGTTTGATGAACCATCTTTCTTGGCTTGAACCCTGATGCTCTCCTCGTCAACTTCGTCGCCGGATCTGACTATTATCTGTCGTATATCCCTGGTAAAATAGAGTGCTTCATGAATTGCTAATCTCCCCTTATATCCAGTGCCGTTGCATTCTTCACATCCTTCAGCCTTATAAACAGTATAGTTTCTCCACTCTGCTATATCTAAATTGGCTGCCTCCATTACGACTTCATCAAAATTATTTAACCGTTTTTTACAATGCGGACACAGCCGCCTAACCAACCTCTGTGCCACTATCAGATTAATAGCATAAGCTATCAGAAACGGCTCTATTCCCATTTTGAATAGTCGGGCAACCGCGCTGGGGGCGTCATTTGTGTGGAGTGTAGAAAATGTCAGGTGACCAGTATTAGCTAACTTTATTGCTGTTTCTGCTGTTTCCTTATCTCTCATCTCACCAACCAACACAATGTCGGGATCGTGACGCAATATTGACCGGATCGCCTGTTCAAAACCCATTTTATACCCGATCTTCAACTGTCTGGCACCTTCAATAACATATTCAACAGGATCTTCAACCGTTAACACATTTACTTCCGGGGTAATAACCTGGTAAAGTGCAGCTACAAGGGTTGTACTCTTGCCGCTACCGGTAGGTCCCGTAAGAATAACCATACCCTGCGGCTGATTGATGGCTTTTACAAAGACTTTATTTGAATATCCAATCAATCCAAGCTGTTTCAGATCTTTTATAACTTTACGGTCATCGAGGATTCGTATTACAACACTTTCATATTTATTTTTTAACTCGGTTCCAACAATCGGAAGTACAGAAACACGAAATCTTATTATATGACGATCCACTTCCCGTTGTATAAAGCCATCCTGCGCCATTTCTCTTTCGAACCTGTCCATACCCTTACCACGATCTTTAACAACAGCAACAACAGCTTCCGGAAGAGTACTTTCCTGAACATGCCATAATTGTAAAATTCCATCAATTCGTATGTAAATTTCTGTTCTCTTTCCTTCCCGGGGTATGAAGTGAATATCACTGGCGCCTTTTCTTACACCCTCAACTAATGCTCCTTCAATAAGATTTATTAGAGCACTTTTGTTTATTTCCGCATCGAGTTCATCTTCATCAACATTGCTTTCATCAGATTCATCAACCTGGAAAACATCCTCTTCCTGTAATTCCAGTGCTTTAAGGAATTCATTTTCCGGTGGAAGAATTTTTTTGATTAACTCTTCAAAGTCGGATTTCTTAATAAATATTACTTCATATTTTTTAGCGTTTAATCCGAATGCAATCCGGGGTATGTGTCTATCGGTAGGATCGATAGCTGCAAGTATTAACTTATCTCTTATTCTTTCATCATACATAAAAGGAATGATGCAAGATCTCATCATCAATTCCTTTAACGAATCACCAGATTCATCGATCATCCTTCTTATAGTTTCAATTCGGTCCTCGGGAATTTCTGACGGATGGGTATCCAGTTCGCGGAATGCATATAGAATTGCAACTTCCCTGAATATTCTATCATGATCGTAATCAAAATCCTGTACAAGAATTTGTGCGAGATTCCTCTTGATTTTGCTTTTATCATTAGCCTTTGCCTGCAAGGCTTTTTCAAGCATTGATGAATCAATTATTCCTTTCTTAAAAAGGAGATAACCGATCTTATCCGTCATTTCAAGATTGGTCTCAATCATCCGACGTTTTTCTCCATATGTATTTCCGTAGAGCTCACACCTGGAGTTTTTGGTCTTACCGTGGCAGTCTCTGCAGAAACCAATGTTAATGCTATCATTATAACCATGATGACCATTGCAATTATAACCTGGATAATTTCAATCAGGTTTTTTAAACGATATACTGTTTCACTTTCATAATAGTTTGCCAATTGCATTGCGGTATTTTTGATTGTTCCCGATTCTTCCCCGGAATGGAATCGCGAAAGTGCTGTGTCGGTAAATATATCTGCAGCTTCAAAAGCTTCGGTCATACCCACACCTTTTTTCAGCATTAAAGGAATCGCAATTTGTTTTATCCTGCTTTCAAAATATGTATTACCTGTTGCCTCCGCAGCTATCCTGATAGGTTCAATACTTTCCGCTGAACCATGATAAAGGGTATAGAACACACGGCAGAATACCTCGATAAGTGTTTTATGAATCAACTGACCCATAATTGGCATCTTCATAATATACTTATCGAACATCAGCCTTCCGTTTGGAGTTCTTATATAGGCAATTAGAGCTATAGGCGGTATGAACATCAAAGCGGCAATAAGAATTGGATTTGCGATCAGGAAGTCGCTAAACTTCAGGGTAAAAGCCGTCATTGGCGGCAGATCTATACCGAAACGGACAAACAGCTTTGCTGTTTCCGGGAATATATATCCAACATAAAACAATACTGCAAGTAAGAGGACAAACATTGTGACTGCGGGTGTAATTAATGCACTTCTTAAACTCTTCCTGAATTCCTGTCTTCTTTCAAGGAACTTTGCAGTAGCTTTATATATTTCTGCCATATTACCGCTTTTGGATGCAAGACCCAGCATATATGCGGTAAATTTTCCGAATATTCCCTGGTACTTAAGAAAGGTAGCTTCACTATCTGCACCTTTCTTCAAATCATTATTAATCTCTTTTAATGTGTTTCTTAGAGTAGCATTCTGAGTATCATTAATAAGTAACGTCATCACTTCGCTGTAAGCCAGTTTTTGATCAAGCAATTCAGCGCTAATTTTAACGAAAGTTACTATTTCAGATGTGGGGGGTTTTCTTTGAAAATCAATAAGTTTTCTATTTACAGATAAAACTTTATAGCCTAAACGCGAAAGAGCTTCTTCAACTTCATGTTTGTTGTAAGCCTTTTGCTCACCTCTTATTGGTTTCTCATTACCTTTTCTTACTCTATAAAGAAATGTAGATTTTTTTTGAACGGACTGTACTTTAAGCTTATTCTTTTCAGCAAGACGGTGAATCTTCTTTTTACCCTCGCTTACAGATATTGCCGAAAGAGTTCCGGAAATATTCTGACCATTCAATCTTTGTGCTGTAAACTTGAACTCAACCATAACCACCTTTTTAAACTAGAAAGGCTGATAAAAATTAAGCTATTTCATCAGCCTTTTGTATGAACTGTTTTTTATACTTAGTTACTTACAGAAACGCTAATTGTATTAGCTGTAACCGTTGCCGCAGCTTGGACTTCACTGCTACCGTCATCACCTATTTCAGTGCCAACACCGGTAATAGTAACTGAGGTTGTACCGTTAATTGTACGTGTATAAGTACCGTTAGCAGTAGAATCTAATCCTGTAGGGATAGTCCATCCGGTGAATTGATTTCCACCGCCGCCCATCGAGGTTGGCTTCTTGTAATACTGCTGTGCCATTGCCCCAAGGTTATTCAGGTCGGAAATAACACCGTCCCTGTTTGCAGAAACTGCATTTGCGTTAAAGAGGTTAATACCTACAACAACTGCGATACCTACAACGATAACGCCAAGAACGATTAAGAGAAGTTGTTGCTGACCCATTTTTTACTCCTATGTTTGTTAGTTAGTTAGTTTAATTAAATTAACCATTAAGAGGTAACTACTATTAGTTAATTACTTTTGAATAAATTCTGTTACTTGTTACAATAGTCTGAATTTTTATTGAATCATTTTCAGTTACTACTTCAGTTCCTGTGCCAGTTATTACCACGCTGTCACTTAATACTTGTGCCATATAAGATCCATTTACCGTTGCCCTCATTTGCGAGGGAATCGTCCAACCTATGAACTGTTTACCACCACCACCCATCATTCTGGGTTTTTTATAGTATGCCAATGCAATCGATCCGAGATTATGACTTTCGTTAATCAGTATTTCACGTTTTCTATCTATAGCATTTCCTCTAAAAAGATTTATTGCTACTGCTATGGCAATGCCTATAATTATGATGCTCAATATTATTAATAACAATTGCTGCTGACCCAATGTAAACGATCCTTCAATCTTTTTATTTGGTTCTTATTGTTCTAAAAAATATGCCATTGCTTAAAATCAGAAATAAGTCCTTCTTATAAACATTAAATGAAGAAAAGAACTTATGCGTAAGATTTACAGGTAATTATTGCGCGGCGTTTTCTGATTGTTGAGGAAGGGTTTTCATTAATCTTAATGTTATGTCCCGGTTTTTTTGATGAAATCTGTATGCGTTTACCTCTGTAAAGTATAAATTGATTAAATATTTCGATTAACGTGTCCTCTGCAAGGGAATTTTTTCCCTGATTCAAAAGTTATCTGGCGGTAACTAAGCCTGCCATGCATATGAAACGGTTTCCTATTATAATTATTACATGAAAAATGTAATAATGATATGGTGTGAAAAGCCCAGAATGTTAAAAACCCATGATCCTTCTTAAAATCATACAATATTGTTTCAGTAAAATTCTACCAGGGGGTGTAATTATTTCCTCATTAATATAATTTGACGAAATTTTTGTCTGTCAGAGTTGGTTGCGGGTGTCAGTAACTTCGTTTGCACGGTATTTGATATTATAATTCCGGTTAAATTAACATCGTGAGGAATGTGGTAAACAATTTCAATAACTCACACTACAAGGTGGTATCCACATATATAAAAACAATGGGCCTTGTTGAAGTTATTTAGCAAACAAAGAGAAGATCATTTTTATTAATAAAAGTTAGAAAATAATATTCATTATATATATAAATTAAAATGAACACAGGTCAATCTTTATTTACAATTGGTGCATTGATGATTTTATCTCTTACAGTTTTAAGAGTTAACAACAGCATCTTAATAACCGATAACATTTTACAGGATTCCAAGCTTGGGGTTCTTGCAACTTCTGTTGCTACTTCATTAATGGAGGAAGCCAGTAAAAAGGCATTCGATGAAGCTTCTGTAGATGATGCCGTCCTTGATGTAAGCGCTCTTACTTCTGCCGGAGATCTCCATTATGATTCTGGAGAGGATCCCGATAATTCTGAGACTTTTGACGACTTCGACGATTACAATGGATATACACGGCAGGATACAATAAATACTATCGATTATAGTATGGCATGTTCTGTCAGCTATGTAGATCCTGATAATATTGATGGGACAACTACAATAAAAACCTGGCATAAGAAAATAACTGTTACGGTCACAAGTTCATTCTATAAAGATCCTCTTACTTTTTCAACAATTTACAGTTACTGGCATTTCAGATAGGATAACATTATGGGTTTTAGTACTATCATTGACATTCTCGGTTCTATCATCATCGGCGGCATTCTTATGACAATCGCCTGGAGACTTAGCGATGCGGCTACTGAGAAAACCTACAACAACAGCGGCGAACTGGCTCTTCAGCAAAACCTCGCTACTGTTGCTCAGATCATTGAGTGGGATTTCAGGAAAATCGGCTACTGTGCCGACTGGAATAAACTGCCTGATCCCACAAAGGCTATTCTCTACGCCGATACCTCTGCTATTAAGTTCCTGACTGATGTTGATGCTGATGGTAACCTGGATTCCATTTACTATTATCTCGGTCCTACTTCTGAACTATTAGAAACCGAGAACCCGAGAGATAAGATACTCTACAGGGTTGAGAATGATGAAACCCCTGCTCCGTCTAATCTGGGGATAACAAGGTTTTATATGGTTTACTTCGATGCCCTGGGTGATTCGATTCATCTGCCTGTGGCTAATTACGGGTTGATTGCCAGTATAGAGATTAACGTGGTTGTTGAGAATGTGGCGGCTTATGATGAAAAGTATTCCAGTGCATACTGGAGACAAATAAGAATGGTAGCTAGAAATTTAAAAAACAGATAGGAAGATAAGAAGATGGGCGGAAAAGCTTCATTGTTCGTAGTAGCTGGTTTCAGCTTAGTATTTTTGGTCATTGCCAATAACTTTGGTACTGTTTCAAACAGATCTGTCGACAACTATGTGGATTACTTCTCCGAAACAACTGCACATAACATAGCAATAAGCGGAGCTAATATAGCGGCAAATAAAATTTATCTTGATCCTACATGGGATGAGGGATATGATGATCTGCCTTTCCAGGGTGGTCATCTGGATATTGAGGTTAACACAGTTGATGCCTATCAGAACATCAAACAAATTGTCTCTAAAGCTAATTATCGGGGTGATACTAGTTCTGTAAGGGTAACTCTTGCCCCAAGTAAATTTTCAAAGTTTGCTTATTATTCAGTTTATGAAGGCGGAAGCATTTGGTGGACAAACAATGACACGGTATGGGGACCATTTCATACACAGGATTATATGCGGGCTTATCGTCATCCGGTATTCTATGGTAAAGCAACTACACGTAAAAAATTGATTTATTATTCAAGCCAATGGCAGGATAAACCATACTTTTACGGGGGATTCGAACAGGGAGTTGATCTTCCTCTTCCAACTGATGGAGTAGATAATATTGAACCTTCGGCAGATGCAAATGGATTAAAATTTACGGGAGAAGATACGGTTTATATTACATTTGATTATGATACCTTAAAATACAGATTCTCATACAATGATCCCGACACAGCTGTTTACTTGCCAACAGTTGCACCTAACGGAGTGATTTTTGCAAAAAATTCTATCATCAGAATCCAGAAAAGTTATGTCAATGGACAATACTCAATCGTGAGTTCTGGATCTGAATATTCTGGAAAAGGAAATATTTATTTAGATGATGATGTTGTTTTCAGTGAAGATCCACGAACTCATTCAAGTTCAACTGACTTACTCGGAATCATCGCACAAAATGAAGTGCTGATAACAGATAACGAAGCAAACCACGATGATATAAACATACAGGCTTCTATCTATTGTGAAAATGGAGGTTTTGGAGCTGAAAATTATGACTCAAGACCGGTAAGTGGAAATATTAATCTTCTTGGAGGAATTATTCAGCATACCAGAAGAGCGGTAGGAACTTTCAATAGCTCCGGACCTGCATCCGGATTTTCAAAACGTTATAAATATGATGAAAGATTATTGGTGGCTTCTCCACCTATGTTCCCGGGCACAGGTAGTTTTGAAATTGTTTCATGGTTGGAATAAAACTTACAATGACAAAATATAAAAACGATTGTTTTTCATAAATTTTATAAAAAGTAACAAATAAGCATAATATTAATTTTGAGTTGAGGTTGGCAATGAATTCCATAGAGAAAACAAATATTATTTCTTCCGATCTTACAAAATTTGCAGGGAAAATAGGTGCAAGACCGATTTCCTTTTTCGGCATAATTAAAGTAACTATTACTGTTTCGGTTGTTTTTGCTTTGATTATGTTTTTAGTAAGGTAATTTATTTGCTGATTTTTCTACTGCCAGATTAAATATCTTCTTCCCTGATAAGCAGTAAAATTGCAGACTGCGGTACGATCAGAAACTTTTCCCCATCAAACTCTATCTCGATTGCTTCTTTCCTTAAAAAGATTGCTAAATCACCTTCTTTTGCCTGCAGCGGAATATATTTTACTTTGTCGTTGTTTTCTTTCCATGGTTCATCTTCGATTTCTGTTGATGTAGCATAACCAGGACCTATTTTTATCACATACCCGCTTTGCACTTTTTCCTTTTCTTTCACACCTGCCGGAAGATATAAGCCGCTACTCGTTTTCTCAGAATCCGCCTGTGGTTTTATTAAAATGCGGTCTCCTACAACAATAAATTTATCGAGATTAGTCAAGGTCATTTTATAATCATTTTATTGAAAATAATCTTACACAAATATATTGATATGAAAAACAATATCTGTACCAATTCTTAATGTATGTAATTTTAATTTATCCATCTTTAACTAAAATATCTAATTTCAATAATGAAATGCTTATTCATAAATTTGCATCAATTAAATTATTATTAGGAATATTAAAGATGAATGATTTCGGAGGTGAATTTTGGGACAATAAATTTTCACCAAAGGATTTTATTTATGGAATTGAACCAAACAATTTTTTCAGAGAAAGTTTGACTAAGCTGAATCCGGGTAGAATTTTAATGCTTGGAGAAGGTGAAGGCAGAAATGCGGTATTTGCAGCTATCAAGAACTGGAAGGTTGATGCAATTGATTTCAGTCGGATCGCAAAGGAAAAAGCATTAAACCTGGCGAAGGGAAATTCAGTTAAAATTAATTACATATTAAGTAACCTTGAAGATTACAATTTCAATCCAGGCAAGTATGATGCAGTGGGAAATATTTTTCTGCATCTTCATCCTACTGTAAGAAAAATAGTACATCCCGGAATAATATCTACACTAAAGAAAAATGGATATCTTATTCTTGAGGTTTTTGAAAAAGACCAACTTGGCAGATCAACCGGCGGTCCTCAGAACTTTGATATGCTATATTCAGTTGAAGAAATTGAAAAAGACTTTAACAGTTTGAGAATTATCTTACTTGAGAAGAAAATAATCATCCTTGAAGAAGGTGACTTGCATAATGGCGAGTCTGTTGTGGTAAGATTGTTGGCGCAAAAAGTGTGAACGGATATGAAGAAAGTTTTGTTTATAACATATTATTGGCTACCATCTGGCAAAGCTTCGCTTCACTGGCCATTAAAAATCATAAAACACCTGCCAAAATTCGGCTGGCAACCAATTGTATTAACAGCAAAGGAGGATACATTTTCGCATAAAGATAACAGTTTTGCTGATGATATATCTCCAAATCTTAAAATCATTCGTGCAAAATCTTATGAACCATTCAACATCTACAAAAAGTTCACGGGTAAAAAATCAAATGATCAGTTAGTTGCTTCTGAAACAATCTCAAAATCAAATAAGAGTTTTGCGCACAGGTTTTCCATCTGGCTAAGAATGAATTTGTTTATCCCCGATGCACGTATAGGATGGTACTTTCCAGCTGTTAAATTGGGAAAAGTTTTGTTACAGGAGGAAAAGATCGATGCAATTGTCTCTGTCGGTCCGCCGCACACAACGCATTTGATTGGCAAAAAGTTATCATCAAAATTTGATATTCCTCTTATACCTGTATTTATAGATCCCTGGGTTGATATTGCTTACTACCAGGAATTTAAAAGAAGCAGGATAACTCTCGCAATCGATAACAAATTTGAAAAATCTGTAATGAAAAATTCCAAATCTATTGTTTTTGTAACGGAGACAATGAGAAAAGATTATGAGCAAAAATATGATTTTATAAGACATAAATCTGATGTTCTTTACTGGGGTTACAGCGAGGAAGAATTCAAGGAATTAAATTTAATAAATAGAAGCGACAATGAAATAGTAATTGTTCATGCCGGTAACATTTTTTCTTTCCAGAACACAAATAATTTTTGGAAATATTTAAAAAATGAAATTGACAAAGGGAAAAAAATCAAACTAAAATTTATCGGGACTGTTGATCCCGCGATAAAAGAATCAATTGAAAAAACGGGTTTGAGCGATCAAACAACATATCTCGGATTTTTATCTTACAAAAAAATGCTTGAAGAAATTTCTAATGCGGATTATCTTCTTGTTTGCACAACTGAACCAAGGCACGTTCCGGGAAAACTTTTCGAGTATTTAAGAACGGGCAATCGCATAATTGCCTTTGGCGATAATAACAAAGAAGTGAAGAGGATATTAGCAGATGCAAATGCAGGTATGATGTTTGGGTACGACGAAGATCTTAATGATTTGTTCAACAAATACAATTTTTTTAATACTGATAAAGTGTATGTGAAAAGCTTTGAGAGAAAAGTTATTGCTGAAAAGATGAGTGAACTTCTGAATAAATTAAAGTAGGCTTTATACAGATTTAAATATTTTCTATTATTATAAACCAATTTAAAATCGGTTAAAAATGAATTCACACACCAAAAGCTATCAGCATCAGATCGATCATCTTAAAAATTATCCTGAAGACAGATGCGAGTTAATGTTAAATCATAATACTGTAAACCGATGGCGGTTGGAAAGACTATATAAATGTATCGATGCCATATTGAAAATGTATCCTGAATCCAAATGGCTTACAACGGGAGATTTTTACTACGGTAGCGATGCACAGTATATTCAGTCAAAAGGACATAAGGTTGTTGCTTCAGATGTTGATGATCATTTCCTGAAGAAGGGAAAAGAAATTGGGTATATAGAGGGCTACTCGGGAGAAAATCTTGAATCGCTATCATTCCGGGATGAAGCATTTGACTTTGTGTTGTGCAAAGAGACATTTCATCATTTACCAAGACCTTATATTGGTTTGTACGAAATGTTAAGAGTATGCAAGATCGGTGTAATGTTAATTGAGCCCTACGATAGATTTATTAATGCCTCTTTTGCAGAAAGACTCGGAAACTGGTTGTTAAAAAAACTTAAAGGTAAAATGCATGACTTATATGAACCGTCCGGAAACTATAAGTACTCTCTTTCAAAGAGAGAAATTGAAAAAATTGCCTTGGGATTGAATTTACCTTACGTCGCATTTAAATGTGTAAGCGATTATTATAGAGATGGATTAGGCTTTGAGTATAAAGAGAAAAATGATAAGCTTATCAAGAAGGTTAAAAATCAAATTCGTTTAAGAGATTTTCTCTGGAAATTCCGGCTATTCCCTCCGACTTTTTTAGTCTCAATTATTTTCAAAACTAAGATTGAGCATGGATTTTTAATTGAAGACGGATATGAAATAATCAAGCTTACAAGAAATCCTTATCTGGAAGATATTCAGAATTAATTTGTTCCGGTTGATTTTGACCTCGTTATTAATAAATTATTGTTCGTGCAACTCTTTATTTTAGTTCAACAGACACATCAATTTTGTACAAACAGCCTTTTAAGTTAAATTTAGTTTTACACAAAAGATAATTTCTTATTTCCGGCAAAAGATGAAATACAAATATCCCGTTTATCAGCCGAATTTATCGGGCAATGAGAAGAACTATGTAAACGAATGCATCGACTCCACCTGGATTTCCTCAAAAGG
>Ga0307423_1002082_pt1 | contig 11493 bp, 14 predicted proteins | sample SalMarWE160310MG_FD_202154 | JGI IMG/M metagenome (GOLD analysis project Ga0307423, IMG submission 202154) | Salt marsh sediment microbial communities from the Plum Island Ecosystem LTER, Massachusetts, United States - WE1603-10 | ecosystem: Environmental > Aquatic > Marine > Intertidal zone >...
AGCCCTGAAACCCATGCCAATGCATCCGGGTACGTCTGTTACTAGAATCCAAAAGACTGTGAGTGGACCACGATTGATTATTCCATTGGCAAATTCATAGAGCATGTAAGAAAATAGAGCTAGGGAAACCAGAAACAATCCAACTCTAAGCGGCCAATCTGTCCGAATGTCTGCCAAATAAATCACATCTGTCCTACAAATGGAGCTTTTGAGGCTATTATATTTGCGGTAGTTTCTGAAGGAATATTTTCTTTCAAGCAGCATTTTTATAAAGAAAACAAAACATTATTAGATTAGAGTTTTAGCACTGAGAGGTTGCTTTAGTTGAAAAAAAACAATTTGGTTAGATTTGCTTTTTTGACGCAAGTTGTAGGAGCAATATTTTTCGCTGTTTTTTTGACATCCTACGCCCTTGCTCTTCCCTCAAACAAGGTTCTACATGGAGAGCCAATCTTTAGAACCTCCCTCTCAATATTTGGAGGGCTCTTCTTGATATTAGTAGCCGTAGCTGTCGTGCTTTCTATCATTGTTAAACCAAAAGATTAAAAAAAGCAGCTCAAAAAAAATTGATGTTGTTTGTTACAACAAAAAAGACGAAACAGAACCATACACATAAAATTCTAAGCACAATCTGAATATCCCACTGTTTTCTTGGGTGCTACAATAAAATTGCTACAACGAATTATCGAATAGCTTATTGCGTACGTAGATCTGACATATTTCTACTCCTCCAGGAATGACGGATATGCATTCAGTTAAGAAAATGGTTGTTAAATGGAAAACTGGTTATCAGCTTGAAGCAACAAACGAGAAAGGTCTTTCTGTAAAATTTGATGCACCCATAAGTCATGGTGGAGAAGAAACTGCATTATCTCCAATGGAGAATGCTTTAGCAAGCTTAGCCGCCTGCAGCAGCTTCCACGTATTAACAATACTGAAAAAGAAGAGACAAAAAATAAGTAACTACTCAGTGGAAGCAACGGCGGAAAGAAGAGAGGAACCATCACCAAGAGTCTTTACAAAAATTCACCTCAAATACATCGTAAAGGGTCAAAACATCGATCCAGAGGCAGTAAAAAAGGCAATACAGCTCTCCGAAGAAAAATACTGCTCAGTAGGTGGAATGCTCAAAAAAACAGTTGAAATCACATCATCATTCAAAGCTTTAGAAGAGTGAACACTTCTTTTCATTCTATTCATTCCGTGTACTCGGGCTTAAAAATCAAGTTATTTTTTTAAAGTTATAGCCTTTTTTGGATTGTACGTTCGTGGATCTTTATAGCTGTAAACAGAAAGGCTGCAGTAAATGCAATGAGAACTATTATGTTTAATTCAATCGGGTAATAGCTGTTGCCTTGTATCGAATATTTGGCTAGGTCTGTGAAATAGGTAAGCGGCGATATTGACGAGATAGTTTTTCCCCAAACGGGCAGTTCTTCGATTGGAATGAAGATGCCACTTATGAAAACTAATGGGAACTTGATCATGGACGACAGCATCATTACAGTGGAAGGATTGTCTGTGGGAGGATACGCTGAAAGCAATATGCTAAATGAAGCGAAACAGAAAGTTGAAAGAACAACTCCAAAAACGAGAATCAGAGGATAAACAATCTCGACGCCAATTAACAAGCTTACGATTACTGGGAAAACAGTAACTAGAATGCCAAAGAGAAATGAAGAAATCACATCTCCTAAGAGGATAGTTCTCAGTGAAACAGGAGAAGATATGAGGCGCTCAAGAGTCTTGGCTCGTGCTTCCCAAGGAACTATTGCAGGTCCAGTAGATGTAGCCGTAAAAAAGGCGGTCATTCCAAGCAAACCAGGAATTAAAGCCACAATCGGCATGTCTCTTCCAATATAAAATGAAAGAAAAAGGAAAAAGGGCATAAGAAGACCAAAAATGATGACTGGACCCTTAGAATAGTAAATACGAATATTTTTCTCGACAATAAAAAGAGATCTTCTGAACTGATCCAAATAAATATTTTTTTCCATAAAATTTCACCCACTCTAACTTTCTTTTACAAGTTTTAGGAACACGTCTTCTAAACTTGGTGCGAGCGTGTTAAGCGCAATTATATTCAGTTTTTTTTGTCGTGCATAATCAACCAATGCGTCTATTGCCTCATTCGTCTCGTTAACACACAGCCTCAGTTTGTCTCCCATTTTGTTTGCTCCATTGACGCTTGGAAGCCTTAACAATTCTTCAGCATTTACTGGCTTATCAAAGCTGATTTCGATTGTCTGCAATCCACAACTTTGATGTCGAACTTTTTCTGGGCTGTCGATTTCTGCAATTTTGCCGTGATTAATTATGGCTATTCTGTCGCAAAGCTGGTTTGCTTCTTCCATGTTGTGAGTTGTCAAAAACACTGTTGTTCCACTGGCGTTTAACTCTCGGATTATGTCTTTTATCAGTCGCTGGCTCTCAACATCCAATCCTGAAGTTGGTTCATCCAGGAATAAGATTTGAGGTTCGCTGATTAAGGCCATGCACAGGAGCAGTTTCTGTTTCATTCCTTTTGAAAAACCTTTAACAATCTGTTTTCTTCGTTCGTATAATCCAAATTTTTTTAGAAGGCTGGTAGCTCTTTCTGTTCTCTGGCTTTTGTTAACTCCATATAGCCCTCCAACCAGCATTAGGTTGTTCCAAGCTGAAAGATCAACATACGCATTTGACATCTCGGGAACAATTCCCATCAACTGCCTCGTTTTTAGGCCCTGTTTCACCACATCGTAACCAAATATAGAAGCTGTACCTGTATCCGGTTTAATCACGCCAGTAAGCATTCGAATTGTTGTAGTTTTTCCTGCTCCGTTAGGTCCTAAGAATCCGAAAAGTTCACCCTTCTTTACTTCAAAGCTGATGTGGTTGACTGCCACTAAATTGTTGAACTGTTTTGTTAAATTTGTGACTTCAACAGCGTTTTCGCTATTCATGGTTTGGCACCTCTGGCAGGTCTGTTAGAAGATTGATTTTGATTTCCTTTGTTTTTAGCTTCCAGACTTTTTCTGGGGCGCCGCCGCCCACTTCTCGATACTCTGCTAATTCGATGATTCCTGCTTTTTCCATTTCAGAGAGATGATAGTAAAGTCCTGACTTGGAAATACCTTCCCCTGTCTTCTGCAAGCCTTCAAAAATTTCGTTAGTACTTCTCGTAACATCTCCAATGAGGCGGATTATTATCCACCTTGTTGGGCAATGAAGAGCCCTGAAATATCGCTGAAACTTACTGTTGTTCTGTTTACAACATGCATTACGTTTGTCACCGCACATGAAAGCCACCCAACATTAATTATCAAACCCACTGTAATATTACAGCTAAATTTATACTTTTTGTTACGCGTGCGCATTCAACGAGATTATTGTTATATTATGGAATCGTCTAAATGAAAGTTAGTTTGGGGTAACAGTAATGAACATACTAACTATTAGAGACCTCAAAGTAAAGGTAGGAAACAAAGTTATTCTTGACAGGATTAACTTGAACTTAAAGGCTGGCGAGAGCTATATCCTGTTTGGACCAAACGGATCTGGAAAATCAACGCTCATTAACTCAATAATCGGCAACCCATTATATGAAATCGATTCTGGAAAAATCCTTTTCATGGACAAGAATATAACTAACTGGAGCGTTGATAAGCGGTCAAAACTTGGCATATCAATAGCGTTCCAGCAACCTCCAGAGATAATGGGTATCAAATTGTCAGATCTATTAAAATTGTGTCTTGAAAAAAACTTAAGAGACGAATTCACTGAGAATGAAAAGAAGTTAATAGAAGCATTTAACCTCACCAAGTTCCTAGACAGAGAAGTTAACGTGGGCTTTTCTGGAGGAGAAAGAAAACGGGCTGAAATTCTTCAAATGCTATTTCTCAAACCCAAACTTCTTCTTTTAGACGAACCGGATTCTGGAGTCGACGTTGAAAGTTTGAAGCTGATAGCGAGCAAACTCCAGCAGTATATCGAAGAAACGGGCAGTTCAGCCTTGATTGTAACCCATAAGGGCGATATTTTGGAATATGTGAAATCGAAATATGCCTGTGTTCTTCTTGAGGGGAAGACTCACTGCTTTGTGGATCCTAAGCGCGTGTATGAGACGATAAAAAAAAGCGGTTATGAGAAATGTGTAGAATGCGAATTAAGGGTTAAGGAGGGATGGTAGCTTGGGTCAGAAGAAGGCATTGACGGAGGTCCCCCATAAGATACTCGAGGAGGCATATAAGGCAGGAATTGACCAAAACGAGGAGACCCGTTCGGGCACTCTATTACATGTTGACCAAGCCACTATCTACTCTAAAGTTAATGATTTCTTCGAGGGAAAGATAGAAATCATGGACACCCAAGATGCACTTCAACGATATTCATGGTTAAACGAATACAGATGGAAGTTAATCGAAAAAGTCAAAGACGAATTCACGAAAAAAGTTGCAAAGGACTTTAGCGGCGGCTACTTCATACGAATATTGCCTGGGGCAGAGGTTGTTTTTCCCCTTCAGTCATGCCTCATGATAACAAGAGAAAACTTGGAGCAGCGGGTCCATAACATTATCATCGCTGAAGAAGGCTCGAAGGCTCACATCATAAGTAGCTGCGTCCAGCATTCCACAGTGAAAAATGCGTCTCATTTAGGGATATCCGAGTTTTACGTGAAGAAAAACGCTATGTTAAATTTCACGATGATTCACAATTGGAGTGAGGAAACCTTAGTTAGACCTAGAAGTGCAGCTTTGATAGAGGACGGAGGAGAGTTCGTGTCCAACTACATCTGCCTTAATCCAGTTAAGGATGTGCAGATGTACCCCGTAGCTTATTGCAATGGCGAAGGCTCCAAGGTGAACTTCAACAGCATCTTATACGGGCATAAGAACTCCTCCCTCGACATCGGGTCAAAGGCGGTCTTGAATGGAAAAAAAAGCAAGGCTGAGATGGTAACACGTGCTATCGCTAGGAAAGGCGCCAAAATAATTGCAAGAGGCTTGATTGAGGGAAATAACTCAGAGAGCAAGGGACACTTGGAATGTAGAGGGCTAATAATCGACGACGAGTCCTTCATACAATCCATACCCGAACTTATAGCGAGAAGAAAAGGAGTTGAGATAACGCATGAAGCAGCTGTCGGCAAGATCTCTGAAACCGAGATACTGTACCTCATGACTAGGAGGCTGACCCAAGAACAGGCAATTTCGACAATTATTCGAGGGTTCATGGACGTAGATATCATGGGACTACCTAATTCCTTAAGTAAAGAAGTCAACCAGATAGTGGACCTAGTTGCTCAATCCAACTGATGTATCTGCTACAATATGATTTATTTGATTTTTCGCTCAATGTATTCCTTTAATGCGGTGGCATTGTTGAGTTTTTCTTCTCTTGAACCGAAAACAAATGTAACTGTGCTTTCTTTGCATTCTTTGGCTAAAGCTGATACCTGCTCAGGCTTAGCATCCAATTCCTTCCAGTATCGCTCCTTAAATTGAACCCACTTATTAGGGTCATGAGCATACCATTTTCTTAATTTAGTGCTAGGAGCAACATCCTTCAACCATGCGTCTATCTTTGCCTCTTCTTTTTTGAGTCCTCGCGGCCAGAGTCTTTCAACTAAAATTCGCTTTCCATCTTCGGGATCAGATTTTTCGTAAGCACGCTTCAATTTGATGGACATGAATAAACCCCCGTTAATTGTTCTTGTTGTCGATTCTGTTGGACAATTGTTGCTCAAAAGAAAAAAGTTTGGACGCTTTCCAATTGCAGAGGAAGTGATTGACCAAGATAATATATACTTTAGCTTCAATTTCCATGGACTTTGCAGTTTGCGTTAAAACAAGAGGAGAATATTGTCTCGCGGGAACATCGCTAGTCTGAACATACAGAATCGATTTTTTTTCTTTTGATATCTTTGTCACTTCCAAAAGATTCACTTAGGATCTATTCCTTGTGGTTGTGTAAATGGGCTTGTCATTCCAACAAGTAATCTTCCAAAAGTATCGATATGCTCTTCTTCTTCACTCAAAATCTTCACGAGAATGTGTTCGGTGACAAAATCAAATTCTTCTTTAGCAACTATTATTCCCTTTTTGTAAAGTTGGATCGCTTCTTCCTCGTTTATTTGATCCTGCATTAGCATTTCTCTTAGACTGCTTCCGACAAAAATTGGATCAGGCTTAGTTTCAGGTACACCATTTAGATACGACAATCGTTTAGCAAGAGCTTCTGCATGCTTCATTTCGGTAATAGCTATCTCTTTGAAGGTGTCTTGAACCACTGCACCCATTATTCCAGTAACTTGCACATGCTGCCACATATACTGGATTGAAACCTGCAATTCACGAGCTATCCCCTTATTTAGAATATCCAAAAGTTTCTTAGACGCCAAAAATTCACCCCTAACACATATATTACTTATCTATCATGAATTTAAAAATGTTCTATGAGAGCATCCTCAGAAGCTAACAGTTTCTTAAGTTGCAATAAACGCTGCTCAACTATCCGTTGGATTTCAGTTCTAACCTCTTCACGGTCAACAGAATCTTTGATTTTACCGATCTTATCAGCTAAAATGGCGTCTCCAATTGTTCCCTTAATCCATTTCTCAAAGTCCTGACGATCAAAATGGAAGAGCACAGATTTCAATTCAATGTTGTTTATTTTATTACAAAAGTTATCGAGGCTAAGTGCATACTGTCCAGTATAATCTCCAACGTCGGTGAAAAAGTAGAAAGCTTCAATGTGGGGAACGGTTCTTAGAATTTTCCTAGCCTGTGCAAAGGTTATCTTGTGTTCTTTCTTCTCAAGTGGATTCAACGTTTTTGCTTTCATCACATTTTTCTTCCACATATTTTTCTAAATACTTCATAAAATTAATTGAATTTTCGAAAACTGTTAATGTTTCAGAGAATATATTAAAGTATCTGTAGTCAAAGTTGGAGGTTATCCTACAACATTTGTTTTTCTTCAAACCAGAGTCTCCAAAAGTAACACAGCATATTTGTTTAAAACTATTTAATAACAAACTTCTTAGAAAATAGAAATCTTGCGCACACGATGGTTTTAATTTGAGTAATATGAAAAAAAATAGCTACATTTTTAGAGTTTTTCAAAAGCTTTTTTCGGAGCGAAACAAATTGGACACACCCAATTTTCAGGCAATTCATCAAAGGGAACTCCTACGTTAATTACATGTTTAAGATCGCCTTTATCGGGGTCATAAATGTAACCACAAACAGTGCATTCCCATTTCTGCAGTTTTTCGTATTGGTGTGTGGTTTTCATTGTGCTTTCCTCTTTTTCAGCGATGATTCTTTCGTATTTTTCATGTATCATTTTTCTGTCAAAAACCCAGAAGTTCTGCAGCATAATATCCAATTCGAGTTTGGTGAAATAGTTCATACAAGGATAAAAGAAGTGTTTATCCTCTTTTTCGATGTGTCTTGGATATAAGAGTGTAAGCTCTTCCAACAAAATCTTAATTTCATTCGATCCGTTTTCATTGCCATGAACATACTTATTTTTAGCTTCTTTCAATTTGGTTATCGTTTTCCTTGCATAGGCATGTTCTTCTACCAATTCATCAATGGTCTTTTTGTCTTCTTTTGTTAGGTTCTTTGATGCTAATTGTTTGAATAAAATATCTTCTTCCTTACCATGATGGCATCTGTCTGCATAGGTTTGAAAGAAATCAATTGTAACATCAATAAAGCCAGTGTCTAATTCTTTTTGTTTACTAATTTTTGCGAGTTGGTTCTCAATTATGCCAACCATTCTCTCGATGAGCCTATGTTCTTTCATCAACGGACCAATAGGTAACAAACGTAATTCCCTAACCTTACTCTATGTAACCTGATATAATTCTTATTGTTAAGCGCGCGCATTTGGTATTTCAAATAACGAAATCATAGAAGAAGGCAAGCTAGAGAGAATAGTAGCTAGAATGTGGTTCAGAGCAGTTCCTCTATTTAGGTTCGTATCTCCGCAGAGTCTGAGTATTGATTGCGCCTAAGATAGTGCTCAACGACATCAAAATCGCTCCCACTGCCGGGTCAATAATTATGCCGAAATTGGCGAGGACTCCTGTGGCTAAAGGAATCGCGAATATGTTGTAACCTGCAGCCCACCACAGATTCTGAATCATCTTTGAGTAAGTTTTCTTTGAATAACCTTTAAAAAAAGTTTTACTAAAATCAACCACCTGATTGACGTTTTTGGGTATTTTTTACGATGATTTTTTGTCATAGAGTTTTTTTCTTGGTTTTTTTCGCCAAAATACCTTAAATTGTAATCCTTTGCCATTTTAGGGCATGGAAAGCGGTTCAATTGTCGATTTGGCTACTGTTGCTTGGCATGTTTTTGTGCGGTCATTTGCCTGAGTGGCCGCTGGAGAAGCTGCTCGACTGAGTGAGGTTGAGGTAGACCCGGACCTGCCTCTGATTGATACTGTGGGCGCCACTGTTGAGGAGGGGTTGAAGCTGCTGAGTAAGGTTGGGTTGAATGATGCCTTCCTGTTTGTGCGCCTTTATAGTCAGCTCAGTGAGGGTCAGAAGTATCGTTACAGGCTTGCTAAGCTGATTGAATCCGGGGCTCAGTGGTGGGTTATGGACGAGTTCTGTGCTACCTTGGACAGGGAGACCGCTAAGATTGTTGCTTATAATGTTCAGAAGCTGGCTCGGAAGCTGGGCAGGGCAGTAATAGCGGCGACTACGCACGTGGATCTCCTCGAGGATCTGGCGCCTTCCGTGCATATTCACAAGCGTTTTGGGCGTGAGGTAACAGTGGAGTATCAGCCGAACGTACCAAGGGAGAGCTGCAGTTTGCTTGATGAGATGACTGTCAAGGAGGGCAGTTATCAGGATTGGAAGGAGATCGCTGGATTCCACTATAGGAGTCACAGGATCGCGTTTTTGCTGAAGGTGTTTGTTCTAAAGCGGAAGGATCGGGTCTGTGGGGCTGTGGTTTACACGTCTCCTATGAGTGCCGCTCCCTTCCGTAGCAGTGTTTTGAAGGTTAGGAGCATGAAGGAATTGAATGATAAGTTGTGCAGGGTAACTCGTGTTGTGGTTCATCCGAAATACCGGACTATAGGCGCATCCGTGAAGCTGCTGCGGGAAAGTTTGCCTCTCTGCGGTAAGCCCTATGTGGAGATGATTGCTGTGATGGCTCGTTACAATCCTTTTGCTGAGCATGCTGGACTACATAAGATTGGGGAGTCCACGCTTCATCCGTCAATTTCTGAGGCGATTACTAAACTTGAGGAGCTGGGATTCACGTCCTACTTGCTGGCTGTTCCGGAGTATAACCTAGAAAAACTTGAGGGGCAGATCGACAGAGTGAAAGATATCCTCTTGTGTTTCAAGTATCCGTACAATCGCAGAATTGCGGGTGCGCATGGGAATTTTAAGCGGCAGGATTACGTTGAGTGGATGCTGCAGGCTTCAAGAGAGGATCTGGCTCGGGGGCTCTGTCGGTTGGCTCAGCTGAATCAGCCGAAAATTTACCTGTTTTGGGCGAAAGATGGGTTAACTTGCTAGGATTTGGGAGTGTTTAGTTTTCGTCTGTAAGTTACTCCTAATACAGCAACAGCAACTGCTACTACCACAACGATAACAAGTTCAGTCGAATAGGGCACATTTTCACTGATGGTTAATGTTTGATAGTTGCTCCAACCGCCTATTTCTCCCTCAAATCCATATACTGTTCCATTCTGCATATTGGTTGGATATTGATTTCCAGCAAGTGCAATTGCTTGAATGTCTATTTGTCCGCTTGGAAAATGGTGACCTTCTAAAGACAATGATGCTACAGTGAAATCAGAGTCAGATGCTTTGTAATAACCCCCATAAGTTGAAGGGAGCACAAAATATACTGGGTCGTAATCCCAGAAACCTTCCTCTGTATCGTGGTCTTTGAATCTAAACATATAGTAAAGATTTGGATAGCTACCGTTTTCATAGGGAGTCAGTGGTTGATTCTTGATTGTTACCTCTATAGTATCACCAACAATTTTTGCGGTGAAATCTGGGCTAGAGGGCTTAGATATTGATTGAGCAAATGCAGACCCAACTATCGTCAGGCTTGACAATATTAAAACGATGATGAACAACAGACCTGCAAGTTTACTGCTTTTCATTTTTTTCTTTCCTAATATAAACCAACTTTATAGTCAAAAATATAATTCCTAAACTCAAAAACCCGAATAAAGTTAGGTTATTCTCTGGAATGACTCCATATTCATCGGTTTTAACTAGCCAAAAATCCCAATCTTCAGATTCAAAGGACCCCTTGGAACCAGACAAAGCATAACCACCATCAAAAGTCTGAACTAATGAAGGAAGACCCAAAACTGCTTGTCCAGTGTATGTTTGATTCCACTTCATATTTCCTTGATTATCGGTCTTGATCAACAAAAGATCGGCAAAAGAATCATGATGCGTGTAACCTGCTAAAGCGAAACCGTCATCAAAGGTCTGAACCAAGGAAGGGTTAGTATCCATGCTCTCTGTTCCATATGTATGATTCCATTCTAAATTTCCGTAATTATCCGTTTTGATTAACCAGAAATCGTATTGTCCATTTCCATACGAGTCGGTGCAACCAGCAAAAACAAAACTTCCATCCAACAATTGAACCAAAGAAGTAGGATAATCCATACCAGCTCCTCCAAAGATTTTATCCCACTCCAAAATCCCAAACTCATCAGTTTTAATAAACCAAGCGTCAACATACACAGAACCATATGGGAATCTCTTACACACCAACGCGAATCCTCCATCTAACGTCTGTATCAAACCCTGAGGATCACTCTCCCCAGCTGATTCTCCATACGACTTACTCCATTGCATAATTCCATACGAGTCTGTTTTAATTAACAATAAGTCGGAATCCTCTTCTTGAAAAGAAATGGAATGTCCTGCTAAGGCATAGCCTCCATCTGATGTCTGAACCAAAGAAGACCCATAATAAAAGCCTGTTTCTGTGTCAAATGTTCGGTTCCATTCTATGTTTCCATATTTATCCGTCTTAACTAACAAAACAGATGACCAGGCGCCTTCTGGAATAGTTCCAATGGGTACATATCCATCATAATACGATGAATTTGTTCCAACGAAAACAAAACCTCCATCACTAGTCTGAATCAATGAAGCAGCATTATAATTGTCTGGTCCACCGATTGTTTTATTCCATTCTATGTTTCCATATTCGTCTGTTTTTACTAACAGAGCATCACTATCACCGTTTCCAGATAAGTAAGTGAAACCAGCCAAAGCATATCCTCCATCAGAAGTCTGAACCAGAGATGTTGAAGCATCTTTTCCGTCACTTCCATAGGTTTTACTCCATAACTCAGGAGAATCCTCAGCTGCATTAACCAAAGGTAAAGAAAGAATTGGTAGAACAAGACAAAGAATCAGCATTAGAGCAGGTAGAGATGCAGATCGTTTCACTGTTCAGCTCTCCTTTGGTTTTGTTTATGTAGTCTTTGTCTGTAAACGAGCG
>Ga0307423_1002083_pt1 | contig 11489 bp, 4 predicted proteins | sample SalMarWE160310MG_FD_202154 | JGI IMG/M metagenome (GOLD analysis project Ga0307423, IMG submission 202154) | Salt marsh sediment microbial communities from the Plum Island Ecosystem LTER, Massachusetts, United States - WE1603-10 | ecosystem: Environmental > Aquatic > Marine > Intertidal zone >...
GCCGTCAGGAACGCTCGGGCGTCCACCTGATCTGCGGAGCTCTTGTCGATGCGCTCCATGAGCCGGTCACTGCCGATCACGCGTGTCGCGCCGCCGAACGGCGGGCAGCCGTCCGCGTTCTCGTCGGGCTTCTCCTCGATGAGCCCCAGCACGCCAGCGAATTCCTCGCGGAACTCCCCGAGGGCCGGGTCGTCCGGCATGATCCGCAGGGAAGGCTCGGCATGGAGGACCCCGACCGCGTCCAGGAGGGGCGCCACCACCAGGGCGGCGAGGGGGTGCTCGGAGCTGACGCCGTCCTGGATCAGGTCGTCTACGATCGTGTTCCAGAGGAGGGAGTCCAGGATCGGAGAAGGGTCTTTGTCGACCGAACGGAAGGTGTACTCGCGGCCGTCGGCTCCCTGCAGCTTCAGGGACCTGGTCTGCAGGCCGCCACCTCTGCGCAGGGGCGTCAGCCCCCCGGCGAAGCCTTCGAGGTCGAGGACCGGCACCCGGAATGGCTCCGTCCACAGGTCGCGGTAGTGGCGACCCAACACGAGCTGGTGCACGGGCCCGGCTTCGTAGCCCGGCCCGGCGGCCACGACGACGGTGTCCATCGCCTGGGCCGCCACGCCCCCGGACGCACCGAGCGCTCCCCCTGCGCAGAGCAGGGCCGACAGGATGGTGGTGCGTTGTGTGAGCCCAGCGTGCATGGCCCGTCCTCCCGGTGCCTGAGTTCCCGCTCGGAGTTCGGGCCTCGTCCCCCTTCGTCGGCCCCATCCCCCCGGCTGTTGTGGAATACAGGGTTCCGGAGCGTTTCGGCTCGGCGTCGATCGTCCCGGCGTGCCCCCTGTTCGTCCACTCCGTCGAGGCCCACTTTGCGGCCGAGCCAGCTCACCGACCTCGCCCGTGGACGTTCGACCCATGCATCGCTTCCACCGCCTCGGCCGCCGGCATATCCGCCGGATGGGCCCCACCGCCTATGCAATCCTCCTCCTGGTGCTCGCTGCCGGCCCCGCCGGTGCCCAGGACGCCGCCACGCGCTTCCGTGTGCGCTTCCCCGCCAGCGCCGTCGATCAGCCCATCACGGGCCGCATCTACGTGGTGATCTCACGCACCGACGAACGCGAGCCGCGCCTGCAGGTGGGACGGACCGGCGTTCCCTTCTTCGGCCACGATGTGGAAGGGCTGGCGCCCGGCACCTGGGGCACCATCGACGGCAGCGAGCTGGGCTTCCCGCTGGAAGCCATGACGGACCTTCCCGCCGGCGACTACTTCGTACAGGGCTTCGTCAACCGCTATTCGGAGTTCCAGCGCGCCGACGGCCACACCCTGTGGATGCACGACGACCAGTGGGAGGGCCAGCACTGGCGGACGTCGCCCGGCAACCTGTACAGCGATGTCCAACGGGTGCACCTCGACCCACGGCTGGGGTGGGAGATCGAGCTTACCGCGGCGCACGTCATTCCCCCGGTCGAGATCCCGGCCGACACCCGCTGGGTGAAGCGTTTCCGCTTCCAGAGCCCCATGCTCTCGGAGTTCTGGGGACGTCCCATCTACCTGGGCGCCACGGTGTTGCTGCCGCGGGACTACGACCGGGACACGACCCGCTATCCCGTCCTCTACGACCAGGGCCACTTCTCGCTGAGGTCGCCCCTGGGCTTCCGCGAGGACGGCGACCTCTACCAGGCGTGGACGTCCGACGACTTCCCGCGCATGATGGTCGTCACCTTCCAGCACCCGACGCCGTATTTCGACGACTCCTACGCGGTGAACTCGGTGAACGTGGGCCCCTACGGCGACGCCATCCTGCAGGAACTCATCCCGGAGGTGGAGAAGCGCTTCCGGACTATCGCCGAGCCCTGGGCCCGCTGGCTGTCGGGAGGCTCCACCGGGGGATGGGAGTCGCTGGCGCTCCAGGTCTTCCACCCCGACTTCTTCGGCGGCACGTGGTCGTACTGCCCGGACCCGGTCACGTTCACGAACGTCGAGGGCTACGACATCTACGAGGACGACAACGCCTACGAGCGCACCCGCGGCTGGATCACCGTCCCCATCCCCAACTCCCGGGAGACCGACGGAGCCATCCGCACCACGTCGCGCCAGCGCAACTACTACGAGCTGGTCTCCGGCACGCGGGGCCGCTCAGGCGAGCAGCAAGACATCTGGCAGGCGGTGTACGGTCCGCTGGGCGAGGACGGTTACTTCGAGCCGGTCTTCGACAAGCGCTCCGGCCGCATCGACCACGAGGTGGCCGAGTACTGGCGCGAGAACTACGACCTGCTCGAGTACCTGAAGCGCAACTGGAGCACCGTGGGTCCCAAGCTGGTGGACAAGCTCCACATCTACACCGGGACCATGGACACCTACTACCTGGACGTGGCCGTGCGCCAGCTCGAGGCCTGGATGAAGACCACCGAGAGCCCCCACTACGAGGGTCATTTCGAGTACGGCCTCTTCCGGCCCCACTGCTACTCGGGGGACATGTCCACCCCCGAGCGTCTCCGCGAGATGGCGGAGCACGGGTTGGCACACCGGCCGTCCCGCGGGGCCGCGAATTGGTGGAGGAGGTAGGGCCCCTTCGTCCGGGCCCTACCCCCCGCAGTCCACTGCGCTACGGCATCCCGGGCGGTGATACCCGCCGCTTCGTCGCCTGCTCGAAAGCGTACGCCAGCTCGAGCAGCCGCGGCTCGGAGCACGCCATGCCCGTGAAGCTCACGCCGAAGGGGCCGGGCTTGGGCTCGAATCCCTCGGGGAACGATGGCCCGCCATCGTTCGGGACGAAGGCGAAGGGGACGATGACCGTCGGATAGCCGGGCTTGGCCGCGATCCCGGCGCTGCCGGGCCCGGGGAAGAGGAGCGCGTCGAGCTGGAGGTCGTTCATCACCTCGTCGATCCCGTGCTCCCCGTTCAGGCGCAGGTCCCGCGCACGGTCGGCCTCGTACGCGGCGCGGTCCTTCTCCAGGTCGAGGGTGTCCGCCCCGTCGAGGCGCGCCTGCTCGTACTTCATGGAGCCGGCGGCGCGATGCGCGAGGTTCCATTCGCGGAGCTCGGTGAGCGACTTCACCGGCGCGGACTCGCCGAGCGTCTGCAGCCAGGCGTTGAAGTCGCGCTTCATCCCGTAGTCGAGCACGCTGCTGCGGCCGTTCAGGAGCAGGTTGTTCGCGGAGTCGGGGTCCACGACGCTCGGGATGTCCGCTGGATCGACGATCGTGGCGCCCTGCTGCTTCAGGATCTCGATCGCCTCGTTCATCGCCGCGCGCCGCTCGTCGGAGAGGCCGCCCCGGTACCGATCGGAGCCGGGCGCCTGCACCGAGTCGTAGTAGAGCGCGCGGGGGATGCCGATGCGCGCCCCCTGCAGCCCGTCGGTGTGGAGGAACGCGGTGTAGTCGCCGTTCGGCGGCGGCTCGCAGCGCGAAGTCGCCGGATCGTTGGGGTCGGGCGCGGCCCCCTCCAGGGCACCCAGCAGGATGGCCGCGTCCGTGACGGTGCGCGCCATGGGGCCGGGCGTGTCCTGGTCGGCCGTGATCGGGATCACGCCCCACCGGCTCACGCGCCCCACGGTCGGCTTGACGGCGGCGAGCATGTTCTGGTTGGACGGCGACAGGATCGAGCCCGACGTCTCCGTGCCGACGTTGCCTGCCCAGAAGCTCATGGCCGTGCCGATGCCGGAGCTGGATCCGCCGGTTGTCAGCACGGGGCGGCCGTCGTCGCGCCCCTCCCGGGGATCGCGGCGCGGGTCGTACGGGTTCAGCCCGTAGCCGCCCACCGCGCTGTAGTTGCCCGGCATTCCCGAGGCCATGAAGTTCGCGAGCTCGGTCATCACGGTCTTCGCCAGGATGATCGCGCCGGCGTCCTCCAGGTTCTTCGCGAGCGTGGCCTCGTACGGGGGCGTGTAGCCCTCGAAGGCCAGCGCGCCACCGGTCGTCGGCATCTCGGTCGTGTGGGTGTTGTCCTTGAGCGCGACCGGGATCCCGTGGAGCGGCCCGCGCACCCGGCCGGCGGCGCGCTCGCGGTCGAGGGAGTCCGCGATCTGGAGGGCCCGGGGGTTCACCGCGATCGTCGCGTTGACGCGCTCCTCGTAGAGCGCGATGCGGATCAGGTGGGCTTCCACGAGCTGGCGTGACGTCGCGCGGCCCTCCGTCAGGGCCTGCTGCATCTCGGGGATCGTCGCCTCCACGACGTCGAACGGCTCGGGTCGGGACGGGGCGCACGAGGCCAGGAATGCGGTGGCGAGCGCGAGCAGGGAATGGGATCGACGCGGATATGCGGACATCGGATCATCCTCGGAACCGGGAACGGGCCGGCACCGCAGGCCGGCCGACGCGCCGACAACATGCGGGTGGGAGGGGGTGGGGGCCAGTCGAGGTGCGGGCGAGATGGGGGGCCGGCAGGCACCGACCCCCCGGGCCCTTCTTCAGCTGATGAGCTTCCGATCCTTCTTCAGGACCACCGGATCCAGCCCCAGCGACCGGATCAGCTCGTTGAAGCGCGCCAGGTCCTGGTCGAACACGGCCTGCAGGCGGCCCTGCACGTCGTCCACCTGCACGCGCAGCTCGCCGAGCCGCGCCACGGCCTGGTCGGTGGGAGGCGCGTCCACCGCGCCGACCGTCCCCGCCACCGTGTTGTACAGGTATGCCAGCTCGGCCGTGAGCTTCCCCGGGTAGTCGAGGGGATCGTAGAAGCTCTTGCTCTTCGTCTGCTGGATCTCCTCCTCGAGACCGGTGAGCTTCCCGCCCAGCGAGTCGGCGGCGGCCTTCACGCGCGCCACGTCCTCCTCCGCGATGCCCGCCTCGGCGGCGAGCCCGGCCAGGCCCTTCGACTGGTCGCGCACGGAGCGCAGGTCGTCCATCCGGCCGGCCATCCCCTCGATGATCCCGCCCAGGTCCTTCAGGAAGCGGTGCTGCGCGATGAAGTCCGCCTGCGGCACGTTCGTGCGCGGGTCGGGGAGCACCTGCAGCGTCTGGGTCTGCACATCGTCGCCGACCTTCAGCGTCACCGTGTAGGCTCCGGGAGGCGCGGGCGGCTGGGTGATCGTGCCGAAGAGCACGGTGCCCGCCGGCAGGCGCGGCTGCGGGTAGAGGAGGTCCCACGTTGCGCGGTGCAGCCCCTTGGTCTTCGCGAGGAGGTTGCCGCCGCCGGTGAAGCCGAACGCCGCGGCGAGGGCGGCGAACGCACCCAGGTCGGGGCCCTCCTGCGCCTCACTGGAGAGGGTGGTGGCGGTGTCGCCCTGGGCGTCGGTGATCGTGATCGTGATCGGGAGGTCCACGTCTTCCGCGAGCGAGTAGTGGATCATCGCTCCGTCCGGGGGATTCTGCGCCCGCTTGCTCGTGGGCCCCGCGCCGAGCTGCCCGCCCCCGAAGAAGACGCGGTGGGCCGGCCGGATGGGATAGAGGTGCGCGGGCGCGGCCATGGCTGCGGCGGTCATCGTCCGCAGCGGCGTCACGTCGTCGAGGATCCAGAAGGAGCGGCCCTGCGTGGAGAGGGCCAGGTCGCCGTGGTGCACCGCGATGTCGGTGACCGGCGTCACGGGGAGGTTCCGCTGGAGGGGCTGCCAGTGCGCGCCGTCGTCGAAGGAGACGTACGCGCCGAACTCGGTGCCGGCGTAGAGCAGCCCCTCGCGCTCCGGGTCCTCGCGCACGACGCGCGTGAAGTGGTCCGCCGGGATGCCGTTCGTCCCGTCGGTGAGCAGGCGCCAGGTCCGTCCGTAGTCGGTGGTCTGGTACAGGTAGGGGTGCATGTCCGCCTGCCGGTAGCGGTACGCGGCCACGTTCACGCGCCCCGGCGTGCGCGGGGAGATGTCGATGGAGTTCACCGTCGCACCCTCGGGGAAGCCCCGCGGCGTCACGTCCGTCCACGTGGCGCCGTCGTCGCGCGACACGTGGATGAGACCGTCGTCGCTGCCCGCCCACAGCACGCCCGCCTCGAGGGGCGACTCCTCGAACGCGAACACGGTGCCGTAGACCTCGACGCCCGTCCCGTCGTGCGTGATCGGGCCACCGGCGTAGCCCTGGTGCTCGGGGTTGTTCGTGGTGAGGTCGGGGCTGATGACCTCCCAGGTCTGGCCGCCGTTGCGGGAGCGGTGCACGCGGTTGGAGGTGTGGTAGAGCACGTCGGGATCGTGGGGCGAGATGCGGATGGGTGCGTCCCACTGGAAGCGGTAGCGCAGGTCGGAGACCTTCTGCGCCATCTGGTTCTGCGGGTAGGCAAGGATCTCGCGCGTCTGTCCGGTGCGCACGTCGTAGCGGTTGATGCTGCCGCCGTAGCACCCCGCGTAGACGATGTCCGGATCCCGCGGGTCGACGGCGACGTGGCCGCTCTCGCAGCCGCCCACCTGGTACTCCTGCTCGAAGTCGGAGATGACGGCGGGCGACAGCCTGCTGGGCACCGACACGGTCGAGTTGTCCTGCTGCGCGCCGTACAGGCGGTACGGGAACTGCTCGTCCACGGTCACGCGGTAGAGCTCCGCGGTCGGCTGGTTGCGCTGGCTGGACCAGCTGCGGCCGCCGTTGAGCGTGACGGTCGCCCCGCCGTCGTCGCCCTCGATCATGATGTTCGGGTCGTCGGGGTTGATCCACAGCTTGTGGCTGTCACCGTGGGGGACGGTGGGGATGGGGACGAACTTGCTCCCGCCGTCCACGGACCGGTACAGCAGCACGTTGTCGATCCAGACGGTGTTCTCGTCCTTCGGGTCGGCGGTCATGCGCATGTAGTACCACGGACGGTGGAAGAGCTGCTTCTCGTCGGTGAGCCGCCGCCAGGTGTCGCCGCCGTTGTCCGAGCGGTACACGCCGCCCCTCTCGTCGCCCGCCTCGATGATCGCCCACACGCGGTCGGGGTTGGCCGGGGAGACCGCGATGCCCGCCTTCCCGAACAGGCCGTTCGGGAGTCCGGCGGTGAGCTTCTGCCAGGTGTCGCCACCGTCCTTGCTGCGGTAGATGCCGCCCTCCATCGCGCCGGAGATCATGCTCCACGGGAGGCGCTGGGCACGCCACGCCGAGGCGTAGAGGATGCGCGGATTCGCGGGGTTGATGGCGATGTCGACGACGCCCGTGGAGTCGCTCACGTACAGAACCTTCTCCCAGCTCCTGCCCCCGTCCTTCGAGCGGAAGACGCCTCGCTCTTCGTTTCGGCCGAACAGGCTGCCCAGCGCCGCCACGTAGACGAGATCCGGGTCCCGCGGGTGCACCTGGATCTTCCCGATCTGGCCGGCCGCACGCAGCCCGATGTGGGACCACGTCTTCCCCTTGTCGGTGGAGCGGTACATCCCAATCCCGGGGGAGACGTTGCCGCGCGGCTCCGCCGAGCCGGTGCCGACGTAGATCACGTTGGCGTCGGAGGGCGCCACGGCGATCGCGCCCACCGAGCCCGTCTCGAGTTGCCCGTCGGTGATGTTGCGCCACGAGACACCCGCGTCGTCGCTCTGCCAGACGCCCCCGCCCGTGCTCCCCATGTAGAAGAGGAACGGCTCACCGGCCACGCCGGCCACGGCCGTGACGCGTCCGCCCCGGTACGGCCCCACGTTCCTGTAGGTGAACGCCGACAGGAAGGCGGGATCGACCGTGCCCGCCGGGGCCTGGGCGGACAGCAGGTCTGCGCCGCCCACGCACGCCGCGAGCGCAAGCAGCAGCGCCCGACCCAGGCTCCGGAAGGTGCACGGTGTGGCGAGGAACGGGATGGTGCGCCGTCCTCGACCGTCGTTCGGGTGGAGGCCGGTGCGGGACGGCGGGTCGGTCCGGGACGACGACGCGTTCATGGGTACGCTCCGAGAGGGTCCGACGACGGGAACGGCCAACACAATACGGGCGCACGGCTGGGCCGGCCAAGCTTCCGGTGAAGCGCAGAGGACGCGGAGAACGCCCTCCGGGGTCGGGGGGCGGGGGCTCTGCGCCCTCGGCGTGCGCTGTGGTGAAGCCCCGACCTCCCTTCGCGCCGGCGCTCCCCCTATCTTGGCGCGTCCCCGCCCACGACGCCCCGGAGACGCCCACCCGTGAAGTCGATCTCACCGCTCCGCCTGGTCGAGGCGCTCGCGCGCGTGGTGCGCGAGCGGCCGATGGAGCGGAAGCTGCTCGTGGCGCCCACCTTCGGCTCCGGGCGGGAGCTGCTGCGCCAGCTCGCCCGCGCGGGGCGGGGGTGGGTGGGGTTGGAGGTGACCACGCCCGGGCCGCTCGCGCTGCGGCTGGCGCGTCCGTCGATGGCGGCGGAGGGGCTCCAGCCGGTGGACGCATTCGAGCGGCAGGCGCTGCTCGACGAGGCGCTGGACGGGGCCCTGGCCGCCGGCGGGAACGAGGGGCTGGGCGAGCTCTCCGAGGGCGTGGGGTTCCGCGAGGCCGTGCACTCCTCCGTCGTTGCGCTCCGCCTGGCCGGCGTGCCGCCGCGCGACGTCCGGGAGGCCCGTATGCGCGACCGGCGCAAGCGGCTCTTCGTCGCGCGCGTCCTGGAGCGCTACGAGGGGTTGCTGCGCGATCGACGGCGGGCCGACGAGGCCTCGGTGCTCGCCTTCGCGATCGCGGGGCTGGAGCGCGCCGCCGCGGACGGGCGGACCGGGGCGCTCGGTGCCGACGTCGTGCTCCTGGTCCCCGGTCTGGGGCGGAGGGGGCTCGGCGGCCACTTCGTGGACGGCCTACTCCGCCACGGGGCCCGGGTGCTGGAGACGGATCCCGTCGTCGGGCTGCCCGCGCCGACCGCGGTGCTCTGGGAGGCCGGCGAGCCCGCGGCGGATCTCTCCTTCCTGTACGATCCGGCGTCCGCGCCCGGACGCGGACCCGCGGTCGAGCTGTTCCGGGCGGCGTCCATCACCGACGAGTTGCGCGAGGTGCTTCGGAGGGCGGCGGCCGGGGGCATGGCCTGGGACGACGTCGAGATCGTGTCGCCCGATCCGGCTGCCCACGGCTCGGCGCTCCACGCCCTCGCCAACCGCCTGGGGATCCCCGTGACGTACGCGGTGGGGCTCCCGGTCGAGCGCACGCGCCCGGGGCGCGCGGTGCGCACCTACCTCGACTGGATCGAGGACGGCTTCCAGGCCGCGCCCGTCCGGCGGCTCCTGGAGGCCGGCGACCTGCGCCCGCCCCGCTCGGCGGGCGACGTGTCCGCGGGCGATCTGGCGCGGCGCTTCCGGAGCCTCCGCGTCGGCTGGGGTCGGCGGCGCTACCGTGCGCAGCTGCGCGAGGCGGTGGCCGCGCTGGACTCGGCCGAGCCGTCCAGGGGGGAGCCGCCGGAGCGCTTCGAGCGACGCGTACGCCGGGCGCGGAAGGAGCTGGGCGCGCTTCGCTCGATCCTCTTTCCGGCCCTCAAGGCCACGCCGTCGGTGCCCGACCGGGCGGGGGAGGGGGGTGCGTCCGTCTCGCCGGCCGAGGTCGCACGCGGCCTGCGGGCGTTTCTGCGTCGCGTGCCGCGCGGGCGCGGGCCGGACGCGGCCGCGTGGGAGGAGATCGTGCGCGTGCTCGATCGGGTCGAGGCGACGTTGACGCGACGCACGGCCTTCCAGGCAGCGGTCACGATCCTGCGCCGTCACCTCGAGGTTCGCGTGCGCGCGCCCGAGCCGGAGCCCCGCGAGCCCGACGACGGTGGCGCCCCGTGGACCTCGGAGGGCGGGCACCTGCATCTCTCGGACTTCGAGCACGGGGGCTTCGCGGGGCGGCGGGCGGTGTTCGTGATGGGTCTGGACGCGGACCGGGTACCCGGCTCCGGTGCGCAGGACCCTGTGCTGTCCGATGGGGACCGGAGAGCGCTCGGAGACGGCTTGCCGACGTCCTCGGAGCTCCTGCGCGAGCGCTCGTTCCGCCTGGCCGCGCTCCTGGCGCGTCTCCGGGGCCGGGTCACGCTCAGCTACGGCGCCTGGAGCGCGGCGGAAGCGCGCTCGGTGGCTCCGTCGCCGGTCCTGCTCCAGGCGTTCCGCCTGCACCGGCGGGACGCGGCCCCGACCTTCGACGACCTGCACGCGGCGCTGGGAGACCTGGCTTGCGCGATCCCGCGGGGGAGCGGCGCGCTCCTGGACGACGACGACGTGTGGATGGATGCCCTGACCGTGAATGGGATCCTGCGCGCGGGCGTTACCACCGTACGCGCCCTGTTCCCCTCGCTCGACCGCGGGCTGCAGGCCCTGCGGGAGCGTACCGGGGGAGAGGCGGGGCCGTACCAGGGCGTGGTCTCGCCCAGGCCGGACGAGCTCGATCCGCGTCGGCGCGCCGGGCTCGTTCTGTCCGCCAGCCGCCTGGAGGACCTGGGCACGTGTCCGCTGCGCTACCTGTACCGCGGCGTCCTGCGCCTCTACCCACCGGACGATCCCGAGCTCGACCCCGATCGCTGGCTGGACCCGCTGCGGCGTGGCAGCCTCCTGCACGCCGTCTACGAGGGGACGCTGCGCCGGGCCGAGGCCACGGGGACGAAGCCGGGCGACGAGGCGTTCGGGCCCCTGGCCCTCGAGGTCCTCGGGGGCGAGGTCGCCCGGGCCCAGGAGCAGGTGCCGTCGCCCGGTGAGGGCGTCGTGCAGCGGGAGATCGTCGCGCTCCAGGAGGACGTACGCTCGTTCGTGCGCATGGTGCGCGAACACGGGGCTCCCTGCGTGAGGCTGGAGATGAAGTTCGGGCTGGCCGGGGGCGATCCGCTGGTCCTGCCGCTGGAGTCAGGGGAGCTCCACCTCCGCGGGGCTGTGGACCGCGTGGACTCGGACCTGTTGCACGGGATGCGGGTGATCGATTACAAGACCGGGACGCCTCACGAGTACGAGGGGGACACCGGCACCTTCCACGGCGGCCGGCGGCTGCAGCACGCTTTGTACGCGGAGGCCGCCGAGCGCCTCCTGGGAGGCCACGACGTCGCCGGTGAATACCACTTTCCCACGCGCCGGGGCGAGAACCGGATCGTGCGCTTCGAGGCGGCCGCACTGAAGGCGGTGGGGAAGTTGCTCGATCGTTTGCTCGACATCGTGGCGGCCGGCGGCTTCGTGCCGACCGACCGGGCCGACGACTGCAAGTTCTGCGACTACGCTCCGGTCTGTCGGGCGCGCTCGCTCGACTGGGGGAAAGTCGATTCGCCGCTCGCGGCGTGGTCGGCGGAGCGGCTGGCCGTGGGGCTCGATCCGGCGTTCGCCCGACTGCGCGCGGTGCGTCGCTTCGAGGACTGAGCGGATCTCAGGGCGTGCCGCCCCGCAGGATCGTCGCCAGCGCCGAGGGATCGAGGTTGCCCCCGGAGACGACCGCAACGACGGTCCCTTCGCCGGCCGCGCCCGTGAGCGCGGCCGCCACGGACGCGCCGCCGGCCCCCTCGGCGATCACGTGCCCGCGTGTCACCAGGAGGCGGATCGCCGCGGCGATCTCGTCGAGGGACACGACGATCGAGCCGTCGAGGACCTCGGAGGCGAGGGGCCACATCTCGGGGAGGAGGCCGGTGCTCCCGATACCGTCCACAAAGCTCGGCTCGCGCGTGACGCGCACGGGCTCGCCGGCCTCGAGCGATGCGGCGAAGGGGGCGGCGGTCTCGACCTCGGCGGCGTACACACGCACACCCGGACG